>JACCDH011080805.1_pt1 | contig 13163 bp, 10 predicted proteins | sample 7442481 | NCBI WGS metagenome assembly JACCDH01 (sample SAMN15323433, study PRJNA562643) | freshwater metagenome | isolation source: river surface water | place: USA:Blue River Watershed | collected 2017-08-15
CAAACATGGTGGAATTCGAGCCCCCTAAGCCAAAAGCGCTTAGTGACGCTGAATTGCATCGCGCCATAACCCTCCTCGGTTCTTCCGCGGAGGGTCTTGCCAATTCTGAGCGACTTATTTCCGAGCAGGCCGTCCTTCGTGAGCAAGATTCCGAGGCGCTAAGCAAATGGATTGCAGAGCTTCAGGCCGATGGTTCACCCCAGGCCATGGCCGCTCTCAGAAAACTCGCTCTCGATGTTCTTCCGGCCAACCTTGAGCCTGTTGAGCCGGCTGCCATGGCGGATGTGACCAAGCCAGAAGTTCCGATTTTCACCACTGAGATTCCGATCATCGGTCGGCGAAAGATATCCAGGCGCAAGGAAATTGCTCGCAAGCTGATTCCGGGGTTGGCGACTTGGTTGCTGGTTGGCTTGGTGAATGTGCTAATCGCCACATGGTTGGAGTTGACCACCCCCGAGGCAATTTGTTCGGTCATTATCGGTTCCTGTGCAGCTGGAATTGTTCTCGGCTTTGTAAAGTCTCACAGTCTGCACCCGCTGATTCGTTCAGCTGCAGTCTTTGGAGGCTGGGGGGTTTACCTAGGAGCTGCACTGGCCATTGCCTTTACCTCGCTGGTTTTGCTTGAGGGAGTACTTCACCTAGTCGAAGAAGACCTCATGGTTTCGGCGCTTCCCGGCTACCGAACCGATGTAATCGTAACTGCCTTGGCTGCATTGCTGTTGGGGCAATTGCTCCCAAGATCATGGCACTGGTGGCTGCTGCTGTTTGTTGGCACTGCTGCAGCTTCTCTTATTCTGCTTTCCGAGCAACAATTTCTGTTCACCCGCACTTGGTTTGCCTATGCGCCTCTGTCTGGTTCCGTTTACGCACCAATTGATCCCGTCGATTGGGAAATGGTTGGCTGGGCTAGCTTCGGAGTTGGTTTGATGACGATCGTTGTGTTGTCGTTCGCAGTTCCGCACTCCCAAACCAGACCCTGGTCATTTACGCTGCAGATTCCACTTGGGATAGGGATAAGCGTTGGGCTGCTCTTCTTCGCACCAACTGCATTCACTTCCATGGTTTCTTTGTTTGCTGTTTTCTTTGCTTTGACAGTTGCGGGACGAGACCTTACGGCACGACCACTTGGGCGATGGGCTGGAGCCGCGTTTCTCCTTCCGGTAATTGCCTTGCCGTTCTTGGATTACGTCAATGGACCTGCAGTGTCCGTGCTTTCGGCGCTAATTGTGCTGCTTTTCGGGGATCAACTCTTCCGCAGAACTCCGTTGCACATTCCATCGCTGGACACCAGCTTTGGTTTCTACGGTTCTTTCCAGGTCTTGACTTGGGTAGCACTTTTGATTGCCGCCACCTTGGGGGTGGAGCAGATTCAAGACTGGCTGCTCCCTGGCTCAAGCTTCACTGTCCCTGAATTGGCATTGATTTTTGGACTCACGATCGGCTTTAGCTTTGCTTTGCTTAGGGTGTTTGTCATCCGGGCGCAGGACCGTGAGATTCGAAATGTCGAGATTCGCAACATGAATCTCGATAATCTGCTTGGCTTGTAGTCATGTTGCTCGAAAAACTCATTTCCCAGTTTGACTCACTCTGGCCTCCCGCCGACAAAGAGGAGTGGGATAAGCCCGGATTGATGCTTGGTTCTCCTGTCCAAGAGGTAAGAAAAGTCTTGCTTTCGGTCGATGTCACTCGCGAGGTCATCGAAGAGGCAATTTCATCCGGGTGCCAGCTGATTGTCAGTCACCACCCCATGTTCATGCGCGGAGCTTTCGAACTTGCAGAAACCGGCATCAAGGGCGCCAATGCGGCTCTCGCGATACGTCACGGAGTTGCGGTCTTTTCCGCTCACACAAACGCTGATTTTCAAGTCGGCGGAGTCACACAGTCGCTTGCGACAAAGCTCGGGCTAACCAAGCTCATCGCTCTGGAATCAACTAATTCGCACGTCGTTTTAGGTGAGGTTGACGAGGTGTCCCTGTTGGATTTTGCGAGGTTGGTAGCCAAGAAGCTACCGGCGGTGGCGCAGGGAGTGCGGGTTGCCGGCGATCCAAGTCAAACGATCTCCAAGGTCGCCGTATTGGCAGGTTCGGGAGACAGTTACCTTCCATTGGTTGCTCAGAGCGACGCCGATCTTTACATCACGTCGGACTTGCGTCACCACCCGGCGCAAGACTTTACCGAGCAGTCAGCAATTGCGGGCGGCCCAGCGCTTATGGACATCGCTCACTGGGCGGCGGAGTGGGTTTGGCTAGATAGCGCCAAGGCTCAGCTTGAGAGTCTGATTCCACAAGTAGAGTTTGTGGTTAGTGAAATCAATACTGACCCTTGGACGTTTGCGGTGATGCAATGAAGGTACGAAGCGGCGAGCTAGAGAACCTCTTTGCCCTGCAAGAGCTGATCATTCTCAATCGCAAAATTGAGGCTCAGGCGAAGCAGTTGGCCACCGGCTCAGACCTTGAGGCAGCCAGAAGTGCTCAGCTAGCTAACTCTGCCGAGATTAGCCAGGCAAGATCCGAACACGAGGCACTGGTTCGTGAACTCGAGCGCTTGGAAGCCGATCTTGGGCTGGTGCAAAAGCGCATTGCAACCGACAAGGATCGCTTGACCAAGACTGCAGTCGCTAGAGATGCGCTTGGCATTCAGCACGAACTTGAAACTTTGGCCAAGCGAGCTTCAGACCTTGAAGATGTTGAACTCGAACTTCTAGAGCGCAAGAGCGAATCAGACATGCGGATGCATGAGTTGGAAGTGCTGGGGGAGAAACTAGAGCAGGATCTGCAGCTAACCAAGGCAAGAGTTCAGCTTGAGCTAACTGACCTCAAAGCACTATTCCAAGCCAACCAACAGGAACTAGCTCAACTTCGCATAAAGCTATCTGATGAGTTGCTGGCTCGATTCGACGCAAAGTTAGCGCGCGGTATCGCTGTTGGTCGCCTGCAAAAGAACACCTGCACGGCATGCAACATGAGCATCACCGCAACTTCTTTGGCAGACCTGCATCAGGTTCCGCAAGATGAGGTTGCAAGCTGTCCCGAGTGCCAGGCGATCCTGATTCGATGAATTTCGTTCTTTATGCCGATGGTGCTTCTAGGGGCAACCCTGGTCCTGCCGCATACGGCGCGGTCATCTTTGATGCCGCTGGCAATCTTGTAGCTGAACTGGGGGAGAACCTCGGAATCCGAACCAACAACTATGCCGAATATCAGGGCGTAATAGCCGGTCTTCGCCACATCGAGACCAACTGGCCTGGTGCCGAGGTTTTGGTTCGCATGGACTCCAAGTTGGTAGTGGAGCAGCTAAGTGGTCGCTGGCAAATCAAGCATCCGGAGCTGCGCGAGCTAGCTCAAGAGGCGATTCGCATTATGCGAGGCCTGTCGGTAAAGCTTGAGTGGATTCCGAGAGAGCAGAACTCCCTTGCTGACGCTGCCGGCAACAGAGCGTTAGACGAGGGTGACTTCGGCGACAGTGTTGAGAGGACGTTGAGTTCGGTTCAGCCCAAGAGTATTCGTGCCCCAAGGCAAGGTATTGAGCCCACCACATTTGTGCTTATTCGCCACGGCCACACCCTGCTTACGGAATCTAACATGATTTCCGGCAGTAGCGGGGAAGATCCAAGTCTCAGTGAATTGGGCTTTCTCGAGGCAGAACTTGCCTCCAAGGCGGCCGATGAATTGTTGGCCAGATTCGGTTTGGGTTCGGTTTCGCGCGTGTTGCACTCACCGCAGCTGAGGACCTCGCAAACCGCAGAAGCCGTTGCAAAGCACTTTGAGGTTGGTATGCAAAGCGATGCTCGCTTCAAGGAGATTGGCTTTGGTGACTGGGAAGGTCACTCCATGGCCGAAATGGAGACCTCCAGTGCCAAGGAGATCGAAGCATGGCGAGGCTCAATGACCGCACAGCCACCCGGGGGAGAGTCGGTTGACGATCTTGAGACTCGTGTGCGATCAGCATTGACGGAAGCGATCACTGAGTTCAACGGGCAAACAATAGCAATCGTTAGCCACATGATGCCGCTGCGGGCAATTTTGCGCCATGCACTCTCAGGGCCAAATTCGCTGAGTTGGACCTTGCAGTTTGCACCGGCTTCGGTGTCGGTCGTTCGGTACTTCGGTCCCAACTTTGCTGAGGTGTTTGTTATTAACTCTTGCCAACATCTGCCAACTAAGTAGGCTTTAGCTAGATGGGTCAACCAGGCGGTCGCGACATTGTCGAGGAACGTCCGGGCTCCAAAGAGCACGATGGTGGGTAACGCCCACCCGGAGTAATCCGAGGGACAGTGCAACAGAAAGTAAACCGCCCGCAAGGGTAAGGGTGAAACGGTGGTGTAAGAGACCACCAGCAATCCAGGTGACTGGGTTGGCTATGTAAACCTCATCGGGAGCAAGACCAAGCAGAAGGCGCTATGAGCTGCTCGCTTAGCCTTCGGGTAGGTCGCTAGAGCTCGTGAGCAATTGCGAGCCGAGATAGATGATCGTCCATGACAGAACCCGGCGTATCGGTTGGCCCATCTACTAATCTTCGCTAGACGCGTATGCCAGTGAGGCTGCTCCAATAATGCCGGCCGAATTCTTGGTCGTTGCCGGGACGATCTTGGTCTTTAGCTTTAGTAGCGGTAAGAACTTTTCGTGGTTCTTCGAGATTCCTCCACCGACAATGAATAGGTCCGGAACCAAAAGCCGCTCAAGAGTGGAGTAGTACTTCTGCAGCCGTTCAGCCCATTGCTCAAAGCTCAGGTTCTCTCGCTCCATGGCGCTGTAAGCGGCTTTGGTTTCGTAATCAATGCCTTCAATCTCAAGGTGTCCCAGCTCTGCGTTCGGGATAAGGACTCCGTTGTAGAAAAGTGCAGTCCCAATGCCGGTACCCAAAGTGGTCATGATGGTTAGCCCGTGAGAGCCTTGTCCCGCTCCAAATTTGACCTCCGCTAGTCCTGCGGCATCGGCGTCGTTGATCACATGGGTGTGTCGATCGAGAGTCTTGTCGAATAGTTCATCTGCATTCAGGCCAATCCAGCGCTTGGACACATTTGCAGCAGACTGAGTGAATCCGTGCTTTACCACCGCTGGAAAACAGATCCCGACCGGATAGTTCCTGTGGGAGGCTCCGAGGTCCTCGATGATCTTCTTGCAGGCTGCGGCAATTGCCTCGGGTTCGCCACCCTCTGGTGTCTCAACTCTGATTCGGTCGGAAACCAGTCCGCCCTTTTTGATGTCAACTACGGCAGCCTTGATGCCTGTGCCGCCAATGTCGATGCCAACCGCTTTCTTTCCCACTATGCCTCCGTAAGGATTTCTGGACCATCTTCAGTAATCAAGATGGTGTGTTCAAACTGTGCGGTGTGTTGCTTGTCCTTTGTAGTGACGGTCCAGTCGTCCTGCCACATGTCCCAGTCTGCCGTCCCAAGAGTGATCATCGGCTCTACTGTGAACACCATGCCGACCTCAATCAAAGTGTCGTATTCCGGCTCGTCATAGTGCGGGATTATCAGGCCGGTGTGGAAGCTGGTGCCGACACCGTGACCGGTGAATTCCTTCACCACGCCATAGTTGAATCGTTTCGCATAGGTCTCAATCGCTCGGCCAATGATGTTCACCTGTCGCCCCGGCATGGCGGCATTAATCCCTCGGTGCATGGCTTCTTTAGTTCTAGTAACTAAATCCTGGAGTTCCTGCGAACCCTCACCCACCAGCACGGTTCCATTGGTGTCACCGTGAACACCATCGATGTATGCGGAGATGTCTATGTTGAGAAGGTCACCGTCTTCCAGAACCGTGTCATCTGGGATACCGTGGCAAATTACCTCGTTCATTGAGCTGCAGAGCGATTTTGGAAAGCCGCGATACCCAAGGGTGGATGGATACGCATTCTGGGAGATCAGAAACTCGTGGCCGATGCGATCAAGGTCATCGGTGGTCATTCCCGGTTTGGCGCTTTCCAGAACCACCTCAAGTGCCTGGGCAGCAATCCTGCTTGCCTTTCGAATGCGTGCAATTGTCTCGTCGTTGTACTTATCGCCACCCTGGTGTGGCGCAGGACCTTGCCTGCCTACATACTCTGGCCTTGGAATGCTGGCCGGTACAGCTCTCTGGGGTGTCAGTATCCCAGGGATTATTTTTCCGGCTTTGTCTTTTGGCACGTGGGCAAGTCTATTTTTGATATCGATTAACTAGGCTCAAACCATGGCGAAAGAAGAATATTGGTTCAACACCAAAACCAATGAGGTTGAGATCGGTAAGCAATCGCTGTCGTTGGATCGCCTCGGGCCATTTAGCACCTTTGAAGAGGCCAAGAATGCTCTTGAGATTGTTGCCAAGCGAGCCAGGGCACTCAGGCAAGAAGACGCCGAAGACTGGCCTAGCTAAAGCTCTTGTCTGCGGACGGAAACTTGCCTGATTGAATCTCGGCACGGTAGCTCTGAGCTGCATCCATGAGGCTGGCTCGGAGGTTTAGATACTGCTTAGCGAATGACGGTGACTTTTCACCCAGTCCCGCAAAATCGGTCCAAACCAGAATCTGCGCATCGGTTTGATTTCCCGCCCCAATGCCGATAGTCGGGATGATCAACTCCTTGGTAATGCGAGCTGCTAATTCAGCCGGAACCATCTCAAGTACCACGGCAAAAGCACCGGCCTCTTGGATGGCGAGGCAGTCCTCAAGAATCTTGTCGGCTGCTTCGCCTCGGCCCTGCACCTTGAAACCGCCCAGGGCATGTACCGATTGCGGAGTGAAACCAACGTGCCCCATGACCGGAATGCCTGCATCCACCAGGGCACGAATCTGTTCGGTGCGGGCACCCTCAATCTTTAGCGCTGCTACCCCTGACTCCTTCATGGCGCGGATACCATTCTCAAGAGCATGGGTGGGGGAGATCTCGTAACTGCCAAATGGCATGTCTAAGACAATCAGCGCACTCTTTGCGCTTCGGGTGACAGCACGGCCGAAAACTAACATCTCATCCAAAGAAATGGGTACTGTCCCGTCATTGGCCAGCACGGTGTTGCTAGCAGAATCACCGACCAAGATGACTTCAATTCCCGCTTGGTCGAAGATCTCAGCGGTTAGCGCGTCATAGCTGGTGAGACAGGCGAAGCGCTGCCCCTTTTGCTTGAGCGTCGTAAGAGTCGAAGTCCTAATTTTCATAGTTCACCAAATCTAGTGGTGAGCGGAACCCTGCGTCCTCGCCCGAATGCAATTTCAGTGGTCTTGGTTCCGATAGCACCCTGAGACCTCTTCCACTCGGACGCTCGCACCATCTTGTCGATTCGGCTTACTGTCGCACTGTCAAATCCTGCCGCGACTACCTCGTTGACCGTTTTCTTTCCCTCGATTAGAAGTTCGAGGACTGAATCCAGTAGTTCGTAATCGGGCAGTGAATCCTGGTCCAGCTGGCCTGGTCGCAGCTCAGCGCTCGGAGGTTTACTGATGGAGTTCTCAGGGATCACGTCAGTTCCCTTGAGCTTGTTGTAGGTTTTTGCAAGCTTCCAAACGTCTGTTTTGTAGACGTCCTTGATCGGTGCGAAACCGCCAGCGGCATCGCCATACATGGTGGAGTAGCCGACGGCTACTTCAGACTTGTTGCCGGTACTGATAAGCAAGTGACCTTCGGAGTTCGAAATGCCCATCAGGATTACGGCTCGGATTCGAGCCTGAATGTTCTCCTGCGCGAGGTCACTCAACTTGAGTGACGACTCGAAAGCCTTGTGGGCGGGGTCGATCGGAACGGTTCGGTAATCAATCTGGAGGTTCTTTGCTAGCTTCTCTGCATCGCTTAGGGAGTGGTCAGATGAATATCGCGACGGCAAGAGAACTCCGGTCACATTGGCAGAACCTACAGCCTCCTTTGCGATGGCCGCGCAGAGCGCAGAGTCAATTCCACCGCTGAGTCCAAGTACCACCTTCTTCTGACCTGTCTTATTCAGGTAATCACGAAGCCCAATCACCAAGACGTCCAACAGTTTCTCGTAAGGATCCCGCAGAATTGGCTCAACTGTCCCAACTGTGAAGAGCCCAGCATTTATGTCAGCAGAGATGACCTCGTTGCCTTGGGTATCAATAAGGAAGCTGTCACCGTCGAAGACCAACTCGTCTTGACCGCCGCTGAGATTGACGTAAGCCACGTTCATGCCTTGGGCGAATGCGCTAGCAGCCTCACGTCGCTGCATGCTCTTATTCCGAGTGTATGGCGAGCCGTTTGGGACGACCAGGTACTCGACTCCTTCGGCCTTGAGAGCGGCTGATCGTGCTGAACTTTGCTCCCAGATGTCCTCGCAAATCGCTACCGCGCATTTAGTGCCCGATACCTCGAAGATTAGCTCTTTACTTCCTGGAATGAAGTTTCTCCAGTCGTCAAAGACGTCGTAGTTGGGAAGTCTTTGCTTGTCGTAGCGTCCGATGACCGAACCGGATCGGAAAACAGTTGCGCTGTTGTGCGCGATGGCGTCGGAGGACTGGATAGTAGGTCTTGACTGCTTTGCAAGGGAAGCGTGACCCAGCACAACCGTGAGCCCTGGGTAGCTTTTTGATTCCTTGACAATCTCCTTTAGCTTGGATTCGCCACTAGCAATAACATCTTCTCGGTAGCTGAGGTCGCCGAGTGGGTAACCGTTGAGGGCGAGTTCTCCAAAAACCAATAGCTGGACGCCAGAGGCATGTGCTTCACCCATCAAGCGCAGGATATCTAGCGCGTTGTTTTGATAGTCGCCGACCACCGGGTTTGTCTGCGCTAAACCCACTTTTATTTCTGGCACAACCACTAGCCTATTAGCTAGTAGCAGGAGGCCTAATGGACAAGCAACAAGAGTTCGTACTTCGCACGATTGAAGAGCGTGGCGTGAAGTTCATTCGACTATGGTTTACCGACGTTGCCGGGACCCTAAAGTCGGTTGCTGTCGCCCCTGCTGAGATAGAAGGAGCCTTTGCCGAGGGCATCGGTTTCGATGGCTCGGCTATTGAAGGTTTGGCCCGAACCAGCGAGGCAGACATGCTCGCGATGCCTGATCCTTCGACTTTCCAGATCCTTCCGTGGCGCGGCACGGTCGATCCTGCGGCCCGCATGTTCTGCGATGTTGCCACTCCAGATGGCAAGCCAGCTGCAGCAGACCCGAGGAATGTGCTTCGCAGAGCTTTGGACAAGGCCGCAAAGATGGGCTTTAGCTTCTACGTGCATCCTGAGATCGAGTTTTACCTCCTAAAGAGCCCGGAACTGGGTGAGAACGGTCAGCCGGTCCCAGTGGACAATGCTGGGTATTTCGATAACGTTCCAGGTGGAACGGCCCACGACTTCCGCCGCCGTGCGGTAACGATGCTTGAGCAGCTAGGTATCTCGGTTGAGTTCAGCCACCACGAAGGTGGACCAGGCCAGAACGAAATTGACCTTCGTTACGCCGATGCTCTATCAATGGCGGACAACATCATGACCTTTAGAACTGTGGTTAAGGAAGTTGCCATTGAACAGGGCGTCTACGCGACATTTATGCCTAAGCCATTCACAAACCACCCTGGTAGCGGCATGCACACGCACTTCTCACTTTTCGAGGGCGACCGCAATGCATTCTTCGATCCAGCGGCAAAGTATCACCTGAGCAATGTCGCAAGGCAGTTCATTGCCGGAATCTTGCGTCACGCACCAGAGCTAACCCTGGTTACCAATCAGTACGTAAACAGCTACAAGCGCCTCTGGGGTGGCGGTGAAGCGCCAAGTTACGTCAGCTGGGGTCACAACAACCGCTCCGCCTTGATTCGCGTTCCACTTCACAAGCCAGAGAAGAGCCAGAGCACCCGCATCGAATACCGCGCCATGGACTCGGCTGCCAACCCTTACCTCGCCTACGCGCTTTTGCTTTCTGCGGGCCTCAAGGGCATCGAAGAGGGCTATGAGCTTTCACCTGAGACTGAGGATGATGTTTGGTCGCTCAGTGACATGGAGCGTCGTGCAATGGGAATTGAACCTTTGCCACAATCACTGGACCACGCCATCCGCAAGCTTGAGTCTTCCGAATTGGCAGCGGAGGTGCTGGGGGAGTCTGTCTTCAGCTACGTGCTTGCAAACAAGCGAAACGAGTGGGCTCAATATCGTTCCCAGGTAACTCTTTTCGAGCTAGAGCAAAACCTACGCACGCTGTAAATGGTAGATTCCAGAAGCTCATCCCTTAGCGAGCTTGCTCGATTGGGCTTCGAGGCGCTCAGTGAGACGATCCCGAAGCTCGAACAGCTAGTCAAGCTGGTTGGAGATCGTGGACACGGGGCTCTCGCAGCTATCTCGGCAAGTTCCTCACCCGACCGAGCTCTGGATGCGCTTATCCGGCTAGCAGAGCTCGATTCAAAGTCAGTATCCAAGCTGCTGTCAAAGCACGATCAGGCAGAGAGGCTCTGCAGGGTTTTAGCCGCAAGCAACGGTCTATCGGACTTCCTTCTCAGGCACCCCTCGCTCATCACCCTGTTCGCAAGCCCAAGTCGAATCCCCAAGGACGAAGAGCTTTCGCACCTGGATAACTCATCTCAGGACGCTCTAAAGATTTCTTATCTGACACAGCTTGTGAGGATCACAGACTTCGATCTTGGGCACCCAGATTACAAACTGCCGGTGCAAGCCGTTACCGCTGCACTGAGTGATCTAGCGGCCGGAGCTCTCACAGCTGCTCTAGAAATCGCAAAGCGAGAACTTGCCGCAGAGGGTCGCTACACCGATAACGAAATCTCAAGTACAGCTTTCGCAGTTATCGCTATGGGTAAGTGTGGTGCAAGAGAGCTCAATTACGTATCCGATGTTGACGTGATCTATGTCGTTGGGGGAGAAGGCGACAATGTCATTGAAATTGGCACCAAGCTCGCTACCAAGCTAGCGAGAGTTATCTCGGAACCAAGTTTGGAGCCGGGCCTGTGGCAGGTCGACCCAAACCTCCGCCCTGAGGGCAAGTCTGGCGCTCTGGTTCGGCGCTTGGAGTCTCACCTCAGCTACTACGAGAAGTGGGCTGAGGATTGGGAGTTTCAGGCATTACTGAAGGCCCGATTCGTTGCTGGGGATGCCGAACTTGGTGCTGCATATGAACAGCAAGTAAAACCGCTGGTTTGGGCTCGAAGCAATCGAGCGGCGATAGTCGAAAACGCCAGAAACATGCGCAAGCGAGTTCTCGACCTAATTCCAGCGGCTGAAAAGGATCGAGAGATCAAACTTGGCCGCGGCGGTCTAAGGGATGTCGAGTTCACCGCGCAACTTCTGCAGCTAGTGCACGGAGTTACTGACGAGAGCGTGCGGGTACCGGACACCCTGTCCGCTGTCACAGCCCTCAGCGAGGCTGGCTTGATCGGCAGACAAGACGCAGATGTCTTCAGAAGCCACTACCAAACTCTCAGAGCGATAGAGCACAGAGTTCAACTATCCAAGCTCAGGCGCGATCACCTGATGCCGACTGACGAGTCAGAACTCAGGAGAATCTCTCGTGGGATGCAGCTACCCGCCGGGGCGCTAGAAGAGCTTTGGCAGCGAGTCAGGGCCGAGGTAGCAGCCTTACACGACAGCGTGTTCTATCGTCCGCTGTTGACCGCGATGGCTAGCCTTGCCCCCGGCGAGGTTCGGCTTTCGGATGAGGAAGTCCTCGACCGCCTCAGCGCTCTTGGATTCAAAGATCCAAAGGGTGCCGTCTCGCACATTGCGGCTCTCACGAGCGGTGTTTCAAGACGTGCAGTGATCCAGAGAACCTTGTTGCCTGTGCTACTTCGTTGGATGGCGGAAGGCATCGATCCAGACAGAGCTTTGATTTCCTTCCGAAGACTCAGTGAGACTCTTGGGGAAACCCACTGGTTCCTCAGAATGCTTCGAGACGCTTCTGGCGCGGCGGAACGCTTGATGAAAGTGCTGTCCTCCTCGGCTTTTATTGCTCGCCTTTTGGAGAATATCCCCGACTCCTCTGTCTGGTTTAGTGACGAAGACTCGTTGGTGCCACTTGGTAAAGAGGCGATTCTTGAAGAGATGATGGCAATTCTCGAGCGGAGTGTCGATCTCGAGCAGAGCGCAGAGGCACTTCGACAGGTCAGACGCCGTGAAGTGCTTCGAATTGCGAGCTCCGCTGTGCTCGGAGCCACTTCGATGTCTCAGATAGCCGAGGGTTTGACAGCAGTAACCGACGCCTACGTCATTTCCATGGTGTCACTCATGAAGCAATCTCAGCAATCCGAACTCGATTTCGGGGTGATAGCAATGGGCCGCTGGGGCGGGATGGAGCTGGGCTTTGGTTCGGATGCCGATGGCATGCTGATCTACAGTTCGGAATCCCTAACGGCACAGGCCGAGGCTGAGAAACTGGCTCAAGTCCTACTGGCTATCAGTAAAGACTCACTACTGGAGTTTGAACTAGACCTAGATCTTCGACCAGAGGGAAAGAACGGACCTCGAGTGAGGTCGGTCAATGGTTATGCCGGCTACTACGAGCGTTGGGCAGAGGCATGGGAGTTCCAAGCCCTGCTGCGCGCCAGGGTTGTGGTGGGGTCCGATGATCTTATGCATGAATTCAATGCAATAGTGGATTCTTACCGCTATCCCAAGCAGATCAAGCGGGAAAGCCTGACTGAAATCAGACGCATCAAGGCGAGAGTGGAAGCCGAACGACTGCCACAGGGCGCTAATCCAACCCGTCACCTCAAGCTCGGTCGGGGTTCCATTTCGGACGTTGAGTGGCTCGTTCAATTACTTCAACTGCAGTTTGCTAATGAGCATCCGGAGCTGCAAACCACCTCGACTTCGATCGCTCTCGAAGCCCTAAGAACACTTCGCAAACTCCCGAGCGAAGACGTGGACCGGCTCGAAGCAGGCTGGTTGATAGCTTCGAGATGTCGCAGTGCTGAGGTCTTAGCAAGTGACAAGCGAACTGATCAACTGCCGAGTGACCTTCGACAACTCGAGGCCATGGCGCGAATCCTGGAGTATCAACCGGGGGAGTCTCAATTACTTGAAGAGAACTACCTCTCTGTTACGCGCAAAGCACGTAGCGCTTTCGAGAAGCACTTCGCTTAAAGAAAAACAGGCGGACCCGAAGGCCCGCCTGTCTCTTACAGGTTTATTAGACGCCGTAGTAAAGCTCGAACTCGTAAGGGTGAGGGCGCTGAGCCAATGGCTTTAGCTCCTTCTCACGCTTGTAGTCGATCCAGGTCTCAATTAGGTCGTCGGTGAAGAC
>JACCDH011087450.1_pt1 | contig 13163 bp, 13 predicted proteins | sample 7442481 | NCBI WGS metagenome assembly JACCDH01 (sample SAMN15323433, study PRJNA562643) | freshwater metagenome | isolation source: river surface water | place: USA:Blue River Watershed | collected 2017-08-15
CCATCGGCGTGCAGGGCATCACCTTCAAAGAAAATTGCCCCGATATTCGTAACAGTAAGGTCGCTGACCTGGTCAAAGAACTGCAAGCTTGGGGTGCCAAGGTGGTGGTGGCCGACCCGTGGGCTGATCCTGCTGAAGTGCAACACGAATACGGCATTGCACTGGGGACTATCGACGCAGCCCACCCCGTCGATGCCTTGGTGGTGGCCGTCACCCATGACGAATTTAGGAAACAGCCTCCTTCTGATCTGCGCAAGATTTGTCGTGGGCCTAAACCTGTGCTGGGCGACATCAAGTCGCTCTACAACCGGCACGAAGCCGCCGCCGCGGGCTTTACCGTCTTCCGCTTCTAAGTACACGCTTAATATGAATATTCAACAATTCCCCACCATCACCGGTCGCGCCATTCGCGTGGGTTTGGTGGGCTGTGGCCGTATTTCCAAAAACCACTTTAGGTCCATCGAGCAGCAGGCGCAAGACATGCAGCTGGCTGCGGTGTGCGATGTCGACCCCGCGGCACTCAAGGCGCATGCTGATCAATATCAAGTGCCCGGCTACGCCAGCATGGCCGACATGCTGGTGGCCAAAGAGCAGCTCGACCTCGTCGCTCTGTGCACCCCCAGTGGCCTGCACCCCCAGCAAGCGATCTTGGCGGCGCAGCACGGCGTGCATGTGCTTACCGAAAAACCCATGGGTATCCGCTTGGCCGATGGTGTGGCCATGGTCAAGGCTTGCGACCAAGCCGGTGTGCGCCTGTTTGTGGTCAAGCAAAACCGGCGCAACGCCACGCTGCAGCTGCTCAAGCAAGCCGTGGACCAAGGCCGTTTTGGCCACATATACAACGTTGCCATGAACGTGTTTTGGACGCGCCCGCAAGACTATTACGACCAAGGCAATGGCTGGCGCGGCACCTGGGAGCTAGACGGCGGCGCCTTCATGAACCAAGCCAGCCACTATATTGACCTGCTGAACTGGATCGTGGGTCCGGTGGAGAGCGTCATGGCCTACACTGCCACCCAAGCCCGCCATATTGAGGCCGAAGACAGCGGCGTAGCCGCCATCCGCTGGCGCAGCGGTGCCATGGGCACGCTCAACGTCAGCATGCTCACCTACCCCAATAACCTAGAGGGCAGTATCACCTTGTTGGGCGAAAAAGGCACCGCCCGCATTGGCGGTGTGGCCGTGAATGAAATTCAAGAATGGCAGTTTGCCGATGTGCGGCCCGAAGACGAGCATGTCAAAGCCGCTAGCTACGCCACCACCAGCGTCTATGGCTTTGGCCACCCGCTGTACTACCAAAACGTGGTGGATGTGTTGCGCGGCCGTGCCGAGCCCGAGACCGATGGCCGTTCGGGCCTCAAGAGTTTGGAGCTACTGGTGGCCATGTACCGCTCGGCCAAAGACGGCGTCAAAGTGTCTTTGCCGCTGGAGTGCTGATCTTGAGTTGCCCCGACGTCACCATTCACCCCACCGCCATCGTGGACGAAGGCGCCCACATCGGTGAGGGCAGCCGTGTTTGGCACTTTGCGCATGTTTGCGGCGGCGCCAAGATTGGCAAAGGCGTATCGCTGGGCCAAAACGTGTTTGTGGGCAACAAAGTGGTCATTGGCGACCAATGCAAGATCCAAAACAACGTGAGCGTGTATGACAACGTCACGCTGGAAGAGGGTGTGTTTTGCGGGCCCAGCATGGTGTTCACCAACGTCTACAACCCGCGCTCGCTGATTGACCGCAAAAGCGAATACCGCGACACCTTGGTGAAAAAAGGTGCCACCTTAGGGGCCAACTGCACCATCGTCTGTGGCACCACAATCGGCGAATACGCCTTTGTGGGCGCCGGCGCGGTGGTCAACAAAGATGTTAAGCCCTACGCCCTCATGGTGGGCGTTACCGCCAAGCAAATAGGCTGGATGAGCCAATACGGCGAGCAAATTCCACTGCCCCTGCATGGCGAGGGGCAATACATCTGCAACCATACAGGACACAAATACGAGCTCAAGGGCGACTCCCTAATGCTTAGCGGCGCCTAACTCCAAACTGTACAAATATGTCCATCCCCTTCATCGACCTAAAAACCCAATACCAAGCGCTCAAGCCGCAAATCCAAGCCCGCATCGACGCGGTGCTGGAGCACGGCCAATACATCATGGGACCGGAGGTTAAAGAGCTGGAAGACAAGCTTGCGGCCTTCACGGGTGCCAAGCACTGCATCACCTGCGCCAGCGGCACCGAGGCTTTGCTCATGAGCCTCATGGCTTTGGACGTCAAGCCCGGTGACGAGATCATCACCACTCCCTTTACTTTTGTGGCCACGGCCGAGGTAATTGTGTTGCTTGGTGCCAAGCCGGTGTTTGTGGACGTGGAGCCTGACACAGGCAACATCGACGCGAGCTTGATCGAGGCCAAGATCACCCCCAAAACCAAGGCCATCATGCCGGTGAGCCTCTACGGCCAAACTGCTGACATGGACGCGATCAACGCCATCGCTGCCAAGCACGGCAACTTGCCTGTGATCGAAGACGCCGCCCAAAGCTTTGGCGCCACCTACAAAGGCCGTAAGAGCTGCAACCTCAGCACCATCGGCTGCACAAGCTTCTTCCCCAGTAAGCCGCTGGGCTGCTACGGCGATGGCGGGGCCATCTTCACAAATGACGACGCCTATGCCCAAGCCATGCGCGAAATCCGTATCCACGGCCAAAGAAAGCGTTACGTGCACACTCGCATAGGGGTAGGCGGCCGCATGGATACCTTACAGTGCGCTATCGTTCTGGCCAAGCTAGAGCGTTTCGAGTGGGAGCTTCAGCAACGGCAAGAAATCGGTCAGCGTTATAACGAGTTTGTTGACAAACTTGGCATCGTCCGCGTGCAGCAACGGCCGCACAGTACTAGCGTTTTCGCCCAATACACCATCATGATGTCTGATCGTGAAACCGTACAAAGACGCTTGGCTGAAGCAAGTATCCCTACAGCGATTCACTACCCTGTGCCGATAAATGAACAACCAGCTTACAAACATCTTTGTTGTATTGATTGTACCAAAATAGCTAGCTTGCTAGCTATTAAAGTCTTGAGTTTGCCAATGAGTTCTGATATCAAGGATGTTCACCAAAGGTATATTTTTAATCAATTGGCTATGATTAATGATCGTTTTTGATATCAGGGAGTAAAAATGACAAAAAATAAGATATCAAAAAGTCAAATCGAAACCGAGATAAAAGCACTAGGAGTCAAAAAGGGTGATACGCTATTCCTTGCTGCTGATTTATTGAGAGTGGGTTATTTTTCAGACAACAAAGAGGCAACTTTAAGGGAGTGGGTAGAGATTTTAATCAAAGTGGTTGGAGAGGAGGGCACTCTGGTAGTTCCAGCTTACACGAAATCCTTTCCTTTTTTTTCAAAAGAATCTGATGTGGTATTTACGGAAGAGGCGCCAACAACATCAGGTTCATTAAGTCAAGCCTTTCAAGCGTACCCGGGTGTTATTAGGAGTAAGCATCCAACAAACTCATGTTTTGCGATAGGACGGCATTCAAAGTACATACTTGACGGCCATGATGAGCTTTCTTCTTCCTACCTGCCCTATAGAAAAGTGGTTGAGCTGCAGGGTAAGAATTTAATGTTAGGTACAATAGAAGATCCCACTTTAGCCCCAATGGCTATGCATTGCGCTCAGGAAAGCCTTGGATTGACTAGAAAGCACTGGTTAGCTGGAATTCTTCAGTCCTACTATAAGGATCAAGCTGGTAATGTCAGACTATTTACAAGGAAGGATGTTGGTGGATGTAGTGGGGGTGGTCATAATTTGTTGGGTCGTCATATTGTCGAGAGAGCTGTCACCTTTGGAAAAGTTGGCAGATCTCTTAGTGCTTGCATCGATTGCGAAATATCATTGAAAATATTTGAAGGCGCATTGCAGAAGAGCCCCGCAATGGTCAAATGCGGGAACATTAGTTATTGTGCCTGCTGTTACGGTAGTCCTATACATATACATCCTTTTTTCTGGATTAGAAAGATAGTAATGAAATTCGCTAAATTTATCTAATTTAATGCATTTTTAATTTTGCGACCATTAATTTTCTATAAAATGCTAGATATTTTTAAGCGTAATTATTATAAATCTATTTTTCTGGATGATTCTTTTGGGGTTGTGCGCTACTTTGATATTTTGGATTTGGCCAAAACTCTTTTCCCTCACTACGCTGGAAAAAAAGTCGTCCTTGTCAGTATTGATAATGATGTTATGGGTATTGGTGGCTACTTAGCTACTATATTGAGTGGGCATGTTCCATTGTTGACTGACTTAAAGTTAGGTTGCGAAAAAATAAATAAAATCATCGCATCTTATTCTCCGGAGTATGCGTGGGTAAAGTCTACTAGTGTTCTAAATTTCCCTCATTGGCGGACTGAGTTTAGTCGAGATGGTTACACACTCTTGTCCTGTTCTGCGAAGCGGTCGGAGGTGAATATTCATGATGCGCTGGCTATTTTATTAAGTACATCGGGAAGTACCGGAAGCCAAAAATATGTGCGAATTTCTTTGGACAACCTTCTTTCAAATTCGGCTTCAATTGCAACATATTTAAATTTGCATCGCAAGGACTCGGCGATAACTACTTTACCTCCGAGTTACTCGTATGGACTGTCAATTATTCATAGTCATATATATGTTGGTGGATCTATTGCGGTAACGAAAAAAACATTTTTTGATAGAGGTTTTTGGGATTTTCTCAAAGCCTCTGAAGTCACTAGCATGTCTGGTGTTCCATATCATTATGAAATTCTAGAAAAGTTACGTTTCCGCAGCATGAAGTTTAAACATCTCCGCACTTTAACTCAAGCCGGTGGTCCAATGAGTGAAGGGTTGACTAAATTGTTTGCAGAGTATTGTTGCGAAAATGGTATGCGTTTCTTCTCAATGTACGGGCAAACTGAGGCTTCTCCTCGCATTTCTTATGTCCCCTCTGAGAATGCTTTGACGAAAGCAGGTACGATCGGCATACCAATTCCTGGGGGGGCACTCGAACTTCAGACACAAGCTGGTGTTGTGTTGACTAGCCCTTTCGTAACTGGTGAATTAGTCTATCGGGGTCCTAATGTATGCCTTGGGTATGCAGAGTGTCGAGCTGACTTGGCTCTTGGGGATGTTAACTGCGGGGTTTTGCATACTGGAGATCTCGCTGAGCGTGACGATGAGGGATATTTCCGCATCGTTGGTCGCCAAAAGCGCTTCATTAAGCTCTTTGGGCACCGAGTAAATCTACAGGAAATTGAGTCTAATTTGTCTGGTCAGTTCAATGTTGCTTGTTCTGGGAAAGATAATCTACTAGAGGTATATTTGGTTAAAGGAAACGCCGCCCAAGCCATAGAAATTAAACAACAACTTATGTCTAGCTTGCGGGTTGGGACTCAATATATTCTTATATATGAAGTCGATGAACTGCCTCGCAACGAGTCGGGCAAGCTGCTTTATGCAAATTTGCATCCAGAATCGGGACGACTTCTCGCATGATGCAAGAACCTAATTTTTTTGACTGTCTGGATTATGCTCCTTATGGTCTCAATTCGAATCGAAAACGTGAAATCATGCTTGATGCGATGTCTAAGCTTACTCGATGGCACGCCGAGAGCAGCACTAGTTACAGACGAATATTGGAGGCCCTTCGGGTAGATTCAGATAATCTGGAATCATTAGAAAAAATACCATATCTGCCTGTTCGTCTTTTTAAAGAGTTCGATATGCTCAGTGTTCCTAGAGATGCGATCTTTAAGACACTTACCTCATCTGGTACGAGCGGGCAGCAGGTATCGAAGATCTTTCTCGATAAAGCTACGGCCTCATCTCAGACTAAGGTTTTATCCCGCCTAATGATGGACCTTTTAGGAAAAAAGCGCGTTCCCATGCTGGTGATCGACTCGCCCTCTGTGCTCAAAGATCGCTTTGCTTTCTCTGCGCGGGGGGCCGGCATTCTCGGCTTCTCGATGTTTGGACTCAACGTAACGTACGCGCTGGATAACGACATGAAACTAGATGTTGGAGCCTTAAACTCTTTTTTTGAGCGGCATCCCGAAGGTCCCATCTTCTTGTTCGGTTTTACCTTCATGATCTGGCAGTATTTTGTGCAGTCACTATTGAAGATAGGTTTGCGATTACCGCTGGATCGCGGGATCCTTCTGCATGGCGGCGGTTGGAAGAAGTTACAGGATCAAGCAATCGATAACGATAAGTTCAAGCAGACGTTGCACGAGATTGCTGGTCTGAACCGGGTAGTTAACTATTACGGAATGGTCGAGCAGACCGGTTCCCTGTACATTGAATGCGAACAGGGATATCTGCATGCGCCAGTTTATTCCGACATCATTGTGCGACGCGTCAAGGATTTCGCACCTGCAGCGTTTGGCGAGGAAGGAGTGATTGAGGTGCTTTCCATTCTTCCAGTGAGTTATCCGGGCCATGCCCTACTTACTGAGGATATAGGCACGATCTTTGGCGAAGACGACTGCCCTTGCGGTCGATTAGGCAAATATTTTCATGTGCATGGACGATTGGTCCAAGCCGAAATGCGCGGATGTAGTGATACTCATGAAGCATTTCGCTGACATCCCCGTCCGCGTCATTGCGGGCTGCGCCCTTGTCGACTTGCAATGCAAGACTCTCGAGCCGTACGCACACGAGGCCGTGGCGTTCTTGACAGCATGGTCTAAGCGTCTGCTGGCCCATCCGGATATCCGCGCTTATCCGGACGCCGCCAGTTTCGCTTATTGGTGCCGTCCGGCCAATCTGGCCAGGCTGCAGCGCGAGCTAGGCCGCGAACCGCTTCGCCTGGGCCGTGGGTTGGCGCTGCACATTGCTCCAGCAAATGTGCCTGTCAACTTCGCCTATTCCTTTGCGTTTGGATTGCTCGCAGGGAACGCCAATATCGTGCGGGTGCCCGAGAGCCTTCCAGCCCAGGCCGGATTTCTCTGCTCTGTTGTCAAAGAACTGCTGACGGAGGCGGAACATACCCGTATCGCCTCCATGACCACGCTGCTCAACTATCCGCGAGACGACTCCATAACTCAGCGCTTATCCGAGGTAGCCGATGTGCGTCTGCTGTGGGGCGGCGATCAAACCATACACCACCTAAGGCGCATGCCCGCATCCCCGCGTTGCGTGGACATCGCGTTCGCTGATCGCTATTCGCTCTGCCTGATGTCGGCGCCAGCGGTATTAGCTGCGGAGAGCAAAACGCTGCGGGCGTTGAGCGTTGGATTCTACAACGACGTATTCCTGCTGGACCAGAACGCCTGCTCTTCACCGCACGTGGTTCTCTGGCAAGGGACAGTTAATGAAGTCGTGACGGCACAGGCGCGCTTTTGGGACGCCATGCAAAACTTGCTGCATTCCAAGGGGCAGTTCCCAGGCATCCATGCCGTAGACAAATACATCCACCTTTGCCGCACGGCCATTCAACTCGAAGGTGCCAGGGTGACGCCTACCTCGGATAACCGGGTGTTTCGTGTTGCGCTTGACGAGTTACCAGAGAATATCGCAGAACATCGGGGCCGTTACGGGTTTTTCTTTGAAACCACCGATAACGATCTTACGCAGTTGTCGCGCATCGTTAATGCGCGGTACCAGACGCTAACTTGCTTCGGTGTAGATACGCATGCGCTTGCGCAGACGGTGGTTGCCAGTCGTTTGGCAGGCATCGACCGTGTCGTCCCCGTTGGCAAGGCCCTAGATATAGGAGTCATCTGGGACGGATACGATCTCATTAGGACCATGTCGCGCATCGTTGCCATTCAATAACTTTTTAATGAGGAATCACAAATGAGTAATCTTAAAAAATACGTCACCGCATTCACTAGCACCTTCATGGTCGATGAATCAGTGCTCCCTGATCTCAAATATCAGGACATTGATGCATGGGACAGTGTAGGCCATATGGCTTTGATGACGGCATTAGAGGAGACGTTTAATATTGAAATGGATATCGATGACATTATTGAATTCTCTAGCTTCGAATACGGCCGCGCGGTTCTAGCTAAATACAATATTAACATGGAGTGATCCCGTGCCTGAAAACATTAATGCACCGATTATGGATATAAAAGCCATTATTAAGCATCAGCGTAATCGATATCCAGTTTTATTGATAGATAAGATCGTTGATTTAGTACCTGGAGAGCGTGCAACGGGAGTAAAATGCTTTACCTACAATGAATGGTTTTTCCCTGGCCATTTTGATGACGAACCCAACGTACCGGGTTTCGTGCAAATCGAAAGCCTAGTGCAGACCTTCATCCTGACTTTTCTGTGTAAGCCCGAATACGCCGGGATGAAGACCAATTTTGTCTCCATCAACAATATTCGATTCAAAAAGAAAATCGAGCCCGGTGAAGTACTCCGCATAGAGGCGACGCTCAAAACTTTCAAGCGAGGGATCGCCATGGGCTCGGCCGAGAGCTTCGTCGACGGCGAACCTGCATGCAGTGCTGAGTTTGTCGTCGCAGTGCCGGATATTCTGGATCAATTCAAGCCAAAAAAGTAGGGATAGACATTTATGGTTATGCGTGTTGCCGACTACATTTTTCAGCGTCTGGTCGACGCTGGCGTAAACCATGTCTTTCAGGTCACCGGTCGCGGTTCATTATTTTTGAGCGATGCGCTTGCGAAGAACAACACCTTGAAGGCGGTATCACTCCACCACGAGCAATCCTGCGCGTTTGCAGCGGTTGCTTATGCGGAAAAGCGTCGTGGCCTCGGTGCCTGCCTGGTATCCACCGGTTGCGCGTCGACCAATACCATTACTGGTGTCCTCACTGCCTGGCAAGACGGCATCCCTTGTTTTTTTATATCCGGTCAAAACATTCTGCGCGAAACGACGCGCCATACTGGTATTGCGCTTCGCACCTATGGCCAGCAGGAAGCCGATATCGTCGGTCTTGTAAGCCCCGTCACCAAATTCGCCCACATGTTGACCTCCCCGCAGGACATCGTGGAGGTGATGGACAAAGCCCTTGAAGCTGCCCTCACTGGGCGGAAAGGTCCAGTCTGGCTCGATGTGCCTCTCGACCTTCAAAGCGCCCTGATCGATCCGGACATCTTGCCTTATACGGTTTCAGGCGGAAAAATCGTTCTCGGCGTGACCGATGAGGTCGTAGCGCTGGTTGCCGAAGAACTTCGCCGGGCTCAGCGCCCAGTTGTGCTGATCGGCAAAGGCGTTCGATCTGCAGGTGCCGAAGAATTACTGCGCAAGTTTGTCGAAGAGTGGGACATTCCTCTCACTTTTGCTGCTTCGGCGCCCGACACCTATGGCGCTGCTAACCGACTATCAATCGGTTCCGTTGGCGCCATGGGATGCACTCGCGCTGGGAACTTTGCGGTGCAGAACGCCGACTATGTACTAGTGCTGGGGTCCCGTCTCACGGCCTTGACGACCGGTACCGATTACTGCAAGTTTGCTAGATCCGCACAGGTCACCGTGGTCGATATCGACACCGTCGAACACAGCAAAGAGGGTATCCGTATCGACCGTCTGGTGACTGCAGATTTGCACTCGTTTCTCGATGCAATCGTAAAGAAACCGGTCAAGAGGGTATCCGAGGCGTGGGTCGATAAATGCCTGCATTGGAAGAGTCTTTTCGCTCAGGTTGAGCCAGACTTTGATTCCCCAGATGTTGTAGATCTTTACCAGCTGGCCGACAGGCTGAGCGATCTTATGCCGGCTGGGGGCACGCTTGTGACCGACTCCGGCTTGGCCGAAGTCATTCTGCCCAGCAACCTCCGTTTTAAGGAGGGCATGGACTGCGTCCATCCGGCTTCCCAAGGTGTCATGGGTTTTGCTTTGCCGGCCGCCATCGGCGCACAGCACGCTACGGATGGCACTGTTCTCGCAGTTATCGGCGATGGCTCCGTGATGATGAATCTACAGGAACTGGAAAGCATTCGTTACCAGCGTCTGCCGATCAAACTGATTGTGATTAATAACAACGTTTACTCCATCATTCGACGTCGGCAGCGAGACTTATTCCGAAAACGGACGATAGGTACGGATCCTGAGAACGGCGTGAGTTGTCCGGATTTTGCCAAGGTTGCGGAGTGCTTTGGGCTGCATTATCAGCGAATCGAATCTGTGGCTTTGCTCGACGAGGGGTTAAAGGCGATGTTCAAGTATCCGGGTTCCGTAATTTGTGAAATCATGGGCCGTGAGGACCAAGGTTATATCGAAGTTGGACAAACACGCAGTTCGGTCGATAGAAGGCTGGTCAGAAGGCCTTTGGAAGATCAGGAACCTTTCCTTCCACGTGAGACGTTCTTGAGCGAGATGATTATCAACCCAGTTGACCAATAAGGAATAGGAATGTCAATCGTCAAATTACGCAACGGTCGCTGCATAGGTGACTATTTCAAACCATATATTGTTGCGGAACTCAATACTAGCCACTTCGGGAATATAGAGGTTGCTCAAGATATGATTCGTCAAGCTAAAGCTGCTGGATGCGACTGCGTAAAGTTTCAATCTTGGAGCGCCGAAACTCTGTATTCCGAGGAATACTATAAAGAAAATCCGATTGCCAAGCGCTTTGTAAAAAAATTCACGCTACAAAACTCGGCACTTAAAACGCTTGCTTCGTACTCCAACGATATCGGCATCGACTTTTCTTCTACCCCTTATTCAATTGAGGAAGCACGATTTCTTGTTGATCACTGCAATGTTCCATTTGTTAAGATTGCTTCAATGGAACTTGATAATTTACCTTATCTCTCCGCGCTTGGCCATCTTAAAGTCCCGCTTGTACTTTCAACGGGTATGGGGACCTCAGCTGAGATAATTCGTGCAGTTAATACCATTAGAGATACTGGAAATGATCAACTAGTTATCTTGCACTGTACTTCTGTATATCCATCAGCGCCCGACATAATCAGACTAAAAAATATCACAGGCCTTCGCCTAGAATTCCCTGAGTCCCCTATTGGTTTTTCTGATCACAGTATTGGCATTGAAATTCCAGTGGCTGCCGTGGCGCTGGGGGCTTGCCTCGTAGAAAAGCATTTCACCTTAGATAATAAGCGGATTGGGATGGACAATCAAATGGCCACAGAGCCTGCAGAGATGCGCTCTTTGGTAGACGCCTGCCATAACGTTAATAGAGCCTTGGGTGGTGGCGCTCGAATACTTTCTGTCGACGAGCAAGATCAAGTTGCCAAAATGAGACGCAGCATGGTTGCTAAAAAAGCTATAACGGCCGGAACATTGCTTAAGAGCAGCGATATTGAATTTAAACGCCCGGGTATTGGAATATCACCGGCAGACGCTTATAAATACCTAGGCTCAAAAGTTAATCGAAATTATAATGTTGGTGATTTAATAAAATCTACAGATCTATCAATATAATAATGCTCCATATTGCAGCATAGCAAGATAAAAAAATAATCAAAATTATCAAATTAATACCATAAAAAACAGTAATTATTAAAAAATTTAATCATTAAAAATCAGTAACTAAAAAAATATAAATTAAGAAATTTAGACTTATTATATCGGTACAGCCTAATTTAAATAAACTAGTATAAAATTTTAATATAAATAAAAAATTATTAAACAAATATCTTAAATAAATAAAATTCAAAATAAAAATAATATATAAAACATACATTGTAATTAAAAACAGTAAAATAAAATTAAAATCAATAGGGTAATCCATCTTTATACTTCTTTCGGCGCAAAAAACTCTGAAGTTATAAAAGCTTGTCACACTAAAATCGCTTAACTATTACACGCCTAAAATTAAATAAACGAATTTAAAAATAAGGTAAACAATTACTTGAAACAAAAATTATGAAAATATTGCATTTATCAAACTCAGATATAAGAATTGATCCTCGAATAATCAAAGAGTTGAAAGCACTTGAAAAACTTGATTTCGACGATTGTATAGGGCTTGGAATAGATAGAGTTGATGATCAAGGTTTGAATATTCCAGACATGGCAGGCGACGTAAAGGCAGAAATTTTAACTTGTCAAATAAAGTCTTATAGAGGAATATTTAACAAAATACCTAAACAACTAGCTTATGTTTTTGGACTTCTAGAAATAACATACAAATTTTCAATAGCTGGGATAAGGTTTAGACCTAACATCATTCATTGCCATGGTCCATTTGTACTTCTTGCTGGTGTAATCATTAAGTTTTTCAATGGGGGTAAGCTTATATATGATGCACATGAGCTGGAATCAAACAAGAATGGACAATCTTTGATAGTGTCAAAAAGCGTCTTTTTGATAGAGAAAATATCATGGAAAAGTGTAGATCTATTAATATCAGTTAGTGACTCTATCTTGGAATGGTATAAGAAAAAATTAGGAGAGAAGCAGACTGTTCTTGTGCTAAATTCACCCCAGATTCAAAATGAGAGCATAAATAATGAAAAAATAGAAAAAAATTCAAACTATTTTCGAAAATTATATAAAATCGCACCAGATAAAAAAATCTTTTTGTATCTTGGTGCCTTTGTACCTGGACGAGGTATTGAGCAGCTGTTGAGTATTTTTGAATCAAAAATATCTAATGCTCACATAGTCTTTATGGGATACGGAAAACTTCAACAAATTATTACCACTTACGCTGATAGGTCTTCCAATATACATATTCACAAAGCATTGCCGCAAGACAAATTTATATCTATAGCTGCTTCGGCAGACATTGGTGTGTGCATGATCGAAAAAATATCATTAAGCGATTATTATAGTCTTCCGAACAAATTCTTCGAATATATCTTTGCAGGATTAACTGTTTTAGGATCAAATTTTCCTGAAATTAGTAAATACATTGAAAAGTATTCGTTGGGTTTGTGCTGTGAAGCTGATAACTATAGTCTGGAATGCACAATATTGAAGATTTCTACTGAGCCTAAAATTTATCAAAAAAGCAGACCGTATGAGTTAAGTTGGGAATTCCAGGCTGAAAAATTGGTTGCAGCTTATAAATCATTATTTTAGTTAATCTTAAGTGATATAAATCAAAATTTCCGTAGTAGTATCCGCTAAGAATTAAAATTCCATATTGCTACAAATTGGATGTCATAAAAGTTCTAAGATCACTTATTAAATAGACAAACCGAAACGAGAAATTCTGGATTTAAACGCCCGGTAACTGAAATCCATGAGACTTAGCTAATC
>JACCDH010455131.1_pt1 | contig 13162 bp, 10 predicted proteins | sample 7442481 | NCBI WGS metagenome assembly JACCDH01 (sample SAMN15323433, study PRJNA562643) | freshwater metagenome | isolation source: river surface water | place: USA:Blue River Watershed | collected 2017-08-15
AGCGACTTAGCATTGCTTGAACCATTACACGCCACCCAAAAACTAATCATAGATAAAACTGATAGGGTACAGATTAGCCTGAAAGTATTGGTGAACGAAGAGTTTATGTTTAAAATTTTAGGAATGGGATCTTATTGTATCGTGGACAAGCCTGCTAGTTTGCGTAAATCAATAAAAGGGGCCATTCAGCAAATGAGTTCGAATTATAAATAACTATCCTCTAAGAATTACTGAACCAAGAGGCGTCTCATCATCATTTAAGGGCATCCATGGATTGCCATTAAAGTTCTTATCTGTTATTAAACGTTTTACAACAATCTTATCGCAGCGTATCATAATCCCAGGCTCAACATAAAAGCCAAAACGCTCTCCTTCCATGCGCATTTGAGACACATGGGTCATATATTCAGGACGGTCAAATCTGTTTAAAAAGAAATAATAGTAGTCCTCTAATTTAACAATGCTAAAAAACTGTTTGTTATTTTCGAAAGGATGCTTTTCGTAGTTTCTGTTAAAGCGGTGTCTTGTGTATTCATGGTTCTTCTGGAACTTAGCAATGGTGTAATCATCATGATCACTTGATACCACAAACTTATTTAGTTCATTGTGCTCCTTGTCAAAACCCCATACAAGGCCATACTGACCATAACCACGATTTGATTGTAATAGTTCAATTTCTGCCTTTATAATAAAGTTGTCTTGCTTTTTTACAGGAAGCTTTTTGTGGTAAAACATCCATCTATTGCTAGATTTATTTTCCATACAGTAATGACTGTCTTTAATGAAAGAATGCTCATCCTCATCTTCAGTGAGTTCCCAACCTTCAAATTTGCTGTTAAAATCGTCTTCTAATAACACTTCTTCGTGTAGAATATTTGCTAGCGGTAGAATTTGTATCATAATTTTTCAATTAGGATACAAACATAAAAGGTCAGGCCGTAAGGTATTGGAGGTTTTTATATTTTTATAATTGTGTAATAAAAATTGTCTAATTTGCTGATTAATAGCAAATCAAGCATAGACTTTTTGTGCCCTTTTGCAATAGTATTTGCCTAAGTATTTAAAATTTAATTTAAAAAAATGAGTTTTTCAATTAGAAAAAAACACCTAACAGAACTCATTAGTAAGTATAAGCAGTTTAAACATGAGGGAAGACTTGATCTCACTTCGGAAGAAACTATTAGAACCTGGTTAAATGATTTCTTGACAATTTTTGGATGGGACGTTAGAGATACTTCTCAGATTTTACAAGAAAAGGTTTTGTCAAAAGCAGAAAAAGAAAGGTTGATCCAAATTGGATCAAAAAATACAAGACCTGATTATACTTTTAAAATTGCAAAACAAAAATTAACTTTCCTAGATGCAAAAGATATTACAGTATGTATAGAAAATGATACCGATGCAGCTTTTCAAATCAAATCATACGGCTGGACTATATTGGCTCCTTGCGCCTTCATTTCAAATTTTGAAGAGTTTGCGATTTATGACTGCACCTATACACCTGAACAAGATCAAGACACAAACATTGGGAGATTGTATTTTACAATTGATAACTATATTGACAACTTTGAAATTCTAGATAATCATTTATTTAAAGAAAACATATACAAAGGAAAGCTTAATGAAATTTATTCTTCAACTTTAAGTGATAATAGATATTTAGAAAAAATCTCTCCTGATGTTAAGTTTGCACAACAATTGTCTCAATTCCGTTTGTTACTTGCCGGAGATATATTAAAAAATAATAATACATATATTAATAATAATTCTGCTAACCTAAGTTATATTGTTCAAATTATTATTAATAGAATTTTATTCATTAGGGTATGTGAATCAAGAAAAGTTGAGGAGGAAGGCTTGCTTCAAACTTATAAAGATGGTGGATTTTGGAATACCTTTAAAAAATCGTCTTATTTTGAATTTTATGAGCATTACGATGGTCCATTATTTGAACGTGTTAATTCAATACACAACCTTACAATATCTAATGAGGTATTCGATTTTTTATTAAAATATTTATATTATCCTTCACCGTATAAGTTTGATGTAATACCTACCAAATTACTTAGTGATATTTATGAGATTTTTTTATCTAAAAAATTACTCATTGAAGATGGACAAGCAAAAGATGAAATCAAAAGCGAATACCTTAAAACAAGAGGGGCTGTAAGTACTCCGCAATATATCGTTCAAGAAATTATACATAGAACAATTTCTAAAACAACACTTTTAATGGGCGGGATTGAAAACTTACTTTCCAACAGAATTTTAGATATTGCTTGTGGAAGTGGTGTTTTTACGATTGAAGCTTATGACTATTTAGAAGATATATTTATAGAACTTTATAATTCTAATCCTAATCCAGCATTTAGTCAATATTTTATTCAAACTAAATCACATATTTTTCTTAATCTAAAAGGTAAAAAAGCTATACTAGACAACTGTATATATGGTGTTGATATTGATGCAGAGGCGGTAGAAGTTGCCAAAATGTCGCTATCACTTAAAGTTATCGATTCTTCAGAATTTCCAGAATCATATGGTCAAATTGGAATTTTTGGAAGTAAAATTTTAAATGGAATCGGAAACAACATTCGTTGCGGTAACTCTTTGGTTGAGTCTGATATACTAAGGATATTTCCTGCTCTTGCTTCTAATGAAGAAGAGTTATTAAAAACAAATATATTCGACTGGAATAGCGAATATGGTTTTAATGAAATTTTTGAACAAAAAGGAGGGTTTGATTACATAATCGGTAATCCGCCTTACGTAGAAGTTAAAAACTACAATGTTGATTTACCATTTATGCACTTATATATTAAGGATAAATTTCAATCTTCAAAAAACGGGAAAGTTGATCTTGCAATACCTTTTATTGAAAAATCAATAGACCTGCTTAATAAAAAAGGAAGATTAGGTTTTATTGTCCAAAAAAGATTTTTTAAAACTAACTATGGGAAAAAAATTAGAGAGATAATTTCTACTTCTCAGCTTTTATCTTCCATAATTGATTTTGAAACAACTTCAATTTTTAAGAACAGAATCACTTATGTTTCTTTACTCCTTTTAGATAAATCTAAACCTGATAAATTTAGCTATAAAATTTTCAAAGATAATATTGAAGTACTTCCATCTGCATTAAGACAATCAAATACTCCAGATGTCAGTCCTGAAAATTACATTTTTCTACCATCAGCTACAATTTCGGAAAATCCGTGGAGTTTTGACGATAGTAAATTGATTGCCTTAAAAACAAATCTTTTAGAGAAAATTGGCACTCTAGGTAATTATGCAAAGGTCAGAGTTGGAATTCAGGCATTATGGAATGAAGCATATCATATAAAACCACTTGAAGTTCAAAATGGAATCATTACTGGGAAATCGCATTTAGAAAATAATTTTAAAATTGAATTGGGTGCTTGTTGTGCATTATTACCTAATGAAAATTTCTACCCTTATAGAGATGATAATCCAGAAACTTATTGCATTTTCCCTTATACAATTAAAAATGGTAAATCATTCGAAATCCCTTTCAATGAATTTTGCGACCTATATCCTTTGGCGGGAAAATATTTAGCTCGAAATAAAGTAAGAATCAAACAAAATGTAGAAACGTTGCTTGAAGATAAATGGCACGTATATACAAGAGCTAATAATATTGCTAGAAATTTCCCAAAGGTTTATATACCAATGACAGCCCTTGATACATATGCTGCTGTAACATTTTCCGATAAGCATTATTGTGATAACGCAAATGTAAACTATGTAGAATTGCCAATAATAAACGAAGTAAACCTATACGCTTTTACTTCAATTATAAATTCTACAGTCTATTCTGTTTTGGCAAGGTCGATTGCAAATCCACAGTCTAACGGGTACTTTAAATTCAATAAGCAATTTCTTGAACCAGTTCCATTTCCAGGAGAGATTTTCTCCAAGAGAGAAGATTTAAAAATTCAGCTTTTTCATATTTCCAAAAAAATTGAAGAGCTTCAATTGAAATATAAGTCTTCATCGCCTAGTCATAAAAGAGGTATCACTCCTTTGCTTCAAATACAATGGGGTTTATTAGATGATATCTGCTATCAACTATATGGGTTAAATAATCAAGAAATATTATTTTTCAATGAAAAGGGACGAAATATTGATAGAATTGAAATTTTAAACAATTTTTAACTAATGAATAAAGATTTAAAAAAAATTATAAATCAGTATAGAGACGACGAGAACACTTTGAATAAAATTCTTGTATCTTTTTTTATATACTCTAATTCAATAAAAGTTAAGAATAATAAGTTTATTAAAGGCTATATTTTAAACAAGGAGTCACTTTTTTCTCACCACGACTTTAATTTAACATATAAATTTTCATTTGATGAACTAATCGAATCTTTTGAATTAGCAATTTCCACTAAAGATAAAATTGTTAATGGAGCTGTTTATACTCCTAATTTTATAAAATCATTTATAGTTGAAAACACTATATCCAAAGTTAAGAAGCCACTTTCATTAGTAAAATCTGCAGATATTTCTTGTGGTTGTGGCGCTTTTCTATTCACAATTGCAAACAAGTTGAAGAAAGATACACATAAGTCCTTCAGTAAAATATTTGATGAAAATATATTTGGCTTAGATATTTGTCTCACAAGTATAAAAAGATCAAAAATTCTACTTTCGCTTTTAGCATTATCTCATGGTGAAGATGAAAATGATTTTAAATTTAATTTATTTTGTGGCAATGCGCTATCGTTTGACTGGAAATTAAAATGCATCTCAATTAAGGCTAATGAAGGATTCGATTTAATAGTTGGAAATCCTCCTTATGTTAGAGCAAAAAATATTGATTTAGACAGTAAGTCATTACTGACAAATTGGTCAGTAACAAAATCTGGAAACACTGATTTATATATTCCTTTCTTTGAAATTGGGTTAGAAAATATTAATCCTAACGGCATTCTGGGTTATATTACTGTAAACTCATTTTTTAAAAGTATAAATGCTAGAGAACTTAGAAAATACTTGCAGACAAATAAATTTGATTTGAGTATCATAGATTTTGGTGATGAAAAATTATTTGAAAGTAAATCTGCTTATACGTGTATTTGTATTTTAGGTAAAGTAAAATCTAAACATCTAAACTTTAAAAAAGAATCTAGCAAAACGTTAAAAAAAAATGGATTGAATAAATTTACTAAAATTCCATTTATCAATTTGGACCACGAAAGAGGTTGGTTATTAAATAATAAGCAGATTGTTGAAAATATAAATAGAATCGAGAGTAATGGTAATAGTTTAGGAGTGAAATACAAGATTAAAAATGGCATTGCTACACTATGTAATGATATTTATATTTTTAAACCAATTGCTGAGAATAAAAATTCTTATACTTTACTAAGGAATGGTAAAAAGTTTGAGATCGAGAAAAGCATATGTAGAGATATAATAAAACCAAACATTTTAAAACATGAAAATGAGATTGAGGCAATTAAAGAAAAGCTGATATATCCTTATAAAAATAACAAAAGTGTACTTTCATTAATTATTGAAAAAGATTTAAAAAATAATTATCCAAAATCATACAAGTACCTTACTTTTCATAAAGAAGAACTCCAAAAAAGAGATAAAGGGAAAGGGGATTATGACACTTGGTATGCTTTTGGTAGAACACAGGCATTAACAGACAAAGGGTACAAATTGCTTTTTCCTTATATTGCAAAAGACCCTCATTTTGTATTTACCGACCAAAAAGATATGCTGATTTACTGTGGTTACGCCATCTTTAGTGAGTCAGTTGAAGAATTAAAGATCCTTAAGCAAATTTTAGAGTCAATTGTATTTGATTACTATATGAAAAATACTAGTAAACCCTATTCTTCAGGCTACTTATCTTATGCAAAAAATTATGTTAAAAATTTTGGAGTGTGTGATTTAACTGAAAAGGAAAGACATTTTTTATTAAATGTTGCAACTAAAAATCAAGTAGATGAATTTTTAATAAAAAAGTATAAAGTAATTATCTAGTTAATTTTAATTTTTACCAAACACATTAGTTTTACCATTGTCAATGCCTTGTTATTGTAAATTAGCTTTATTCAAAAGAGGTTACAGGCAAACTAAAGTTGATTAATCTTCATGAGGAAACGAAAAGCAGATCCTAATTTTTTATGAACTCAAAAATCACCAACCCCAATGTTTCCGCACGTTTCATCAATAGATTTGTGGTGCAAATTGTGGTGCAAATGAAAAAAGCAGTTACAAAAAAGTCGTTGAAAACTTGCTTGTAACTGCTTGATTATCAAGGAGTGGGCCCACCAGGGCATGAGGGTTATTTTAATCAAATTTATTTGACTCAATCATTTGGCTGTTGGTCAATCAATTAGGAAGGAGTTATGATGAAAAGAACTAAGATTTCATTGCTTAAAAGACTGAGATAAGCACTTTTTTCAATTGCAATATAATACTAGGTGTTATTTCAAACAAAAAAAAGCCCTCATTTCTGGCAGCTTGTCCTCTTTGCTCCCCTTTTCCTCGGAAAATGCAATTATAATTTAATCATAGAGTATATGACTATCAGGAAAACAAAGGGTCGAACTTCTTGTCAATTTGGAGGCAATAATGTTGAATTATTTTTTCCAGTTAAGGAGTCCATTATAAACTCCGAACCAAATCAGTTCGTGTTTGTTAATATCAAGTTTTTTGTATTTCCAACTTATTTTTTCATTCTTAGAACGCTCCAAAATTTCAAGAATTTCTTGCAATGGTTCATCAAATTCTTTTTCATAGCTATCTCCAATTCCATTTGCGAAATAGAACCCTTTTTTCTTAGTTAAATTTGTTTTAATGAAATCCTTGAATCTGTTTACGAATTGTTTTTCATCGTAATTATAATTAGGGCTAAGCAGAATAGAATAGTCGAATAAGTTTTCAGTTTTAAATGCCGCATATGTGATGAAAGTGGCACCCAAGGAATGACCAACTGCTAATCTGTAATCATTAATTCTATAGTTAGCTTTTAAATAAGGTTCGATTTCAGTTTGTATATGTTCGATTAATTTATCTGCATGTCCTATTGGAGGTTCATATCTTTTCAATGTTTCTATATGATTATTTAAAGGCAAGAATTCGTCCCATCTGTCTTCGGTTGCAATTCCAACTATAATTACAGGCTCGATAGTGTTCATTGACATAAGTTGAACGATTCCGCTTATGTAGTTGAATATTCTTGAATTTTGGGCATCAAAAAGGTAAAGAATTTTAAACGCTTTTTCATTATTTCTAATGTATTCGTCAGGAATAAATATCTGTAGCTCTCTTTGCTTGCCATAAACTTTTGAATCAAGAAAAATGGTCTTTGATTCAGCATAATACTTATCAGGGTCTAGTTTTTCTTGACCAAAGGTTATTATTGAAATGAAAGAAATGCCGAAGGCTAATAAAATTTTCATATTGCAAATTGTTAAAAAAAGTGATACGGTATACAAGTATAGCCCTTTTACTTTAATATTAACTCTTCTATTCGACGAAAGATTCAGCTATAATGAGATGATTGAGCAAGTGACCATAAGCAAATTATATGTTTAAACTTCAGTCATTATTTCAAAAAATCATTCAAAGTTCATTTGTAATCCTTGTTCAATTTCATCTTTAGTACGGTAATCAAGGATATGTTTTATATAAGTTGGTAAAATATTCAGCTTTTGACTAACAGTAACAACTTCTCCCAATTTGTAATTTGAAAAAAAGGTAATTTCATGAAGCCTACTATCTACATTCTTACCATTTAATACCAAAACATAACCCATAGGAGGAAATGTAATTTCAGAAGCTTGGATAATCTCGGAATTGATATCGAATTTCCCTATAACTGTAAATGGCTCATATCTTACCTCCCCTATAAAATTATAATAAACAAACACTCTTATCCCTTCTGGCAAATTATAAGCTTCTTTATTTAACAAATATGATTTTAGTTCTGGATATAGTTTGGAAAATTTAATGTTAATTGAAAAAAACATTGCAATTATCTGCTTGATTACATTTAATGGCTGAATTTTAACCTCAAATTTACTCCTTTCCAATTCGCTTTCTAATGTGAAAAATTCCATTGATTTTGTAATCCACTCCTTATATGCCCTTACATAGTAGGTTCCAAATAAGTTATTACAAATCCCGCATAGTGAATGAATTCCAATCCCGCCCTGATTTTTCTTTGCTGTACTTTTATCAAAAGATGTTAATTCGTCAAATGTTCTTGCATCCTTCTTATCTAAAAGCGGATGAACATGTGTTGTATAATAATAATGATTGTTATTATAAGTAGATTTAGGAGGTACATGCTCAAACGTTAATTGAGCATTTCGTCCACAAACTCGGCATACACCAGATATTTTTTTCTTCATAACCTATTTTTTTTCAATTAACAATTCACGAGCAAATTAATCTTGTTTATTTATATTTAAAATAAAAATATGTTTCTAACTACATCTCAATGCCCAAACAAATCCTGAAACTAAAATTTGTCAAACTCTACTTTCGTTCTTGAAAGGAGTATTTTTTAATATCAATTCTTGAGTGATTGGACAATGATGAAAATCTAACTAAACACATTTTCGGTTAACTATTTCGATTCTAATATTCCTCATGAAAAGTCTTTCTTAATGTGTTCTTAACAACCCTATTTTATTTTAGGGAATTGTATAGTCTCATATTTTCTTTATATACTATTTTCGAAATAATATAATTACAGACTAAGTAGGACTTGAACCTTTGGCGTATTATAAACCTAACAGTCTGTTTTTTAATACTTTAAGCTGTTCAATTTAGCTATGTTATTATAATGGTACTAATAACAGCACCAGAACAAATACGGCTTCACTTTTGAGTTATAATTTTATCCTAGAATTTTTATGGAGGGTGATTTCATGAATTCAATTTCCTCACTGTTTAAATGCATACAATTTGATATTATATAATCCACTTCCCCCTGACCTTACATTTTACCATTTGAAATATTTGACCCACTCGGTCAGGCAAACTTAATTTCCAATCACAAGTATGTCATCTATTACTATAAAGTAACTCTACGTGATTAAGTCTTTAAAAGTTAAATTGGTTATGTGTTTTTGACTAATATATTAGGTTACATGAATTATCAAGATTTTAATGATTTTAAACGCTAAACTTTTTTGCTAATGCGCAACGATGATTGGTGACATTTCAATAAACGACAACTGACTAAAAATCCCATATCTTTTGGTATAATATTTTAACTATGAATCTTTGAAACAAGCTTTTAAAGCTATTTTATACATGTAAATAATATTTTCTTTAGTATTAAATTGTATATTTAAAGTATCCTAATCAATATTATGAAAAATATATTTTTTGCATTGGTAGCATCGGTTACATTTTTTAGTTTTAATCCATCTATATCTATAACAATCTCTAATTCAAGTGCAAATGCATTAAAAGCATGTAAATCTGGTCAATGTCAAGCAACTGTAAAAAGTACTGGTCAACAATGTAAAAGATGTGTTTCAAAAGATGGTGACAAATACTGTTATCAACATAAATAATTTAAACCTAATTCACATAATGCTGAAAGCATCTAATAGATTTTGGTAATTAAATTTAAAAAAGTAAAAATGGAAAATAAAATTATAAAGATAGTAGGTTGGTTTTTATTTATTATGGGATTTTTATTCATGCTACTGACTATATTGAGTTTATTCTTTGAATTGGATTTCTGGGATAAAAAAGAAACTTCTTTTTATTTAATAAGATTATTATACATTTTTGTTTTTATAATGACTCCAATGATTTCAGGATCTATACTTTTATCAATCGATAAAAGAAGAAAATAAACAGACTATAAAATAATATATATGAAAAAAAGCAATAATTCTATTTCTGACTTACTCCTAATTTTTTTAATAGGAGTACCATTAGTTATATATAATAAAAATTTTCTTTATGAAAATTTAAACATACTTGAAAACCTACATTTATTCTTTATTCTGACTAGCATTGCAGTAATTTTTATTGTAATTAAACTGATTTCAGTGTATAAATATTTAGATTCTTTATTTGATACTTTTTCTAAATTTAGTTCAGAAAAAAGTAATAAAAAAGACCTAGTGAAGGAAGAAGTGAAGGAAGGTCATTTTGAAACATTTTATACAAATGGAAATCTAAAATTTATTGGAAATTATTTTAGAGGTAAACTAGATGGTGCTACTAAAGATTTTTTTGATAATGGTCAAATTAAAGAAACAGGAAATTTTAAAGAAGGAAAAAAAGATGGAGTGTTTATATTATTTGATGAATCAGGAATAAAAAAAGAAAGGTTAATTTTTGACAGAGGGATTTTATGTGAAAAAAGATTATTTACAAATAAACCACTTGATGGAATTAGGAACTTCTATGATTGGGATGGCAGATTACTTGGAAGTATAAGCTGCGAAAATGAAATACAAGGTACTTTTGATATTTATTACGAAAACGGACAATTAAAAGTAAAAGGTACCTACAATAACGGTACAAGAAATAAAGATCTATTTTATGAATCGGGTTTTTTGTTATTCAAAGAATCCATATCTAAAAGTACTTGGTTGTCATACTATGAAAATGGACAAATAAAAGCAAAAGGAATTTTTGTAGCTATGATTGATATTGATGATGAAAATTTATCATCTGAAAACTTATTTGGCGACACCTACTTTGAAAATCTCCGAAAAATTGGTATTTGGGAATATTATCATGAAAATGGTAATCTTAAATCAAATATAAATTATGATGAATCAAACTTTGTTTCTTTTTACGAAGATGGTTGTTTGGAAATACGAGGGAAGTATGAAAATTCTAGAAAAGTTGATTTTTGGGAATATTTTGATGAATACGAAAATATACAATCAAAAGGAAACTATAATAGTGACTCCAAAGAGGGATACTGGGAATACTATCACGAAGATGGTAATCTCCAATCAAAAGGAAAATATGATAATGATTGGAAAGTTGGATACTGGGAAGATTACTACGAAAACGAACAACTAGAATCAAAAGGAAACTATGATATTGACGTGCAAGTTGGTTACTGGGAATACTACCACGAAAATGGTCAACTACAATCAAAAGGAGACTTTTGTGAAGAACCAATTAATGGCGATTCCACACAAATTGGGTATTGGGAATATTACCATGAAAACGGTCAACTAAAAGCAAAAGGAAACTATTATGAAGATCCAATGGATGGTGGATCCTCTCATACTGGGTATTGGGAATACTACCACGAAAATGGTCAACTACAATCAACAGGAAATTATGAAAATGGTGTAAAAATTGGATTCTGGGAAAACTACCATGAAAGTGGAAAAAAAATTAATACTTTTGGAAAGTTTTTTTACAGAATTAAAACACTATTTATTTTTACGAAAAAAAAGAATAATGACAATTAAGATTTTTTAAAGAGCTAAATATTAAATTATATCAATCAATATCTTTTAATTACTTTTTTTAACACAATTTCATAATTAGAAATTTTCTATTGTCATTTTTAGCACAAATTATATTTTGTAACTTGTATTCACAAGATGTCATTACAAAGAAAAACGAATCTATCTTTCATAAAAAGGATTTAGATTCCTTATCCAAATTATATAAAAAAGAAGTAATTGGCTATTGGTATAGTAGTATTCAAAATAAAAAATCAATTACTCTTTGGTATGAAGTAGGAAAAGTTAGAAAGGATACAACTATCATATTAAGCCAGAATTTTATAAAATAGATAGCATCAAGCCCTATTATTATAATCTCTAATTATAATAAGTAAAGGACCAGGCAGATTTCTCCGCCCAGTCTCTCATTTACTAACCACTAAAGACATTGATCCAACAAGATACTTTCGTAGCGATTAGTTGTTATTTGACTTACTATTGGTTCTGTCAGAACAATGTTCTTTTGTGTTTCCTTCTAAGCCATTTCTAATGCTTCAATTCTACGAGATCCAATTAGCTCTTTAGAGCCCTCTGGTTGATAAGAATAGCTATGTTGTAGCTTAATTATCTCCCCAGTTTTAGGGTTTGCAAAGTCATAAGCATCTACTTGCACCCTTACAACATCACCCTTCATTTGAGTTCCTACAAGCCCTTTAGCTATAGTTTCGTCAAATGTGCAAGGAATGGTTGTCTTTCTTACTGTTGCATAAAACTTGCCTGTCTCTTGACTTTGGATCAATTCTACAGAACCTGAAAGCTCGAGGACTTGAAATGTTGTTCCGTCTTTTCTTTGTCTACTTGTGTAGTTTGTTACTGTTACCATTGTTTTAATTTTCTAATTGTGGTTAAATGAAAAAGCACTTATTGGTATCCGAGCCTAGGAGGAAACCCCTGGGTGCCCAGATTTGGGTGGGGTTGTGAGTGGGAGTGGACTCCTCAATTATGTATACAGAAAATAATCATTTAGATTAGAGCATAGGGGGGCTGATAATTAAAATAGTTAGATGGAGGGGGATATGAAAACAACGCTATTACATTAGAAAAAATTAGGTTAATGCTATATATATAGATATTGTATGCAAAAAATGGGTGAATATTATTTTATTGCCTTTTTATATATTTTGTTGTACGTCACATTTATTATACATGCAAAATATTTGCATAAATCATTTGTCATTATGGACTAAATACCTATATCAGTATATATATATATGTTTTATCAAACGAAAAAAACGCTTTTCAATTAAAAGAATTCTACAATATTTGATGCTCAAATGAGTCTAATGTATGCAAATTGTATGCAAATCATAAAAAAGGGTCCCAGCTTTAAATCGCCGAAACCCTTGTTTCTATTGAGTGGGCCCACTTCGACCTTGGAGGGACATCTTTATGGATGCCTTTTTTTGTGATGCATTTTGTAGTTACATTTTGTATAATTTAAAATTTGACTTATTTTGTATAATAATATTGTTTGAAAACCAAAATTCAGTTCGATTTTATTTTAAAGTAATAAAATAAAAAAATATTTATGGCATTAATAGACGTTGTAAAATACCTGGCAAATGACGAAGATTTTGTTTATAAATATCCGTCTGAAGATTTAAGGTTAGGTACACAATTGGTTGTTAGTATCTCGCAGGTTGCTTTTTTTGTTAAGGGTGGTAAAATAT
>JACCDH011476017.1_pt1 | contig 13160 bp, 5 predicted proteins | sample 7442481 | NCBI WGS metagenome assembly JACCDH01 (sample SAMN15323433, study PRJNA562643) | freshwater metagenome | isolation source: river surface water | place: USA:Blue River Watershed | collected 2017-08-15
CGGAAATATTTTCAAAATTGCCCTACTTAATTTATTCTTCGTCAGGGACTTGTCCTTATGGATTAATATTTGGATTCAATTGTTACCCCTTAATTGAATCGTTTGGATGGTATTCTAGGCAAGTGTGATCTCCTTTCTTACAACAATAGTATAACCAAAATTAGTATTACGTATGAAGAATCACTACTTCTATATGTTGCTTCTTGCACCTCTTTTTATGCAAGGGCAGTATGCAAACCGAGTTAATTTTACCTATGATGCGGCTGGTAATCAAACGCAGCGCACTTTTTGCTTTTGCAATATCGTACCAGGCGGTAAACAAATAGCAGATATTTCAGCTGTAAAGGAAGAAGATTATCTGAATTTTTTCCCGAATGATGTTTTATCGTATTATCCTAATCCTGTTAAGGAGGAATTGTATTTGAAATGGGAATTGATTAATGATAATCAAGTAATTAAAATACAATTGTTTACTCTTAACGGTCAGTTGTTGAATACTTTTTCAGGTCTTGAAGAGAGTACGACACAGTCTATTCCTTTTTTACTCTATCCATCAGGAGTTTATTTAGTGTTACTCAATTATAAAGATGGAGAACAAAAATCAGTTAAAATTATAAAAGAATAATATATGAAACAGTTTTTTACTCTATTGATTCTATTTTTTAGTTTTTCAATTTTTGCTCAAACAAAAGGTACCACTCAAAATAGTGCAGGGAATAAAATTATTACTGCTAGAGTACCAATTGAAATTGACCCAGATCCATACCCTATTTTACCACCTGATCCAGATTTACCACCTGATCCAGTTACACCTCCTGGCCCAGTAAGTCCACCACCTAGTAGTTCAATTGAAGTTGGAACAACTGAGGGTCAATTGGCTGTTTCCTTGACAGGAGGTGCGACTTATTCTATACCATTAGCAGTGCCGCCAGGAATTAATGGCGTTGTACCTCAAATTAGTTTGAATTACAATAGTCAGGGAGGTAACGGTTTAGCTGGATATGGCTGGAATGTATCGGGTGTATCTTCTATTACAAGAATCTCGGCGACTAAATTTCATGATGGTACTATTGATGCAGTTGATTTTGATAGTTTGGATCGTTTTGCATTTGATGGTCAGCGATTGCTCGTTAAAAATGGTAGCGGAGGAGTTTATGGTGCTAATGGAACTGTTTATGAAACAGAAAGTTTCTCTAATGTTAAAATTACCTCTTACGGAACCCATCCCTATGGTGCTAATTACGGACCGGCTTATTTTGTTGTAGAATATCCAGATGGTTCTAAAGCGTATTATGGTAATTCGTATGATTCTTGTTCAATATCTGACTGGTCTATTACTTATTGGGAAAACCCTCAAGGAGTGCGTATTAGTTATTCTTATATTTTAGAAAATAATAGTTTGAGGATAGCGAGTATAAATTATGGAAGTTTGGGAGCAAACACACCTATTAATCAAATACTTTTTGTTTATAAAAACAGACAGCGACCAGAGCAAGCCTATATTGGTGGTCAGAGCGTTTCTATTACAAAATTGCTAAGTGAAATAAAAGTTACGAGTAATGGAGTAGGTTATAGGAATTATTTATTAGGTCATGATACAACCACTTTGGGCTATGAACGTCTTGTGAGCTTTACTGAAAGAAGTGGTGATTTAACTAAAAGTTATGTGCCTACGGTTTTTGCCTATGACCCGACAAGTGCAAGTATACAAATGGATCCAATAAGCACAACAAATGCAAGCAATATTTCGTCTTCAAATTATGCCACTATTTCAGGAGATTATAATGGAGATGGAAAAATGGATTTTATATTGTATCCAACTATAGGGAGTTTATCAAAATCAAAATTTTCTCTTTTTTACGATTTAAAAACTCAAATAACTAATACTAGTTTTGATTTAAGTACAGGAGTTTTTGAAGAGATTTACACTTCATCTTTTTTGACAGGAAATTCTACTTTAGGATATAAGATGATGTCAAAGCAAGGTTGGTCAACAATTAAGAAAAATGGAACTAATACTTTTACCTTTTCAAATTATAGTGCTGAGGGTGGGTTTAATCCAATACTACTGCAGTATGAAAAAAGTTATTTGTTCCCTAATTTTTCTTGGTCTTATTTTAGGATTTGTGGGAGTTATAATTATAATAATTACGTATATCAAACCTATGAAATTCCTAAAAAATTTGTTAATGGAGATTTCAATGGTGATGGTTTAACAGATGTTGTCGCTATTGAAGGACAACTTGTTTATACCGCAGCATGTGACCGAATAGGGTATCGCGATGGAGGACAAACTTATTTAGTAAACTTAGATAAACGTATTGCTGATAGTTCGCTTATTAATACGGGTGTTATTACACCTTCAACTAACAATAAGTATATAGTTTCGGACTATAATGGAGACGGAAAGTCGGATTTGTACGTTTTTAATTATCAATCTTTTAAGGTCTATTCCTTAAATGATTCCAATCAATTTGAACAATTGTATGCATCTTCTACAGATACAGATATATTGTATGAAAGACCAATCTTAATGGGGGATTATAATGGAGATGGCAAGACTGATTTTATACTACCGATTGGGTTTGGTAATTATTATGCCAAATATATCTCTACTGGTATTAGTTATGTTAAAACTTTTCAAACCTACCCAGTTTACTATACGAATCCCGCTTCGAGTGATTATAAACCCATTATTCCTAATGACATCAATCATGATGGTAAAACAGATTTAGTAGTAGCGGGTAGTACTAATCAAATATTACCAGGTTATGATCACAAATACATTTCTGTACAGAATTACAAGAATAATGGCGACAATTTTGAATTAGAATCGTCGGTTCAAACGTCTAATATGGATGCAGTTCAATCAAATGCAATTCCAATATTTTTGAATTTTGATAGAAATAACCCTTCTATAGAAATTAATTTTATTAGTGGTAGTTCTATTTATAATTTTATTTCTAAAAAAGATTTTAGTAAAGAAAAGCTACTAAGAACTGTTACCAATGGCAATCAGGTAAAAGAAACAATTACTTACAATGAAATAGTAATTGAGTCTTGTTCTTATAATTGTAAACCCACTTACGCCCCAAGTACCCCGATTGAAAACTATCCCAATATAGATATTCAAACAGCTCCCGGATTTCAAGTTGTTTCTCAACTTGAAAAACAAAGTGCTAATGTTTATAAAAAGCAATTGTTTGCGTATTATGGAGCTGTTTCAAATGTTGAAGGTTTAGGCTTTTTGGGTTTTAGGTCTTCGATGCGAACCAATTGGCACGATGATTCTCCTTCGAATCAGATTATTTCGACAGTATCAAAATTTGATACTACGCTTCGAGGAGCCAATACAGAGAATTATACGGTACTCTATTATGCTTCTCCTTATACTAGTTTTGCACCAACAGATTATATTTCTAAATCTATTTTATCTTACAATACTGCCGCTGATGCTTTGCAGTCTAATAAAGTATTTAAGTTGCAAAACACTACTACTAAACAGTTTAATGGTTTAGATCCTACCAATACAGAAACGAGCGTCACGTATGATAGTTATAATAATCCAACCCAAACTGTTAGTCTTACAAAAGAGGGGAGTAGTTTGATACAGACATCGACGACCAACCTAACTTATGCGGTTCCTACTAGCTATCCCTACTATGTGGTGGGTAGGCCTACAGCCAAAACGCAAATGTTAAGTGCTACAGGAAATCCTATGAGTACCCAAGAATCGTATTCCTATACGAACCATTTACTCACTCAAGTACAAAAGTCGGCGAATGCTTCTACCGATATAATAACAGAAACAAATAGTTATGATGGTTTTGGTAATATTATCCAAAAAACTATTTCTGCTACTGGTTTAGCCCCGAGAAACACTTATTATCAATATGATGCTTCGGGACGATTCTTGACTCAGAGCACTGATATTGAAGGATTGTCGACTACTTTTAATTACAATACTAGTAATGGATTGCTTACATCCGAAACAAATCCACATGGGTTGACTACTTCGTATTTTTATGATGTATGGTTTAGAAAGATTAAGACAACAGATTTTTTAGGCAAGAGTAAAACCGTGAGCTATGCTCGTAATGGAAATGAAACCTCAATCACTGCCGATGGTGATGATAGTAGTCAAACTGTAGACTATTTTGACGATTTAGGACGCAAATACAAAAGCAGTACCAAGGACATTGGAGGAGTTTTGTCGAGCGTTGATTATGGATATGACATCTACGACCGCAATTACAAAGTGAGTGAACCGTATTATGGTAGCGCTACACAATGGAATACCACCGAATATGATGTGTATGGTAGGGTTGTAAAGACTACTTCATTTACTGGAAAAACGGTTACGATGAGTTATTCTGGGTTGATTACAACGGTTGATGATGGGGTAAAGACTAAAACTTCTGTCAAAAATGCTATAGGGAAGGTGGTGAGTATGACTGATAGCCCAGGGGGAACAATTACGTACACCTATTTTGCTAATGGAAATTTGAAAGCGTCTAATTATGGTGGAGTTACCACCGAAATTGAACAAGATGGTTGGGGTAGAAAGACCAAACTAACTGATTCCTCAGCAGGAACCTATGATTATTTTTATAATTCATTTGGTGAAATTACAAAAGAAGAAACCCCTAATGGTATAACCACCTATACTTTAAATAGTGTAGGCAAACTAACTAGTAAATCGATTACAGGCAAAAATAGTAACAACAACACTAACTCTACTACTACTTATGTTTACGATACAGTTACAAAGTTGTTGCAGTCGACTGTTTTTACAGATAATTTGAATAGCGGAGCTCAAATAAATACGTCTTATCTATACGATGGTTACAAGCGCTTGAACCAAACTATCGAGCAAACCCCTTATGCTAGCTTTACCAAACAATTGACTTATGATGCTTTTGGTCGAATTAATACCGAATCGAGTACTGCCCAAGTATTTTCTAATAACAAGTCCAGTAGTAAGACTATTAAGCATGTGTATTCTAATGGATTTCCTTGGCAGATATTGGACAATACCACACTAGCGGTTTTATGGCAAACCAATACTGTCAACGCTCGTGGGCAATTAGTCAATGCTACCTTGGGTAATGGTATAACGATAAGCAATACCTACGACAGTTATGGTTTAATTAGTCAAACGCAACACAAGCTAGGCAGTGTGAATACAATGACGCTGAATACGGTTTTTGATGTGCAACGAGGTAATTTGACTAGTAGGACTAACAATTTGTTTAATTGGAACGAAAGCTTTTCATACGATGCTCAAGACCGTTTACTCAACTGGAAAGATGGAAATGGAACGACTGTTTATCAGACCTATGATGATCGAGGTCGTATAACGGCTAATAATTTAGGAAGTTATATTTATAGCTCTAGTACACCATACAAAAACACCTCAATACAGTCTAGTCCTGAAGGTGCAGTTTATTACGGTAATAGACCTACACAAACGGTTAGCTATAATGCCTTTAAAAGCCCAGTAGAAATAGAAGAAGCGGGCACTGATAAAGTTAGTTTTACATATAACGATGGCAATGGTCGTACAGCAATGTTCTATGGAGGATTGGGTACCAAAGAAACTAGAAGTTATCGCAAGTACTACAGTGCCGATGGTAGTATGGAAATCAAACTTGATACACAAAACAATGCAACTGAGTTTGTTACTTATATAGGAGGTGATGGGTATAGTGCGCCTCTTTTAGTTAAAAGCGATGGTGTAACCCAAAATTATTTATATTTACATCGAGATTACCAAGGCAGTATTTTGGCAATTACCAACCAAGCCGGTACTATTGTAGAAAAACGCCTTTTTGATGCTTGGGGTTCTTTGATACAATTAGTAGGTAGCAATGGGCAATTAGTAATTAATGGAGGGCAATTGCTAATTCCTAATTACAACTTGCTAATAGACAGAGGCTATACTGGACACGAGCATTTAACAAGTGTGGGCTTGATTAACATGAACGCCCGTTTGTATGACCCTAAATTACACCGCTTTTTACAACCGGATAATTACATACAAGAGCCGTTTAATACGCAAAACTATAATCGATATGCTTATTGTGTTAATAATCCATTGAAATATACGGATTATAACGGAGAATGGTTTGGAATTGATGATGTCATAGCAGGTGTGATAGGTGGGCTTGTGAATTTAGGTGTAAATATTTGGCAAGGTAATATACACAATATTGGTCAAGCTTTTGCTGCATTTGGAGCAGGAGCTGCAGCAGGTGTTTTATCTTTGTATGGTCCAGCTGGTTGGGCTGCAGGTGGAGCAATTGTAGGAGGAACGAATGCTTGGCTATCAGGTAAAGATCCTGTAAATGGAATTATTTCAGGAGCTGTTACAGGTTTAATTGGAGGACAATTAGGAAAATGGGCAAGTGGAGCAATTGGAAATGTAGTCATTAATGGAGTTAAAGTAACTAGTCCAATTTTACAAGGGACTATTATTGGTTCTCTTGGTGGCGGAGTAACAGGTGGAGTTATGAACTTTGGTATGGCATTAATTGGAGGTGCTAGTTTAAATGATGCGTTTGGTGCTGCTGGTCAAGGATTTTCTATGGGGCTTGTTACTGGAGGTTTAAGTGGTGGTGCTGGTGCTTATGCTAATTCTGTTAAGAATGGAGTAAATCCGTGGAACGGAAGAGTTAAAAATGAGGTGTTAATTGGCGGACCTCAAACAAGAATAGATGAATTAGGAAAAATTATGGATATTGAAACCATTAATAAAAACTCTGTTCAAAACTGGCCTTCAGAATTAAACACAAAAATAGGTAATGAATTAAATCCTAAGGCTCTAGATTTTAATCAGCAATGGATAAATGATGTGATAAAATCCAATTATAGAATTTATGATGCGGGAAGAACAGGATATAGCCCATTTTATCACGGAATTGAGCTCAATACAATTCATAGCCTTAACTATAATAATGTTTATCAAACTAAGACGTTTTTGAACAATAAGTTAATTATCAACTATAAATTCTAATAATTATGGATAAGATTTTTTATGAAGACATATATTTAGGTATTGTCTTGAGAAAATTGTACAGTTTTTTAAAATTATATGGATTTAAACTTAATGATTTAGATTTTGAAGGGAAAACAAGGGATGGAATGTATATAGTTTTTTATAATAAAAATAAAAATATAAAAATAAACTTGCAATATGTGTTGTGGTATGATTTGACAATTTCAAAAAAAGGTTTATTTAAGGATGAAAATATAAGCTTAGAAAGTATCCTAGCAAAAAAAACAGGTAAAAAACCATATATAAAAGATATAAGTGTTAGTAATATAGTGCAATTAAATGAAAAATTAGATTTATATGTTAAATATTTAAAAAACAATATTTCATTAATTGATTAGGTTAGTCTCCCTTTTTAATACGAGCCCCGCTGCCGCCCGAAATAAAATTCGACGAAGCCAATCTTTCGGGTGGTAAGTGGTTAAAAGTAGTAAACAATACGATATCTAGTTTTGCATACACAAACTATACTGACAAAATAATCTGAGCAATAGATTAAATTAGTTTAACCAAAAACTACAACCTTAAAAAGTTGTAGTTTTTTATACTCTATGTAAGAGGATGGGAAAAATAAAGCAATTCGTATGTTACTGTCTCTTTTTTATACTATTTTAGATTTGTGAAAATGATAACAAAATTGTAATCCAAAAAATTCAAGCACTCGTTAGTACATGAAATACCTGTTGTCCTTATTTTTTTTAGTAAGTAGTTCTTTTGTTTTTTCACAGAAAGAAGCGAGTAATTGGTATTTTGGAGTTAAGGCAGGTCTTAAATTTAATGATAATGGTACGGTAAGTGCTTTAATGGATGGACAAAATGAAATCTATGAAAGTAGCGCTTGTATTTCAGATAAAAACGGCAACCTATTGTTTTATACTGATGGAAATACTATTTGGAATAAAAACCATCAAATCATGTCTAATGGCGATAAACTTTTTGGAGGATGGGGTCTGCAACAATCTTCAATTATCTTACCCAAACCCAATTCCACTAATTTGTATTATGTATTTTTAGTCAATTTTAATATATTTCATGGATTCTCTTACTCAGTTATTGACATGAACGGAGCCAATGGTTTGGGTGAAGTTACCTCAGAGAAAAACATAAAACTATATGATCTTAGCTATCAAAAGATAACTGCGGTAAAACACGCCAATAATAAAGACTATTGGATTGTAACCCAAAAAGGTAATGATGGTACTTTTTATTGTTATTTATTAACTGAGAATGGAGTTAATCCCATACCTATCAAAAATACTATTGGACAAAACCTTTTTGATGGTAGTTCAGTTGCCAAACAAGAATCTGGAGGAATGAAATTGTCACCCGATGGCAAAAAACTGGCCCTTGGTAGAGGTAAATATTTGTGTTTGTATGATTTTGACAACACTACAGGAATTATTTCCAACGAACAAATTTTATATACAGAGAATTTATATAGTTATTTTAATAGTGTAGAATTTTCAGCAGATAGCAAAGTTTTATATAGCGAAATGGGTGGTGGATTATTTCAATTTGATTTACATAAAAATTCGTATGGGTTGTACAATATGTATAGACAACCGTTGTATACTAATTCAGAAATATTACAATTAGGAATTGATAAAAAAATATATGTATCTGATTTGGATGGAAGAATTGGGGTTATTAATTTTCCTAGTGTTATCGGTAGTGGTTGTAACTATCAATTTAAAACCGTAGATTTAAATAGGTTATGTTATTTAAGTCTCCCTAATTTTTGTGTGTCTTATTTTAATTTGTCTATACAATATCAAAACTCTTGTGTTAACGAGGCAGTTGCTTTTTCTTATACTAATAACAGTACCGTTAGTTCTATACTCTGGGACTTTGGCGATGGTGCAAGTTCGACTAGTTTGCACCCTACTCATACCTATACTAACGCAGGGACTTATTCTGTTACGGTTACCATTACTACGCCAGAGGGCACTAGTACCGAAACCAAAGAAATAGTTATATCAACAGTTCCTACAGCCACCACACCCCAAAACATTTCGTATTGTGATACCAACAATGATGGGGTTGCCACTTTTGACTTGACTACTCAAAACGCTGCTATACTCAACGGTCAAGATGCAAGCCAGTACTCTGTAACCTATTATACCAATGCTGCGGATTATGCTGCTAAAAAATCCATTGCTAACCCAACAACTTATAACAATCCTGTTGCCTATCAAACAGAAACGTTGATTGCTGAGGTAGCTAATTTGGCTAATCCATTATGTAAAGCGAGTTGTAGTTTTACCCTTGCAGTTTTCGATAGCCCTAAACCCAAAGCCAATACTGCCATTCCACCGATACAAAAATGCGACGATACTAGTTTTGGTACCGATTCCGATAGAAAAGTAGTATTTGATCTCACACAAAGAGCCACTTCCATTTTGAATGGACAATCTGCCAGTCAGTTTGTTCTTTCCTATTATAAAGATGCGGCTTTAACACAATCCATACCTAATCCAGCAGCTTATATTAATACTGATCCTTTTGAGATTATTTATGTTGCCATGGCTAATAAGGATAATCTGAGTTGTATTGAAAGCACTTCTATTGCTATTGAAGTATTGGGACTTCCCGTAATTATTAGCCCAGTAGATTTAAAACAATGTGATGATGATACGGATGGGTTTAGCCGTTTTAATTTGAAAGAAGCCGAAGGGAAAATTAGTTTGAATTCAGGAGCTTTGTTTAGTTATTTTAAAACCCTAACCGATGCCCAGAACAATACGAACCCTATTGTCAATCCGACTGCTTATACCAATAGTGTTGCAAGTATTGATAAAGTATATGTTCGTGTAGCAACTACTTTGGGTTGTTTTAGAATTGCTGAATTGAATTTGATTATTTCTACTACTCAAATTCCTACTACTTTTTCCAAAACCTTTACCCAATGTGATGATTCTACTTCAGGTAGTAACACAGATGGAATTTCACAATTTGATTTTAGTAGTGTTAGCACATCAATTCAAAGTTTATTTCCAATAGGACAACAATTAGAAATACGTTATTTCAAAACACTCAACGATGCCTTGGAAGAGCAAAATGCAATTCCTAATCCGGCTAATTATTCGAATACAGATAGTCCTTTTTCTCAGGATATTTATGTGCGTGTGGATAGTAAACTAGATAATGCTTGTTTGGGATTAGGCAAACACATTCGTTTAGTAGTAGAACGAATTCCAATTGCAACTCCACAAAAAATAGTGCGTTGTGATGATAATCAAGACGGTAAATTTCCTTTTGATACTTCGGGTATTCAAACCGATTTGTTGCAAGGAATGACCAATGTGAGTGTGTCTTATTTTGACAAAAATAATATGGCGCTACCTAGTCCATTACCAAATCCTTTTCTTACTGCTTCTCAAACTTTGAGAGTAGTCTTGACCAATACCACCACTCAAGCTTGTTCCTTTGAAACTACTATTGAGTTTGTTGTGGACGATTTACCTGAAGCTTTTCCTATTGCTGCTAACGCTATTAGTCTTTGCGATGATGAACTAGATCCTATTCAACAAGACGGTACATTTGCCTTTACGACTACTGGTTTTCAGGAAACTATTTTAGGAGGTCAAACGGGAATGCAAGTGCGTTATTTTGACCAGAATAATGTGGCTTTACCAAGTCCATTGCCTAATCCTTTTTTAACCCATTCGCAAATAGTAACAGCCAAAGTAATTAACCCCGTTAATACTAATTGTACTGCTGAGGTAAGTATTCCTTTTGTAGTTCACCCAGTTCCAAAGATTGCGTTAGTAGGGGATGAATTGGTATGCAGCAATTTACCCACTTTTACTAAAGTTATTGACGCAGGTATTTTAGATGGAAGCCCTGTGAGTAATTATAGCTATCATTGGAAGTTTAATTCGCAACCTATTTTAGGTGCTACCAGTGATAATCTTACAGTGAATACCGCAGGGACTTATACTGTAACTACGACCACTGTTGCTTCTTGTTCGCGAACAAGAACTATTACAGTAGTTGCTTCTGATATTGCTAAGATTACAGGTGTTTCTATTGTCGACTTGGCAGCAGAAAATAGCATTACGGTTTCAGTTACTGGTTCAGGGGATTATGTGTATAGTTTAGATGAGCTTTCAGGACCGTATCAAACAGAGGCTGTTTTTAACACCGTTAAATCGGGTATTCATACCGTGTATGTTAAAGATTTGAATGGTTGTGGTATTAGTTCTAAGGAAGTTGCTGTACTGGGAATTCCTAGCTTTTTTACTCCGAATGGTGATGGTCATAATGATTACTGGAATATTAAAGGAGTTAATGTTAATTTTAACTACAAAACAATTGTTTACATTTATGATCGCTACGGCAAATTATTAAAACAATTAGATCCAACCTCAGAAGGCTGGGATGGAACCTATACCTCCCAATTACTCCCTGCCGATGATTACTGGTACACCATTCAATTAGAAGATGGCAGGTCTTTCAAGGGACATTTTGCTTTGAAACGTTAGTCGTTATAGATTTACTTTAGTCACAGGCATATTCATAGTAAACTTGTCTCTGAGTATCTTCATGTCATCACTTACTTTTCTGTCCAGGACTTTAGCATAATGCTGGGTGGTGCGCAGGTTTTTGTGTCCAAGCATTTTGCTCACGCTTTCTATGGGTACGCCGTTAGTGAGGGTTACCGTGGTAGCAAAGGTGTGCCTAGCAATGTGAAAGGTGAGTTCTTTGTTGATGTTACAAATGGCCGCTATTTCTTTTAAGTAGGCGTTCATCTTTTGGTTGGATAGAATAGGGAGGAGCTTGTTCTCATTCGTGCTCTGTGGGTGGTTTTCGTATTTGTCAATAATCATTTGCGTTACGGGTAGGATTGGAATTTTTGAGGCACTTTCTGTTTTTTGGCGGTGGGTAAATATCCACTGCTCTCCATCAATACCGTGGCTTATGTGCGACTTTGTTAAGTTTTTAACATCTATGTAAGCTAAACCGGTAAAGCAGCTAAAAAGGAAGATATCTCGCACTAGTGCGAGTCTTTCGGTTTTGAAGTCTTTGTTGATGAGGGTTTGTATTTCGTCTTCGGTTAAATATACTCGTTCCACTTCTTTGACTTTGGCTTTGTAATTGGCAAAAGGGTTTTTATCCAGCCAGTCGTTGGCCAAACATAGCTTGATGATTTTATTGAAGTTTTTGATGTACTTAACAGCAGTATTGTTGCTGCAGTTTCTCACGCTACGGAGCCAGAACTCGTAGTCGGATATAAAAGCATGGTCAATCTTAGTAATATCGATATCAGACATATTGTATTTCCATTGCATAAACTCAATAGTGTGTTTCAAAGAGGTAGTGTAGCGTTCTAATGTGCCTGGCGCATATTCTTTTCCAATGAGCTCTTTTATCTTCCTGTTGTGGTCTTGGAATATAGGCACGAGCATGCGCTTGCGATTCAGTTTGTGATGCAGCGCATTTTTTAGATTTTCAATTGTGATCTCCAGCTCACTGGCAATTAATTTCTTTTCGGCTGTAAATATTTTTACTTTTAAATTATCAAGATGTGCATTTAGTAAACGCGCTTCTTCAGAGTTGCCTCTCATTCTGGAGGTATCTGAGTTCCATTTGTCGGGATCTATGTACTTGCCAGTGCTATTATCTAATCGCTTACCGTTAATGGTGATTCTCTGAAAAATGGGAGCTAGTCCTTGATTGTTGGTTTTTACTCTTTTGAGGTAAAAAAGAATTGAGATGTTTGCATTCATAATTGGTGACCTTTAGGTTAATAGAAATTTAGATTTTCCATCAACACAAATCAAGATGTTCAATTGCTGAACCCCTATATAATTCAAGGTTTGGCAGGGGTAGGGGCACCTACTTTTGCGAAGTATACATGTGCCCCTAATAGTACCCCTTTCAATTGAGAAATTATGTTTATTTTGGATATGAGTACCAATAAAAAACCCTTTAAATCATAGGATTTAAAGGGTTTTAGTAGGGTTTTTGAAAAAACCAGCGGAGAAAGAGGTTCTTTCGTATATCGCTTCAAGCCAATATTTTCAGTATTTTACAGAGCTATATTCTACAAGGGTACCAACTAGGGCACCAACCGATTAGAAACTTTTAAAGTAATAAATACAAA
>JACCDH011618217.1_pt1 | contig 13157 bp, 25 predicted proteins | sample 7442481 | NCBI WGS metagenome assembly JACCDH01 (sample SAMN15323433, study PRJNA562643) | freshwater metagenome | isolation source: river surface water | place: USA:Blue River Watershed | collected 2017-08-15
GTGTTGAAAACAGAGAACCAGCACGCTTCTTCGCATCAACCTCTCGCACCTGCTGACACAACACATCAACGATCTCTCCATCATTCAACATCAACACTTCCTCAGTGTTGCCATCAACGAGACGCCATAACTCTTCAGCCGTATGACGCTTCTTCCTCCCAATCATCTCCAATGCCTTGATCACTGCTGGCATAGTCAAATCGTCGAGGATTTTCTTCTCTTCGCGAACAGTTGGAGCCAGAAACATCTCCATCGCCTTCCATGCGATGCGTGATGCGAAACTTTCATCGTTGGCAGCATCACACAAAGCACTGAGATCTGCAGAGAATGCTGAGGGGGATGTTTCTGGTGAATGGAAACGCTCTACCCTCCTCTTGTAGAACATTGATCGACGAATTGTGAGAACATGCGAGAGAGGATCGCGGATCATCATCTCATTCGCTTCTTGCACCCGCATCTCTTGCACACGCGCGGTGATGCGAGCATGCTCAGACGCAGACAGTGTTGTTGACATTTTTCTTGAAAAGAAAAATGTGTTACGTAATTTGAGAGAGATGTGTAAACACATCTCTCTCTCTTTCTTTCTTTTTTTTATTTAATCACGCCAACTCTGCTCCAACTCTCGACTGCCAGCGTTCTTAGCAAACAGAGTGTTGGTCATGTCCACATGCCTGCAACTCGCCCCCCTCTTAACATGAGAGCTTCTTCCACGTGATGTAAGTGCATGACGAAAGTAGAGAACGAGATCGCTCTCATCAACAAGAATGCGTCGACGCCCAAACTTCTTCTCCTCGAACGCCTTCATCAGAGAAAAGAATCCGTTCTCTCCGTAGATGTGAATCACTGCCTGAGAAGGAGTTCCCTTCTCAGATTCAGCAACTAGAACCCTCGAAACAGCTGCATACTTCCGTAGGCGAAGCGCGAGAGAAGACGGCTCATCTTCCGTATAGAGCGCTACGACGCGTGCCACAATGTATGACATGAAAGAGAGGGATGTGTGTGTTACGTGTTTTAAGAGATATGTTAAAACATATCTCTCATTTTTTATTTCACACAGTTTCAGGAATTGCCGAAAGAGGTGTTGTGTACGTAAAAGTCTGTTGACTGAACACTCGCTTTTTCTTGACGAGAAAATATCCACACAACACTTTACGTCCGTTGTACATTTGGTAGATGTTCAATTTTGCAACAACGTTATGTTTTGCATCCAGAATTGATGTCATCTTCGCAATGATAGCAGCAACATAATCTGTTGAAAATCCGTTGTTGAACCCCTCAATTGCAACAAACTCACTCACATCATCAATTGAAGAATATGCGCGTCCACAGTTCTTAACACTGTTCCCTTCGAATACACCAACTGTGTAAGAGTATGAAAAGGTGCGTGAACGCGCGAAGCGAGAGGACATTCGTGTCGCTGTTACTGGGGAATTGGAGAGAATGTAAACACATTCTCTCCGTTTTTTTTATTTTTGGGTGATGATTTTTTACGAAAAAATCATCCATTGATTCGACGACGATACTTACCACTCTTCATCCTCTCCACGATCTTTTCAGCATCCGCTTCACTCAAATGAACAATTGCAACACTCCTGTACCCATGCCTTGAGCGACGCACTTCGATCTTCCAGATGCTCATGATATCTTGAAACAACGTCATCAAACGAATCGGAGAGTCTGTCGGATACAGACGCTTGATGCGCACGAAAGTTTGAGACATTCTGTTCCCCCAACAGATTGTTACGTGTTTTGTGAGAGACATATTAATATGTCTCTCCCCTTTTTAATTTTTAATTTCAATCCGAATCGGAATCGTCAGACTCAGAAGATGAAGAATCAGAATCTGATTCTGAATCTGAGTCTGAATCTGAGTCTGAATCATCATCAGAATCCGAATCACTCTTATTGCGACGTCCACGCGCTACCTTTTTGCGCGGAGGAGCGTTCACATCACTCATCTCAATAGTCTTGTTTGAAACGAAATGCATGTTTTGTTTGGAGCAAGAAAATGTTTTGGTTGTTGTTACGTATTTTGGGGAAGATATGTTTTACATATCTTCCCTCTCAATTTTGTTTATTCACTATCGTCGTCAGACGCAGTTGCCACCACCGCATCTTCACAATCATGACTGTAGTCATATCCAGACTCACCCTTCTCGCGTCCACGATCCCATCCTCCACTTCCACCGTACTTCTTGTAGTAGTTGGTCATCGCGTACGTCTTTCCCACAACAGCAGTAGCAGTATCCGAAGCAACGAATCCACCGTCGACACATCCATCTTCAGAACTATGGCCAACATTAACAACATCCTCAAACACCTCAGGATAGACATGTCGAATTCTAAGATGCACACAATTACGTGCGAGCAAAATTGATGTGTCGTTTGTCCAAGGCAGACTGTTGATCAACTCAAAAATCTTTGTCGGTGTCTTGTCACACATATTCTCAATCTGCTGGCAAGCCCACGTCTTTGCGAGATCGAGAGTTGTGAACTTGCAATGATCCCATGAAGGAGGATCATGGCTCCCGTAATCCGTATCCAGAAGAACAACTTCCCAGTATCCACCAACTGCGATGAGAGCAGCGACGCGTTCACGTGAGAGAGGAGACGACATGCTGAGCGTGTTACGTGTGTGTGAGAGATGATCTTTAGATCATCTCTCTTTTTTATTTTTTTAATGAATTGTCTCAAATGAAAATGCGAGAAGATGTCTCAAATGAAAATGCGAGAAGATGTCTCAAATGAAAATGCGAGACATCACCACCTTGTACTTTCGACCGTCATCAGTTGTGACTGTGAACTGTTTTGACTTCTTGTCTCCAAGAACCATGTGCCTGCCGTAGATAAGCTCAACGGCCTCGGTCATCGCTTCCTGTGTTCCAGCGATATAGCTTACAGCCAAGCCAATCGAGTTGAACTTCTTCACTCGAATCAGCTCAGCCAGAGGGAAACGACGCGGCATCGTTACGTGTGTTTGAGAGAAAATATTTATATTTTCTCTCCATTTTTTTTCAAATTTCAATCTTCATGATGAGATGCGATGGAACGTGTTCGAACGCAAAGTATCGCGTAATGGCAATCTCTGCTGTACGTTGTCCTCCATCTGTGAGCTGCCAGATTGCGTTCTTCATAACGAGAGAAGCGTACATTGGCAGCTCAACCAACCCTACCCACATTTGTACCCACCTGAACATCTCAGCTTTCGTCTTGAAAATTCGAACGACTGTAGTGTTGTTGAATGTGCGCGTCACTCGAATCGGCTTCGACTCGCGACTCACAATAGGAGGAGGTTCATCAGCCATTGCTGATGTCTCCATTATGCAGTTTTTGGAGAGGAGCGCAATTCTCCTCTCCAAAATTTTTTGTATTTTTCATTTTTTTACACACTTGCGATAAGTGCATGTTGAGCAGTGATTTCAACGACAAAAGGCTCTCCGTCAGCAGAAACGGAATTGATTTGTGTTGAAACGTTCTCTTGTGAGAATGCGTTCATGAAAGCGTTGATGAATGTGTCGCAATCCTTTACGTACATGAGAACAGTTGTCACAATCCATGTTCGCATCTCGTCATTTGTGAAGAAAATCTTCTGAACGTTCCACTCCTTCACAGACAACGAGACGAGAGAAACAGAGGACATCGTGTACAGCAACGATGTCTTGTTACGGGGGTGGGGGGAGAGAGCGTAAAAATTTCTCTTTACATCTCTCTCCCAGTTTTTTGTTTGTTTATTACTCTGCCTTGCTACTACCCGCCATCACTGCCTTCAGCTGCTGAATGGGGGATTCCGTCGGAGAAGCAGAAGGGGACTTCGACGGAATCCCCTCCTCATCATCACTGCTCTCGAGCTGAGGATCATCAGCTACCTCATCGATTGACGAAGGTGAGCTGGTTGATTCTCCTCGCGCTGCCTCCAGAGCATCGATCTCGTCCACCTTCTCATTGCTCTGGCGCGGATGCGTGAACCAGCACGCACTTCCGCGCGTACACTCTCCATGTGTCCACTTCTCACACACCTTGCGGCTGCGCGGAATGTGCACAAACGGACATCCAGCCGTCTCACACTTGCCGAAACGCAGAAGCTTGTGGCAGCGACTTGTACCCTTCTGCTCCCGTGCAGCGCTCTGCGTAGGCTCTGCACGCTCTGCACGAGGACGCTGCTGCACAGGAAGCGGATGCGCATACCGACAGTTCTCGCCCCACTTGCACGGCTGGCCACGCCCCATCACCCACGTGGTATGATGAGAGCAGATCTTCTGAGACTTGGGGGATGACATTGGAAAGAGGGTGAGTGGGTGCGTGGGTGCGTGGGTGAGCGTGTTACGTATTTTATGAAGAATGTGTAAACACATTCTTCGTTTATGAATTTTTCTATTCTCGATGACGTCCTTCCAAATGACGAACAGCTCGTTCGCGTGGAGGCATTGGCACAACAAAATTTTCATCTTCGATCGCTTCCTTAACACGTTGCTTATGTTCGCGACAAAAAAAATTAGTGCTGATTAACCGTTCAAGAGCTCTATTCGTGAAATCTTCAGAACTAAAATTTTCTGCGTTAGTCCTCAACGCATCTTGCACAATAGCTAAACGGGTAACATAAAACTGTTGTACAATAGTTACCAATTCGTCGTTTGAAAGAGGAGGAAGTTTTTCCTCTTCCCTCTTCTGCCGAAATTCCGCAGGAAGTGCATGCAGAGTGCGAAATCCGAATGTTGAAACCCATTGTCCTCGATGATCTACGAAATGGTAATTAACGTTTCCTGTATAATCACCATCGTAGTCCAGAACAGCTTCAAACCTGTCGAACTGCACCTTATCATCTCCTGTAAGCTCAACCATCTTACTCTTCACTTCAAGAAGACGTGTCTCGTCAGTCTTATCGAAAAAATGACGAGCGTTCTTGAAATCTTCGAAATGGAGACGTTCAGTTTCTGTGCAATTCGCAAACCTCTTTTTCTGCAGAGCTTCAAGTTGTTCGGCTTCAGCAAATGTTAGCAGATGACGAATCTTTGCCATTCGTAGGCGTCGATCAAACGGAGGCTTCTCTTCACCTTCTTTCAGATGAAACACGAAAATCTCAGGATGTGCATTTTCGAACTCGCGCGGAGTGATAGAGGCAAACATCTGTTACGGGGGGAGAGGAGAGAGCTTAAAGCTCTCTCCATTTTTATTTTTTTACTTGGAACGCTTCCACACAACACGGATTTCACGCAGCTGACCGACAGTCTGCCACACTGGCCACAGAGCCGTCACCTTCTTTCCTTTCACAGAATGAAGTTGAAACACTGGCTCGCCGACAAAACTCTGCCGCGGGAAACTTGACAGAATCATGTCCTTGATGTCATCAAAATTTTCCCCAATCGTCACATTGAATACATGCTCCTCTGCCTTGGAAAAATCTGCAACGAACGTGAATGAGAAACGTGTGCGTTCGAACACAACGGGAATGTCGTAATGAACGATCTTAACATCCGGTTCGATCCGAATTGCTTTCGTAGTGGTAGTGGTTGGCTCTGCAAGAACAGATACCGCAGACATCGGAAGAAGGGATGTGTTACGGGGGTATAAGAGAGAATATAAATATTCTCTCTCCATTTTTGTTTTTTTACACACGCTTCCAGATAATCTCAATCATGTTCAGCCGACCTTCGCAGTCACTGATTGAGGTGAATACGCGAACATGCTTCTTCTTTGGGTAAGTGTGAATCTTGAAATGAGGCTCGCCCACAAACGTTCCAACATTCGTATGAGCGTAAGCTCGCTGAATGTACTTCTTGATCGTCTCGAACGTTTGCCCAACACTGAAATTGAATCGATCAGCAACAGTGTCTCCAAGAAAACAGTGAATTTCGAAAATATCTCCATCAAACTTGACAGGAACAGATGCAAACGCTGGAATTTCGCTCGGATCAACATTCATGCTAAAGCTGAAAGAAGGCATGTTTTTGTGAAAAGAAAAACTGTGTGTCACGTGTTTTATGGAGAGAACGTTTCTGTTCTCTCCAATGTTGTTTTGTTTGTTTTTTTATCCCGTACGAGACATCTTCGCAGGACGTCCAAGAGGCTTTGCTCCAAGCTCACGAAGAGCCTCTTCGTAGCGCTCCTTCTCCGCTGTAGAACGCTTCAGCATCTCTGCAGCGAGAGATGCCTTGCGCCTCTCATATTCCGCTGTGAGGCGAATACTGAACGCCTTCTCGTCTGTCTCGATGCGCTTCATTGCCTCAGCATGGGCACGACGCAACGCCTCAATACGCCGCGCTCGCGTCAGCTCCTCATCGTCATCATTCTCCGTGTAGAGACGCTTGAGAGCAGCAGCCTCATCTGCGTCAATCGCAGCCATCGCTGCTTGACGACGCTGCTCGATCATCTCTGATGAGCTGCTGCTTGAAGAGGAGGAGCTGCTGCTTGAAGGAACAGACATGTGTGTTGGAGATGTATGAGAGCTGTTACGTGTTTTCAGAGAGATGTGTAAACACATCTCTCAATATTTTTGTTTATTCGGTAGAATTACCAGTTGTATTTGCAGTGCAACTATCAGTTGTAATAGTCATACATGTAGTAACTATTCAACTCCCTAAAGTATGCACGCTCTCTCATCCATGCCTCATCTGCGTCAATCGCGGCCATCGCTGCTCGGAGACGATCGAGCAGAGTTTTCGAGTATTTGCTACTTGAAGGAACAGACATGTGTGTTCGAGATACGTCGAGAGCTGTTACGTGTTTTATGGAGAGAAGTGTTTTGCTTCTCTCCGTTATTTTTGTTTTTTCAAATATCTTCCTCCTCCCACTCGCGAAGCAACGTCACCTTTTGCGAGATTGGAGAAGAAGAGCGCTTCTCCTCATCATCAACGACATCCTCAACGACATCCTCAACGACATCCTTAGGCTTGTCGAGTGGAATCTTCTTCATTACCGCAATCTCTGTTGCGATGCGAGATGCACGCTTAGGAGTTGCCGTGTTCGCCGCAAAGATTGCGCTGGCAGCTGCCTCTGATGCTGAGGTTGGAGCAGCAGCTGGGAGGCGCCTTACAGGATGCAATGCTGTTGCATCCTCCCTCTCGCGACGCCAGCTGACACGAATCTCCTTCATCCGAGAAGGCGTCTCCCAGAGGGGTGTGATGGGGAAGACTTGCTGCATGCCGCGTAGAGTGCGAATACGGAACTGAGGATTGCCAACGAACTTCGCGTCGGGGTAGTGCCGCCGAATCATCTTCTCAATCTCTGAAAAGAGATCAAACACTGTGAAGTTCGCCTCCTTCTGCAGGAAAAGGTGAAGATACTTGGTGAATGTGAACCGAACACCACCGAACGCAATCAGCACTGCGATGGAAGAAATCTTTGACTGATCGCTCACATCATAAGTCATCACCTGCGTCGAGAAAGTTTGTGGAGGAGATGACATGTGATGTGTTGAGATAGCTGTTACGTGTTTTGCGGAGAGAACGTTTCTGTTCTCTCCATTTTTTGTTTTGTTTTTCGATAGAATTACCACCTGTAGCTATCGTAGATGCGACTCTCCAACTCCATCCAGTAGAGAGTCTCCTGTATCCGCACGTTATGCGATAAAGAAGGTTCAACATCCTCACCCCATTCAACATCCTCAAACCACCCAGACCAATCGTAGTCGTCATCTCCCCAATCACTAATCCACTCTTGGTGGTCATCGCGATAGCGAGCGTCAACGTTGTGGTTCTCGCACCACTGCTCCTCCTCGCGCTCATCTGCATGAGAGCGGAAGGCACAGAGCTCCTTGCGACGACGCTCTCGAGAATGTGTCTTCTCCTTGCGCTTCTCTGCACGTACCACATTGCGAAGGCGGCGAGGGAGAGCTGCTACCTCCACCGCCTCTGCCTTCTTCGTGGTGGCGAAAGCCTTCTTCATGAGCGCCTTCTTCTCTGCTGAAGCGGGAATGGCGCTCATGTTTATAGAGAAGCGCGTTACGTGTTTTATTGAGAGAGATGTAAAGATTTCTCTTTACATCTCTCTCTGTTCTCTCACATTTCAATAAACATACCGGTTGCCGTAAAATTCCTGATACTGAGAAGTGCAATATGGCCAAATTTGAGAAGGTACCTTCTTCACCCATTTCGGATACTCATCAATATTTGGCCACATCTCCTTCAAATGATCGAAGATTTCTTTTTCAAGAATGTCAACTTTTTGCTGATATTCTTCTTTATTAGGATGAGCGAAAAATTTCAGCTTGTAATAATGTCGGAGTCCTTCATCTTGATTGTAACGATTCAATGGAACGATATACGTTTCACGACGTTCTAGTAAAGAACGTAACATCAAGACTTCTTTCGCCTCCTGTGTGTTGCTGCTCATGAATGACTGCTGATAGGGAGGTATTTGTGTGCAATGTTACGTAATTATTGGAGAGAGCGTTTCTGGCTCTCTCCAATATTTTCGATTTTTTCATTTTTTCTCAACTTCAATATTTTCAATGTTTGTTGAACAAATAGCTGTGTTGGCAACAATAAGGGTTGCCAGCAATAGGAGTGTTCAAACATCGCCTCCTGTTATCATTGATTGCGCTGCAACAAGATCTCGGTGAAAGAAGTAGCCTCTTTACAATGAGATGATTTGCGTATTCACGAATCGTAAAGAGAGAAGACATAGCGACCACTGGCTTTGTTACGTCTGTAATGGAGAGAACGTTTCTGTTCTCTCCGTTCGTTCAGAACGTGTCATTACTACTAATGTCAAACATAAATGTTGAAGTTTCGTTCTCGCAAACGGCGAAAGTATTCTTGATGAGAGAATCGCGAATCGCCTTGTCATCTTGTAGCAGATTCCTTGAACTGTTACACAACCACTCTACAGCATTGCGATACCCCTGAATCTTCCCCACCCATTGGACGATCACAAGAGTGTTGTCCAGTGTATACATTGTCTTCGAGATCATCTTGATTCGCACTGTGAAGATGCATGTGTCGGCAGACATGTGATGTCACTCTGTTACGTGTGTTTGAGAGATGTGTTTAACACATCTCTCCGTTTTTGTTTTTTACGTATTAACAACCGCAGACATCTGATAAAACTCTCCATGCGTTCGAACACTGCACGTCGTCGTCCCATCCACCCACACATCTGTGCGATCTGATGGGTCACGTCCGCCATTGTAGTGATTCTGAAGAGCGTAATGCTGTATCTGCGCAAACTCTGCGCAGATCTTCTCGATCATCTCATCATCCAAAGAACTACACCTCCACATCTTCAAACTCTTTGTGCATGTGACAATCTCCCTCTCGAAAAACAGCTTGATGCGAATACGACGGCAACGTGAATCGTTGTGCTGGCTGCTCTCGATTGGATGCGCGAGGGTGAAGAAGGAATTGCACGAAAGCAATTCCTTCTTCACCGCGCGAGACATGTTGAAGACACGTTACGTGGTTTGTGGAGAGAACGTTTCTGTTCTCTCCGTTTTTTGTTTGTTTTAGTGCTTCTTCCAATTCTCCAATGCGAAGTTGATGTCGCATGTGTAGTCCTCTGTTGCCATGAATGACGCCACCCATGCATCTCGTTCAGAGACCTCCTTCTCAACGACTGGAGGAATCTTGCGATTGAGATTCAACGTAAACGGCGCGATGTAAAAGGACAACAGATCACCATTTGTCATGACGTATTCGATTTTTCCGATGTAATCGCGCCACTTTGATGTGAGAATCACTTGTTGCAATGTGGAAATATGATCCACATCCTTACATTCACTCATCACTTCATGCACTTTCTGGCAGAGCCATGCCTTTGCCACATCTAATGTGTCGAACACATCGAACATGTCCCTGATATTGTCGCGAACTGTGTATCGCGCATCAATAGCAGCGTTCACTTTGTGAAGAAGAACTGCACGGAAGAGAGACGCATTTGCAGCCATTTGTGGTGGGGGGTGAAGGTGCGAGATGCTCTGTTACGTTGTTTATGGAGAGAACGTTTCTGTTCTCTCCGTTTTTTTGTTTGTTTTTTTCACTCTGCGAGACGAATGTTAGGCTCCCACTCCTCTGGCCATGCTGCTTGCTCAGGCTCTCCCTCCTCTGGCTCTGCGGCTGGCTGCTCCCCCTCACGTCCTGCCATCTCCATTCGCTGCACGATGTTCACTGCGTCGTCCCACTCTCGGTCGAAATCATCATCGTCCAACTCCCTGATGAAATGTTCGATCACACGGCGTTCGTTTTCTGTTTGGTAGATTGTAGCACGAATATCACGCGCATGCTGAGGATCATATTCCGTATGGACTGTACGGTTCAGAGTCTTGATGTAGCAAATGCATTGGTTGCCGTTCTTTGTGAACGTGAGATGACGCATGTAGTAGCACTCAGTTTCTCCATCCATTTCCTCTGGACGATCAACAATCAGCCGTGAAAGCGCACGCATTTTGTCGTTCTCTGCGTCGAGTGTGTCTCGCATAATGAGATCAATCAACCAGTCCTTGGCAGCATTCATCGTCATGAACATCTCCTGATCAGATGTCATCAGACGTCCGTTTTCAGTACGAGTGAACGTTGCGACGTAGATGTTGCGCGGCTCCTCCACCACGACGCGACGCTCGATCGGCAGCTCAAGCTTCAGCTCGTTGTTGGCCATGGGAGATGGGGGTGTGTAGGTGTGTAGGTGTGTGGATGGCAAGTCACGGCGTTGGAGGGGAGAGTATGAAAATACTCTCCCCGTTTTTTGTTTTTTGTTTGTTTGTTTTACCACATTCTCTCACACACGCGCAGTTGCCCACTCCACAGACCCCACCACTCCCACCCGCTTCGGCTTTGGTACGAACGCCTTGATCTTCTTGACGCTGCGTGCCACGATGAGACGGTAGTTCCACAGCTGCTGCCCCTCCTCATCGTAAATGGGGTTCTCGGTCGATGCGAAGTAGAGAATGACGCGGTTGCGGTTCGGCAGACGCATGTCCTCGCTCGTCAATGCGTCCAGCTGGCTCTTGATCTCCACGAGCATGGCATCCACATCCTCCGTTGTCTTCGCCATCCACGTGTGAGCGAGAGCTTCGATGTCTCTCCAGCTCACACCCTTCACGGCTGCTGCCATCTCCTTGTCCTCGGGAAGACGGCACTCCTTGGTGATGGAATACACTGATTCCGCCACGATTGCTGGCATGAGAGGGGTAGATGTGCCAGCAGCAGCGGCACTCTCGGCTGCGGCGATCACTCTCACCGCACGCTCGCTGGTCTTGATGAGGCGCATCATCTCCTTCTTCTCTGCCCTGCGCGCTGCAACTTCAGCGAGGGCGTGAGGGCACTTGCAGCTGCTGTCTCCGTGAAGATCTGCGAAGCAGAACGGGCATGCGCGCTGCCACGTCTTGTAGTCGTCGGAGGGAGTCGACATGAGGTGAAGCAGAAAGAGCGGAGGTGGATGTTGTGAGCTGCGTTACGTCGAGGATGGGAGAAGCGTTTGCACACCTCCCCCATTATTTTTTTGTTTTTCATTTTTTCACAACACCTCACAGCACCTCACCACGCTCCACACGGGCATCCGCTCACACACTTTCCACCCATTGCAATACGCTCGAACTCATGCATCCAGTAGTACTCCTCTTCGAGTTGCGGCTTTGACGTTCCCATCACCGCGTATGTACGAGCAATTGGGACAGGAGGCTCCTCTGACACGCACATGTCGCGCTTGGAAAGGGGCGTAAAGCCTCTCACGGATGCCATCGCCTCATCCACGACGCGCTTCACGATAGGAATGGCATCACGCGCCGAAACCTCGAAACTGTCCACTCCGAACAGTGCCTTGGTGGTGCGTGACAGCCTGAACACGATCTCGTTCTTGATGGCGTTCACGATGTTGGATGGCACTTCCTTGATGAAGCACATGCGCGTGTTGTAGCTCGACTTCACCTTGCCCACGATGGCGTCGAGATCAGTTGTGCGCCCAACCTTGAAGACGTGCTTGACGCCATCGAGGTCGTACGTAGCTTCAGTGGCATAGACGTATGCCGGAGCTGGTGCGGGGGCGAAAGACATTTCTCCCTGTTACGGCCGCCATGGGAGAGATGCCTACACACCTCTCCCTCCTCATTTTTGTTTTTTTTAGGTTTTTGTTCCACACACATCACACATACATCACACACACACATCACACGTGGCACATCACTCCTGTTGCGGGTGCAGCCGCTCCCACTCTGCCAGCACAGAGTTGATGCTGCATGTGTACTCGCGCTCCTTGAGGGTTGCTGCCACGAACAAATCGCGAGCAGACACCTCTGGCTTGTCGAACCACGTTGTGGCGTTCTCATCCACCTTCACCTCGTACGGCTGGATGTAGAAGAACAGCACGTCGCCGTTGTCGCGGGTGTATTCGAGCTTCTCCGTGCCCATGCCGTCGTACCACTCGGCGGTGAGAATGGTTTGCTGCACGGCGGAAAGAGCTGCGTTTCCGTGCAGATAGCTACCCCCCAACTCGATGCACAGCCACTTGCGCGCACTCTCGAGAGTTGAGAACAGCTTGGCGTTGTCTTCGAGCAGAGGGCGCCCATCCAGCATGCACTTGCTGAGAATCACCACGCGAAAGAGCTTGGCGTTGGTGGAGGACATTGTCGGAGCGTGCGTCGTGCCGGGGCGGGTGTCGGGTCGGGTTGGGTTGGAGTTGGGAAACCTACGTAACGGCCACTTGGGGAGTGGCTCGCCGCCACTCCCCTTTTTTTGTGTGTTTTGTGATTTTTGTTTTGTTTTGTGTGTTTTTTTTTGTCGTACTTCCCCTACCTACCCCTTACCACATCCCTCACTCATCCTCCTCATCCACGTCCATCTTCACCACCTTACGCCCAGCCTTCGGCGCTGAGGCAGAGCGAGCCGAAGACCGCGGCGGGGCAGGCTCGTCCAGCTCAGCAGCCGCTGCCGCCGCCGCCTTGTTGCCACGGCCGCCCTTAGGCGTCTCCTCCGAATCGCCTGCACCAGACGAGCTTGCGTCGTCGTCCTCGCTGCCCTCGTGAGCTGGCGCCGACTCCTCGAGGCGACTCGACTGCGCCACCATCACCTCCGTCGGCACGGCGGGGTTCATTGCCTCCTCAGCCCACTTAGGCAGCTTGGGGGTCACACCGGCGTCCTCCTTGGCGGCGTACTCGAGCATGATCTGGGCACGTGCCGTCTCGTGCTCACGCAGCGCCTTCTTTTCGTGTGCCATGCGCTCCACCTTGTCCA
>JACCDH010265670.1_pt1 | contig 13155 bp, 8 predicted proteins | sample 7442481 | NCBI WGS metagenome assembly JACCDH01 (sample SAMN15323433, study PRJNA562643) | freshwater metagenome | isolation source: river surface water | place: USA:Blue River Watershed | collected 2017-08-15
TGTGGTAATTAACCTTACTGTAAACCTTACCGCCATACCTGTTGAAAATCTCAACCCTGTCTGCAGTTAACTCCAAATAATCATTCAACCCATCTCCATTTGGACTTATACCACGCTGAATTTGGCATTGATACACATTAACCGTTAAACTCGTTGGTAAATAACAACCTGTACCGTTTGGTGTAAAATTATATACCGTGGTTCCTGCCGCTGAAGTGTTTACAGTTGAAGGGGACCAAACTCCAGTTACTCCGTTATTTGAAGTTGACGGAAGCACAATTGGCACTAAGCCTACGCATAGATCGCCAATTGGAGTAAATACTGGTTGAACAAATGGATTAACTGTTATTGTCATGGTTGTATTTATAGCACATTGCCCTGTAGCTGGCGTAAACGTATACGTTGTAGTTGACGTATTGTTAGGAGCTGGAGACCAAGTCCCTGTAATATTATTATTTGAGGTAGTTGGTAATGCCGATAAAAGATCTCCAGAACAAATTGGATTTACTTGAGTAAATGTTGGAGTAATATTAGGATTAACTGTTATTGTCAGGGTAGTATTTACAGCACACTGGCCTGCGTTTGGTGTAAACGTATAAGTTGTGGTGGCTGTATTATTCAGTGCTGGCGACCAAGAACCAACAATATTGTTTGTGGAAGTTGTTGGTAAGGCTGTTAATGTTGCTCCAGAACAAATTGCAGCTATTGGATTAAACGTTGGTGTAATTAATGACGTATAAATAAATTGTGCTGTTGATGTTCCTGGATTTATACAATTCGTTAAATCTCCAGGATAATTGTATGTAACAGTATAAGTGCCTAATGCGCTATTTGCAATATTAATTACTCCAGTAGTTGAATTAATTACTAGCCCAGCAGGTGTAGCACTAAATATTCCTCCTAATGTAAATCCTGTTGCTAAAACAGGTGCAGGATTTGAAGTAGTAGAACATACTGGTGAAGTAAAACTAAATGTTGTTACAGGATCTGTATATGGAACTGGATTTATGGTAAAATTAGTTGGCGACGAATAACAATCGTTAATTAAATCACGAACAACTAAAGTATGTGTCCCTGGAGTCAACCCATTAAATGTGGTACTTGACTGAAAAGTTCCATTATCAACCGAATATTGATAATTAGACACAAATAACGAATATTGTCCAATATTAGAATAATTTTCTGGATCAACTGTGCTCCACTGACTAGTATTCCAAGTTGTTGTTGGAAGTGGTGTTGATGATGCTAATCTTCTATATGTATAACCAGGTTGGTTGTTTGGTGTAAACACGGTTCCATTTGTTGGTCCCCACATGTCTATTTCAACATCAGTAACTGTAGTTAAACGAATATTATCATTTGTATCTACCCCAGAATTTGGAATTAATAAATTATGAGAAACGCCAGGAATGCTAGGATCATTACTAATCTTTATAACAAATGTACTATTATTTGCAATCGTTCCCGATAACGTTTGTTGCCATGTAGGAGCTGCATTTCCATTATTGTACATTTTCAATTTATAATTAGCTAAATTTTTTGCACTTCCTGTACCGTTATACAGCTCTACATATGATAACGCACCTGTATTTGCATCTGTAACTTCTGAAATAAAAATATCCGAAGGTGTAGTTGCTGATTGAATTATCGGAGATGTAACTTGCATATTGCCTGTTTGTGTAGAGCAAGTTGGTTGAGAAGTAACAGATACTGTTGGGGTAGGAATCGATATGATATTTACCTTGAATGAAACTTGATTAGAGCAATCGCCATTAGTTACATAAACATAAACGACTTGAGTTGTTGTAATTACAGCTCCTGCATTTAATTGTGTCCCTGTTGCATTTGAACCAGTATAATAAGCCCCTGTTGTTAAAGCCGGTAAAGTATAACTATTACATCCATTTACATCTACTTTAATTGGTAACTGAGGAGCTGTTTTTATTTCAACTGTTGTGTTTGTTGTATAAGCAGCACATCCCCCTTGAGCAGGAACAGTCATTGTAATTGTATAAGTCCCTGGTGTTGCTAAAGATGGTGTTATTGTTCCTGAAACAGGGTCCAAGGCATATTGTAAACCTAATGGTGTAGAAGAAAAGGCTTTATTTGGTCCAGATGTCCCTGTAATACTCACGGGATACGAAACCGAATCTGAATTACAATACGAAGTACTAGAATATGAAATTGTGGCATTTGGATTTGGCGTTACAATTACTGTTCGAGTACAAATAATAGGATTATTTGTCGCTGGTGGTTGTAACGTTGGAATCAAGGTATTAGTAACGGTATAAGTACCTGGAGCACTTGCCGCAAAATTAATTTCTCCTGTAACAGAATTAATCGATAATCCACTTGGAGTAGCAGAATATGTTCCGGCTGTAGCTCCTGCTATTAATACTGGTGTCTGATTTGCACTATTACTACAATAAGTAACGGCTGAATAATTAAACGTATTATATGGATAACAGAATGATTGAGCGGTATTATTTATATTTGGTGTAATTGTTACAGACCCAGCTTGATTAGCAAAGTTTGTAACCATCAAGATATATACCTGACCTTGTGTTACTGTTATTGTAAAATTTTCCGTAGCCGCAGCAGAATAACTACAGCTTACTGGACTTCCGTTTGGAATTAATACACAACCTGCATCTCTGCTTGGGAATGGACCCCATAAAGCATAATCAACATCAATAGGAGTGCCTCCAGTGGTAACCTGAGTTATTGTATAACTTAATGAACCACTCTGAGCAGCTTCTAAGAAAAAGAAACTTGCATTCGGGGAAGAACCTAAACAACCATAAGGACCTAGGTTAATAACTCCCGTAGCATTAGGGTATGTTCTTGGTTGATTACACAAAGAGACTGCTTCTGGACAAGGAACAGCACCAATACAAAGGCTGAACGAAACAGGAGTTGTATTTACTACAGAAGAATAAATTCTAACATAATACGTTTGCCCAATTACTAAATTATTTGCAACATATGAGGCTGTAGTATTACATTGTATTTGAGTTAAATTAGAACATGTTCCTGAATATAATGCAAAGTTGACTGAACTACCTGCTGGTAAAATATTTGACAAACTAAACGTGTGAGTTGGTTTTACTGCAACAAATTGATACCAAACATCATTTGCCGCTGGCGAACAGGTAGGTAAAGCAGGTACAGTGGGTGTTGAACCTGTTAATACACCGTTGTTTAACAACGTACAATTTAAATCATCATTTACAATTGCAACTGTTGCTGCTGAACAATTATCGTTTAGAGGTGTTGTTGAAAAGTTTACCCCATCAGTCCAAAAACTTTTATCTGTTGCTGAGCAAATTGCTCTAACATAAAAAGTATAAGTTGAAGAAGGGCTCAATCCAGTAATTAAAAACGGGCTAGTAGCACTAATCCCTGTAAAAGAGAAAGTTGGAACGTTTGACCCTGAAGGTAAAACTAACACCTGCCATTGTGTTGCACTACCTGACTCTGTCCATGAAACCGAAGCTGTTGTAGCGGTAATATTTGATACCGTTACTGCTGTTGGTTTAAAACAAGTGATGGGTGGCGTACAATAAATAGTTGCATCCCAACCGGTACTTGTTCCTGTTGTATTTGAAGTAAACGAGAAAGTTAAACAACCTGATGGCGACGTAGAGGTAAAACTTGGAGGTAAAGTAGCTCCTGAATAAGTACCTACTATTGGTGATGTAGGTAAATCTCCATTTCTAATAATTAAATTATCTCCTGCCGCAACGTTGAAAGAGTTAAACACCACTGTTACAACATCTCCTATATTACCAGGACATGCGGTTACAAAATAATTCTGATTGTTTTGATACCCCCCTGTTGTGCCTCCTGTATCGGTAAAATGATCTCCTGAACAGAAATTAGGAGTAGTACAAATAGTTAATGGTACAGACCAATAACTTTTATCCGTTGTAGAACAAATCGCCCTAACATATACATCATAACATGTTACAGAAGTTAAACCTGTAATTAAATATGGGCTTGGAGAGTTTACTATAGTTCCTGTTGAAGTTGCGGTCGGAGCAGTTGATCCTTGAGGTAAAACCAAAACTTCCCATTGTGTTTCTGTTCCTCCGTTCACCCAACTTACTTGAGCTTGGTTATAACTAACATTGGCAGAAGTTAAATTTTTTGGTTTAGGGCAAGTAACTATTTTTAATTCTATATTATCTATAGCACCTGGTGGCTGTACACCTGCTGAACCATCATTTCTCCACTCAAAAACCAATCTCATCGTACTTCCAGCAAAAGGAATAACATTAACATCATTAATTGAAATGGTATTCCAGTTAGAAAACAACAATAAATCATTTCCAATTTTAATATTATTCGGGCCAGCAGCTAAACCAGTTCCTGCTGTTGGAGTTATTGTTGCGGGTATAGCCCACACTCTTATTAAATCAAATCCTGATTCACCAAAAGCCCTCCAGTCAAATTTTAATTCAACTTGAGTAATTCCTGTCGGAATAGTAAAATCTTTATAGGCATGTACAATTGAAGTGTTTGTTAGCCCATACGCGTTTGTCGTTCCATTGTCATTTGAAACATATAATGATTTGGAACCGCCATTATTTACGGCTGAGCCTATCACCCATTTATTTACCTGTGTAGCATTATTTAATGTCCAACCAGTAAGCGTCTCGAAACCATCTGTAAATGGTAAATTTGAAGGAGATTGAGGAAGCGTAAATGTAAATGGTCCAGACCAAATACTAAAATTACCATCATTACAGTTTGCTCTTACATAGTATTGATAAACAATACCTGAAACACCATTATACACATATCCTGTATTGGTGTTTACGGTTGTGCCTGCGCCTGTTGGTAATCCATAAGGAGCAGGAGACACAGCAACTTCCCATGAAGTGGCTCCGGAAGGATTACCCCATGATAAGGTTGCTGATGTTGAAGTTATTGATGTAGCCGCTAATGCATTAGGTTGTGTACAAAAAACTTGCTGAATATCAAGTGTGTACCCTACTGTTTGTGTTGACGCACTAGACGAAATTATTATATAATATGTTGTACCAGCAGTAACCGCAAATGGATTGATAACTCTTACGTTTGAAGTACCGTTGGCAACTCCCGCTAGACATGTCGCGCCCGCTGTTCCTGGACATGCACTATACACATGAATACTTGAATTAGCAACTGTTGGTGTTAAAGTAATTGCAATGTTACCTGATGCTGCAGGTGTGTAGGTATAAAAAACATCGTTACCCGCCATATAATTTGTAGCGGAACCAGAACAAGTCAAAGGCTGTGTAATATCATTAGTATCACCAAAAAGCGAAGTGTTAGATGTTGTACTGTAAGGCAGTGTGCCAACTACGATAGGCGCAGCACAAACTTGACCTGGAATTGTGGTTGTAAAATTTCCTGAAGTTGTAGACCAATCACTAGGGAAACCTGAAGGGCAAATTGCTCTAACTTGAAACTTATAGGCTGTTCCTTGTGTTAAACCTGTCACAACAAAAGGATTGGAATTAGCCGTATAATTTGGAACTCCAGTGAAATTTGATGCTAAAGGAACTACTTCTATTTGCCATTGTGTTGCTCCTGCAGGACCTGTCCACCCAAGAGAGGCAAAAGTTGTCCCGACAGTTGCAACTGGTGCTGTTAATGTTGTTGGTGCATTACACGATTGTACAACGTTTACATTATCTATTAGCCAACGATCCCCGTTTTCATTAGTCCTAACAAATGCAATATAAATATTTTGACCTGCAAAAGCAGCTAAAGAAACTACTTTTTCTTCATAAATATTAAACGCAGCTGTAAGTGTATTTTCATCCCAAGTCGCAGTAGGAATTGTAGTAAAAGCTGCCGTTCCTGTTTGAGTTGTGGTAGAAACCCGAACAGAAAAAGTACTTCCATCGTTTCCGGCTAAACCTGTTCGTGTATAAAATCTTAACTGACCATTAGCAGGAACCGTTACTTGAGAAGTTACCAAATATTCTTCTGCTGTTAGTGCCGAATTTCCAGTAACTTTATTTAAAAACGCAGAGGTTCCTGTTGCGCCATAGGTTAAAGCAGCGCTTGTTGTGGTCCCCCAACTAGTCGTTCCAATATTATTATCAAAAGAAGTCCAGCCCGTAGGTGGAAATGTGCCAGATTCAAAGTTTTGGGTTAACTGTGCGTAACCAAAAAATGTGAAGGCAAAAAACAGTGCTGAAAGTAATTTTTTCATTTGTTTTTGTATTTTATTTTTAAAGTTTAAGTAATTTAAACAAATATATTAAGATTATTCAAAGATTATTATTTTTTTCTAAAAATTTTGTTTTTAAGCACAAATATCATTCTATTGATTAATAATACTTATTTTTGTAGCCATGCTGGAAATCGAAAAACATAATTTTGAAAAAACCGTCATCGTTGGTATTGTAACCCAAAACCAAAGTGAAGATAAACTGAACGAATATCTTGACGAGTTGGAATTTTTGACGTTTACTGCCGGAGGAACTGTGGTAAAACGTTTTTCACAAAAAATGGATAAACCCAATCCTAAAACCTTTGTAGGAACGGGTAAACTAGAAGAAATCAAATATTTCATCAAGGATAACGATATTAAAATCGTAATTTTTGATGACGAATTAAGTCCTTCTCAACAAAAAAACATCACTCGTGAACTAGACTGTAAAGTACTCGATCGAACCAATCTCATCTTAGATATTTTTGCGCAGCGTGCCGAAACTTCTTATGCACGAACACAAGTAGAACTAGCTCAATGCCAATATTTATTGCCTCGTTTGACCGGAATGTGGACACACCTTGAACGTCAAAAAGGGGGAATTGGAATGCGTGGTCCTGGAGAAACCGAAATTGAAACCGACCGTCGTATTGTGCGTGACCGTATCTCATTGCTTAAAGAAAAAATAAAAACGATTGACAAACAAATGGCTATTCAACGCAGCAATCGCGGGGCTATGGTACGTGTTGCCTTAGTGGGCTATACCAATGTAGGTAAATCAACCTTGATGAATGCAGTGGGAAAAAGCGATGTGTTTGTCGAAAATAAATTATTTGCCACACTTGACACCACAGTTCGAAAAACCGTAATTAAGAATTTACCGTTCCTTTTAAGTGATACCGTAGGTTTTATTAGAAAACTGCCTACGCAATTAGTTGAGTCGTTTAAAAGTACGCTAGACGAGGTAAGAGAGGCTGATTTGTTGCTTCATGTGGTAGATATTTCGCATCCCGATTTTGAGGATCATATTGCCTCGGTAAATCAAATTTTACAAGACATTAAAAGCGCCGATAAACCCACGATTATGGTGTTTAATAAAATTGATGCTTTTAAATCCCTTTTCTTTGACGAAAACGATTTGGCCGTTGAAAAAACCACCAAACATTATACACTAGAAGATTGGAAACAAACTTGGATGAGCAAATTAGGTGAAAACAAAACCTTGTTTATTTCGGCAACCGAAAAAGCCAACTTTGAAGAATTTAGAGAAAAAGTGTATGAAGCCGTGCGCGAAATACACATTACCCGTTTTCCATACAACAAATTTTTATACCCCGATTACAAAGAAGCGGTTGATAACGAGTAAAACAAGCACTTGTTTAAAAAAGATTATTATATTTACAATTGGTTATAATCGGTTGTAAATAAAACATGCGGTTGTAATCGAATTATTACTCATTTTGAGAACGTAAAGAAACAACAAATGAAATATACTATTAAAGTTTGGTTATTTACAGTTATAGCCTCGCCTTTTTTTCTATTTCTAATTTTGGGATTTATAATCAACAAGACAAAGTTGACCGAAATTATAGAATCGTGGCCAATAATTGGATTTATGATGATTTATGGATTAGTATTATCAATTCCAGCTATGATAATCTTTTGGTTATTGGAAAGAAAATTAAGAGATAATTTCAATGACAACAAAATAAAAATATTCTTAAGCATATATTCATTCATTTCTGTTTGGATTACATTCTATTTTTTTGACAAAGGATTTATGGAAAGTGGTTTTCAACAAATATTTTGGGTCGTAATATATTCTTTAACAATTGTTTTTGGTGTGTGGATTTTTAAATTAGGGATAAAATCAAAAAACGGCGCATAACAGCCGTTTGGCTTAATAACTGGTTTATCTTTCTTGGAAAATTACCCTAAACACTAAAATTTCTATCATATTTATTCTTAAATCTTCACTACTGACTTCAAGCGGCGGCACAAACCCCTACTTCCTCTTAAACAAAGGCACTGCCGAACAAGCCTCGCCAAACATAACGCTTTTGGCTACTTTCATTAATTTTTGAATCGCTAAAGTATACACTTCATTGGGTACGGCTTTTTTAGAACAGCCTTTTAAAATAACTGGTTTGTCAAAATAATCGGTGTAATCCAATTTGTTTATAATATCTTGATACCATTCAATAACGGCTAGTTCTGTTGTACCATGAATGACTTTTAAAGCATAAGGCGCTACATGAACCGAAACCAAAGCAAATGCCCAAGCGGGTAAAATAGCATCGGTAGCACAATACAACGCCACGTATTTGTCTTGATAGGTTGTAAAATCTGCGTTTTTGAGTTGTTGTCTAAAATCGGTTTCTTTTAAAATAAATCCCTCCAACAACCATTGTGAAATATCTAACCCCATCACATGATTATCCGGATAGTAGTCTTCTAAATCGAATACCATCAACGAACTTTGCGCTACTTTATTTACGATTTCATCCATGTTTCAGTCTCAGTTTTCAGTCTCAGTTTTCAGTCTCAGTTTTCAGTCTCAGTTTTCAGAAGCAGATGCTAAAACACTGCTCACTGCGACTGCGACTGTTTACTTTGTTAAAGCATCCCCAATTCTAACTTCGCTTCTTCGCTCATTAAGTCTTTGCTCCATGGCGGATCGAAAGTTATTTCTACTTCACACGATTTTACGGTATCAATAGATTTTACTTTTTCTTCCACTTCTTGCGGCAACGTTTCAGCTACTGGGCAATTTGGCGACGTTAAGGTCATTAAGATTTTTACATCGTTATCCTCATTAATCATTACGTCGTAGATTAAGCCTAATTCGTAAATATCAACCGGAATTTCTGGGTCGTAAATTCCTTTTAACACTTTGACAACGTCTTCGCCTAAATTAATTGTATCGTTAAATTCTTCCATATTATTAAGTTTTAAGTCTCAGAACAATAAGCAAACTGCAACTGTAAACGGTGACTAATTATTGTTTCGCTTGAAATGCCAAAGCATACATTTTTAGTTGTTTAATCATTGACACCAAACCATTAGCTCTTGTGGGCGACAAATGTTCTTTTAATCCTATTTCGTCAATAAAATCGGTATTGGCTTCTAAAATAGCCGCTGGCGTTTGGTTTGAAAATGCACGAATTAAAACGGCAATAATTCCTTTGGTCAAAATCGCATCGCTATCGGCTGTGAAAACAATTTTTCCGTCTTGCTCTTCGCCATGTACCCAAACTTTAGATTGACAGCCTTTGATGATGTTTTCTTCTACTTTGTATTGCTCATCAATTAACGGAAGTGTTTTTCCTAATTCGATGATGTATTCGTAGCGCTGCATCCAGTCGTCAAACATAGAAAACTCCTCAACAATTTCGCGTTGTATGTCTTGTATTGTCATGTTATTATTCGGTCAATTTTACAATTTTGTTTACCAATTTTTCTATCTCAGCAGGCGGATATCCATGATCAAAACCATTCGCCGGATATTCTATTCCTTCAAAAACAAAAGTAATGTTTGCGTGTGCTGCGCCGTCATAAAATCTTTTCTCTGTTGGTCCTTTCAACTCTTTTACTTTTACTAAATCTACTGCTTTTGTCAATGCCACTATTTCTTTCCAATCTGCATCAGAAAGAGTTATTTTCTCTTGATAATCTTTAACATCTCGTGCACGAGAAACAAACAACATTTGATGTTCTACTTTGATGTTTAAAACAAAATTTCGAGCATTCGCCTCATAGTTAATAACGGGAATATCATTGTTTTGGTGATTATTCACGTTGGTTTTAGTTGGTTTACAACCCACAAAAAACAGAAGTATCATGCCTAATAAAACTCTCATACGCTTTCTTTTTTAAGACAACATCATTTGCGCTTTTTTAACCGCTTCTACAAGGCTGTCAATTTCTTCCTTAGTATTGTAAAAGGCAAAACTTGCTCTTATAGTCCCTGGAATATTGAAGAATTGCATAATAGGTTGGGCGCAATGATGACCTGTTCTTACCGCTATACCTAACTTATCTATAATTGTGCCAATGTCATAAGGATGAATCCCATCGATGTTAAATGAAATCACAGATGCCTTGTTTCCTCCCGAAACTTCGGGGCCATAAATCATTAACCCTTCGATTTCTTGTAATCTTTTGGTTCCGTAATCTAACAATTCTTGTTCGTAAGCTGCAATGTTGTCAAAACCTATCGAATTCATATAATCAATAGCCGTTCCTAAAACAATTCCGCCTTCAATATTAGGTGTTCCCGCTTCAAATTTATGAGGTAAATCTGCGTAAGTGGTTTTCTCAAACGTAACCTCAGCAATCATTTCGCCTCCGCCTTGATAGGGTGGCAATTTTCGCAGCCATTCTTCTTTTCCGTATAAAATTCCCACACCTGTTGGTCCGCACACTTTGTGACCTGAAAACACATAAAAATCACAACCCAACGCTTGCACATCTGGACGTAAATGCGGTGTGGCTTGTGCACCATCAATTAAAACCGCTGCTCCTACTCCATGTGCTTTTTTAATAATATATTCGATTGGGTTAACCGTACCTAACGCATTTGAAATGTGGTTCACCGCTACAATTTTCGTTTTTTCGGAAAGTAAGTTGTCAAATTCGGAAAGGATTAATTCCCCTTTTTCATTCATTGGAATCACCACCAACTTTGCTCCTGTTTTTTCACATAAAAATTGCCAAGGCACAATATTGCTGTGATGTTCTAATGCCGAAACCATCACCTCATCGCCTACTTTTAGTAAACTTGCAAAACCATTCGCCACCAAGTTAATTCCGAACGTGGTACCCGAAGTAAAAATGATTTCGTGATTGTGTTTTGCATTCAAATGATTTTGAATCGTAGTTCTAGACGCTTCATAGGCATCGGTGGCCAATTGACTTAATGTGTGCACACCGCGGTGAATATTCGCGTTGATTTCGCTGTAATAGTTAGAAATAGCATCGATAACTACTTGTGGCTTTTGCGAAGTAGCTCCGTTATCAAAATACACCAAAGGCTTCCCGTTTACTTTTTGTGAAAGTATAGGAAAATCAGCTCTTATTTTTTCGATATTCAACATATTCTAAGCTATTTTTACAAATCAAAACCGATATTAACTCCTAATTTATCCGCTATAATTCTACCGATTTTGGCTTTTAATTCGGGTATTTTGACACTGCTTGTTACTTCGCTAGTAAACGCATACATTAACAGCGCTTTAGCTTCTTTTTTCGGAATGCCGCGTTGTTGCATGTAAAACATCGCGCTTTCGTCTAATTGTCCTATCGTACAACCGTGTGAACATTTTACATCGTCGGCAAAAATTTCTAATTGTGGTTTTGCGTTGATGGTAGCTTTATCCCCAATTAAAATAGTATTGTTCTGTTGGAACGCATCCGTTTTTTGCGCTTCTTTTTCTACGAAAATTTTTCCATTGAAAACACCCGTTGAACTATCGTTTAATATCGTTTTATAGTTTTGGTGGCTTTCGCAATTTGGCGTTGCGTGTTGTACCAAAGTATAATGATCTACGTGTTGTTTGTCGCCAATAATAGTGATTCCTTTTAACGTTGAATCGATTCGTTCCCCTTGATGATAAAAATTCAAGTTGTTTCTTGTAATGTTGCCACCAAACGAAAATGTATGCACCGCTACCCTGCTTTCTTGCTTTTGGGCAATGTAAGTGTTGTCAATCAAATTAGCGGTTTGCACATCGTTTTGAATTTTGTAATAATCGACAATGGCACGTTTTTGAGCAAAAATTTCGGTAACCGAATTGGTTAAAACCGGATTTGAATTCAAGCTTTGATGACGTTCTACAATTTGTACGTGCGCATTTTCTCCCACAACAATCAAGTTACGAGGTTGTACCATCAAAGCAGCTTCAGTGCCTGTAGAAAAATAAATGATTTCAATGGGTTTCTCTACTACTTTACTTTTCGGAATATTTATGTAAGCGCCTTCTAACGAAAATGCGGTATTTAAAGACGTTAAACTTTCTTCTTTACTTGCAATTTGATTAAAATAGGTGTCGATTACCATTTTATATTTGGGTTTGGTCAATGCCGAAGACATCAAACAAACATCTAAACCATCATGTGTCGTAGAAGATAAAAACGAACTGAAAACACCGTCAATGAAAACTACTTTATACGTGTCGATTTCATGTAAGAAATACTTTTTTACATCTTTAAATTCGATAGCATTGTCTTTTTTTGGGAAAACCGAGAAATCATTTTTTAAAATCGCATTTAATGACGTGTATTTCCACGCTTCCTCTTTCTTTGTTGGGAAACCTTTATTTTCGAAATTTTTTATCGCATTGCTTCTTACTTCATAAAGTTCAGAATGAGTATCAATCTTTTCTTCAAAAGCCATAAAAGAAGCTAACATTTTATCTTTTAATTCCATTGTATTTAGTATTCAGTCGCAGTATTCAGTCGCAGTCATCTGATAACTGTGACTGAGACTGTAAACTAATTTAATTCATTTTTAATCCAATCGTATCCTTTTTCTTCTAACTCTAAAGCTAAATCAGCTCCACCTGTTTTTACGATTTTTCCGTCCATTAATACGTGAACGAAATCAGGAACGATATAATCTAACAAACGTTGGTAGTGCGTAATGACTAACACGGCGTTGTTTTCATTTTTCAATTTATTTACTCCGTTAGCCACAATTCGTAACGCATCGATATCCAAACCAGAATCGGTTTCGTCCAAAATAGCAATTTTTGGTTCTAACATCGCCATTTGGAAGATTTCATTACGTTTCTTTTCTCCGCCCGAAAAACCTTCGTTTAGCGAACGCGACAAGAATTTACGGTCCATTTCCAATAATTCGGATTTTTCGCGAATTAATTTTAGCATTTCATTCGCTGGCATTTCGTCTTGCTTGTTTGCCTTACGTTTTTCGTTGATGGCCGTTTTAA
>JACCDH010009435.1_pt1 | contig 13148 bp, 16 predicted proteins | sample 7442481 | NCBI WGS metagenome assembly JACCDH01 (sample SAMN15323433, study PRJNA562643) | freshwater metagenome | isolation source: river surface water | place: USA:Blue River Watershed | collected 2017-08-15
ATGAGGTAACGACTTAAACAACCCATACACGGAGCCTGAAGCTCCCCGGATGGGGCGCCGTCGCCCACATGTCCCTTCATCTAAACTAACGATGTCAAAGAGCCACCAACCTGCCACCGTAGCGACAAAATCAGGCGGACAACCTTCGTTCCCCGCTTTTTAGTTCGGGGGACTTGTTGTCCGTCTATGTTGGCGACCGGGGCGGTGGACCGTTTGAAGCGGCGTTCCCGTCCGGTGAACGGGCCTCTAAGCTTGGCCTCTGATTCGGTCAACGCCTTTTTGCAATTTTATTTCACTGCGCTGAAAAATGGCAGAAATCTGCGGCGTTCAGATCGCTGCTCCGGCGCCCCCTCATCAATTCAAACCTGAGCCAGCCACCTTGCAGGCCGAATCTGGCTGCCGAGATGCTCGTGTAAGTGCTTGTTTAAGGGGCGCTGGCTAGATTCGGGGCATGATCAGGGTCCCAGAGAATCAGATTCGGCCGGTCGTTGCGATTCGGTGCGGGCGCAGCTGATGGCCTCATTCCGCAAATCGCTGGCGCTCAACTTCGCATCCTCTTCCGGGGCCACGGCGGTTCAGTTCCTGGTTTCGCTGGTCATCGCCCGGATCCTCTCGCCCGCCGAGATCGGGATCTATTCGATCGCCGTGGTCCTGGTGAACATCGCCCACGTGTTTCGCGACTTTGGCGTGAGCACCTATCTCCAGCGTGAAGACGATCTGACCGAAGGCAAGGTCCGTTCGGCAATCGGGGTGGCCTATGCCATTGCCTGGACCATTGCCCTGGCCCTGCTGGCCGGCAGCAACTGGGCGGCGCAGTACTTCGGCTATGCCGAGATCAAGCCGGTCATGCAGATCCTGGCCGTCACCTTCCTGTTCATCCCGTTCAGTTCGGTTGCGCTGGCCCTGTTGCTGCGCGACTATGATGCGCGCGGAATCGCCCTTGGCACCTTGTGGGGGACACTGGCCCATACTGTCACTAGCCTGACCCTGGCTTTGGCCGGGTTTGGTGCGGCCAGCCTTGCCTGGGCTAACCTGGCCAATGTGGCCGCGACCGGTCTGTGCTATCTGTGGTTGCGGCCGGCCAACATGTATTACCTGCCGCGCCTGGGCGATGTGGGCGGGATTGTCCGCTTTGGCAGCGGCGCGCTCTTCGCCAACCTGGTCAAGTCGGTCAACGACGCCCTGCCCGACCTGGTCCTGGGCAAGCTGGGCTCTGCCCGGCAGGTCGGGTTGGTCAGCCGGGCCAATTCCACGGTCCACCTGTTCTTATATATCGCCGGGTCGGCGATGACCTTTGGCTCCCAGACCTATCTGGCCAAGGCCCACCATGCACGCGAGCCGCTTGAACCGATCCTCTATCGCGCCATCGCGCTGGTCACGGCGATCGGCTGGCCGATGCTGGCCGTTACTGCCGTTGCCGCCGACGAGGTTATTGTCGGTCTTTATGGACCGACCTGGCTGGCTGCGGCACCCGCGGTGGTTCCGTTGGCGCTGATGACCGCGATCGAGCTGGTGTTCCATTATAAGGTCGCCGCTTTCAATGCTGTCGGCCGTCCCTACCTCGCCTCGATCCCCTTGATGGTGACTGCGGGGGCCCGGGTGGGGCTGGCCGTGGCCTTGTTCTCGGGCAGCATCGTGTCCTTCGGCTGGGCGCTGATGCTGGCGACGCTGATCACCGCGCCGGTCTGGCTGGTGCTGCAGAAGAAGTACCTTGGCTGCAGGCCAGGTGCGCTTGCCCGGCAACTGGCTCCCAGCGCCGCGTTGGCATTGGTGGCCGGTTTGCTGGCCTGGCTGAGCCTGAGCCTGGCCGATACGCTGGGCATCGCATCGCCGCTCCTGCGGCTGATGGTGCTGGCGGTTCCGGTCGGCCTGGCATGGCTGGTCCTGCTGCGCTGGCTTTCGCACCCGCTTTATGCCGAACTGCAGCTCATCCAGCACAAACTGCTTTCGCGCCCAGGGCGGCTCGGGTCCCGCCCGGCTGAATTGGGATAGCCGATGGCGGGTCCGAATATCCTGTTCTGCATGCGCTACCCGGACGACGAGGGCTTTGTCTGGAAAACCGTTGCACGGCTGCGCGACATGGTGGCCGGGGAACTGGGCGATCGGCGTTGCTTCATCGCCTTTCCCAACCTGACTGGCCGCTCCGTCCACCACTTTGCCCACCTGCAGCCGGTGGAGCTGGATGGCTATCGCCTCAACCCGCAAGACCGGGCCGCGCTGCGGCAACTGGTGGCTGCCGAGCAGATCGGCGCGATTGTTTATATGAGTGCCCTGCCCACCACGCTCGATCTGGGCTTCCTGCGCAAGCTGGGGTTGGTCACTATCAATACGGAAGAAGACAGCTTCGAACTCGTCCGGCGCGATCCGCCGCATCGGCGCTGGGCCAAGTTCGTGGTGCGGCGGCTGCTGGGGCGGCAATTGCACGATCTGCATATCGCCAATTCGTGGGCGCAAGGTGAACTGCTTCGCCATCACGCCCAGATTCCGTCGGGGCGCCTGATGGTGATACCCAACGGGATCGACTGCACCCGCTTCACCCCCGGGCCAGCCGGCGATCCACCCATGCTCGATCCTGCCCGTCGCTGGGTAATCTGCGTCGGTCAGGCGCGCGCCGAGAAGCGGGTTGACCTGATCCTGCGCTGCGCTGCGCGAATCGTGCGCCAGCCTGCCTTTGCCGACGTATCGTTTGTTTATGTTGGTGCGGGAGAACGCCTCGATCACTGGCGCCAGCTTGCGCAAGAACTGGGGATCGCCGATCGCGTCCACTTTGCCGGACGACAGGAAGACCTGCTGCCATGGTACCGCGCCGCCTCCCTGATGGTTCATGCCGCCTGGCGAGAAAGCTTTGGCCTGGTCCTGGCCGAGGCAATGGGCTGCGCCCTGCCGGTTGTCGCCATGGCCGCCGCCGGGCCGCGAGAGGTTATCGCGCAAGGCGAAACCGGACACCTGGTGGCGATCGATGATGAAGCCGGCTTTGCCGAAGCGATCGAGCATTACCTATGTGACCGCGATCTGGCCCGGCAGCACGGGCTGGCGGGCCATGACCGCGTGAACCGGCTGTTCTCGATCCACCGCCAGGCGGCCGCGATTGCAGCGGCGATCCGGCAAACGCTAGAACGTTAAGCCGCGTCCGCCATTACTGCATCAGGTGGGCAATGGCCTGCCGCGCGGCGGCCAGATAGGCGCCGCGATGATAGCGATAGGTGCCAATGAAGTGGACCAGCGCTGCTTCTGCGCTGATCGGCTCGTTCCAGAAATTGAGGTAACGGCAATAGGGCAGCAGCATGGCATTGGCTTCGTTGGCGATGACAAAGCTGGAGGTGACCTGTTCGCTGCCCCATTCGGCCCAGTGATCTGCGCCCAAGAGACGCTGGGCTTCCTGCGAAAAATCTTCCGCCAGCACGCGTCCTTCGCCGCCAGGCGCGAAACCGGCGAACCCGGAACAGCCGCGGACATAGCGCAGATCGGGGCGCCCCACGATCTGTACCCGCGCCATCGCCTGCTCAATCGCGCTTTGCACGTGCAGGCGGCCCGCATCACCTTTCGCAACGGTCCGCTCGGCGAATGCCGGCAAGGGCAGGATCTCTGCACCGCCCTCACCACGCAGGGTGAAGCTGAGGCCCGCATCGATCGCGGCATTGATTTCCGGCACCGGCCCCAGCGCGACAATGTCGGAATCGAGCTGGATGACATAATCGGCCTTGCGCAGGTCAAGGATGGTCAGCAACCGCTCCCAGGTGCCGCCGCGCGGACAAGGCCCGGTATTGACCGCCGCGATTGGCGTGATCGGCGGATTGCCAAGATGGTGCGCCAGCACGGCCTTGTCGGCCGCGGTCAGGGTGCCATCGTCCAGGATCGCGAAGCGTCCCCGCCCCAGCCGTGCCTGGAATGACTTGGCCGCCACCAGGTAAGGTAGCAGTACCTTGGTGCCAATCATCGAGAAGATCACCACCCCATCCTCGCGCGCGCGCGCGGGCGGTGTGGAAAGCACGGCACGGCAACCGCGCAGGAAGCGATATTCGCGCGCCTTGCGCAAAATCCGATCGATAAGCTGTTGCATCCCGGCCCTGGTTAATACCAAACCCGTGTTAAATAAAAGCAAACTGGCAATTAGGCCCCGCCCGGCTTTCGACGGATGACATGGCTGAGCGCCCGCCCCTATGGTATATACGTGGGCGAGAGGAACCCGTGATGCCCGCGTCCAGCCTGCTCTTGCCTTTGCTGCCCTTTGCTGCGGTTCTGCCTGTCTTTGCCGGGCAGGATGGCCAACAGCAGGCGGCCCAGACCGATATCATTGCGATCCGCAAGGATCAGTGGAGCCGGATGACCGTGCCGGTGAAGGTTGTGGAGCAAGGACCCTTCCGGTTCCTGATCGATACCGGATCGCAGAACACCGTGCTTTCGCGCGATCTGGCGCGGCGGTTGTCGCTGGTCCCCAACCGCAAGGCCCGGCTGGTCAGCGTGGCGGGGACGCAGATCGTGGACACGGTCGATCTTGATCAGATCGACCTTGGCCGCCGCTCTTATTACGGGCTGACCGCTCCGCTGCTGGAAAGTGAGCACATGGGGGCCGATGGCATCCTTGGGCTTGATAGCCTGCAAGGCCAGCGGGTGCTGGTCGATTTCAAGAAGGGCCTGATGGCGATTGACGATGCCAAGAACCTGGGCGGCAACCGCGGGTTCGAAATCGTGGTCGAGGCGCGGCGGCGCTCGGGCCAGCTGATCATGGCCGACGCCAAGCTGGAAGGGATCAAGGTCCAGGTCGTGATCGATACCGGCGCCGAAACATCGATCGGCAATCTGGCGCTGCAACGGGCGCTGTCGAAGAAGCGCAAGCGTGAGCAGATCCAGCTGCTCAGCGTTACCGGCGATCAGATCAATGCCGATCTGGGATATGCCCGTTGGCTGGAGATATCGGAAGTGCGGTTCAACAATGTAGCCATCGCCTATACCGATGCCCCGGCTTTCAAGGCGTTGAAGCTAGACAGCCGGCCTTCGCTGCTGCTGGGCATGCGTGATCTGCGCAGCCTAGATCGGCTGGCGATCGATTTTGCCACCCGGCGCATCCTGTTCGATATTCCTGCCGGCGTGCTCTGACTGGCCTTTTCGGCCCGGCGCCCTAGATAGGGCCGATGCCACCGGAAAACCTGCCTGACAAAACCGCCCGCCACGATGGCTGGGGCACCTTGCGCCGGTTCCTACCCTATCTCTGGCCAGAACGTGACTGGGCGCTGCGCGGGCGGATCATCGGCGCGCTGGCGCTGATCCTGCTATCCACGGCCACCCAGTTTGCCCTGCCCTATTTCCTGAAGTGGGCGGTCGATGCGATGAGCGTCACCGGCAACCGCGTGGCAACCTTCGCCATGCTGTTCGTGCTGGCCTATTCCGCCGCGCGGCTGGGCGGCGTGGTGTTCGATAACCTGCGCAACATCGTGTTCGAACGCGTCGGCCAGCAAGCCACGGCCCATCTGGCAGAGAACGTATTTACCCGGCTGCACCGCCTGTCGCTGCGGTTCCACCTGGCGCGGCGGACCGGCGAAGTTACCAAGGTGATCGAGCGCGGGACCAAGAGCATCGACACGATGCTTTATTTCATGCTGTTCAACATCGCGCCCACGATCATCCTGCTGCTGGGCGTCGCGGTGATCTTCTACATCAATTTCGGCTGGCCGCTGGTGATCTCCACCGCGCTGGCCGTGGTCGCCTATATTTGGGTTACCCGCGCGATCACCGAATGGCGCACCAAGCTGCGCGAACAGATGAACCGGCTGGATGGACAGGCGCTGTCGCGGGCGGTCGATTCGCTGCTGAATTACGAGACGGTGAAATACTTCAACGCCGAATCGCGCGAGGAAGCCCGCTATGCCCAGGCCACCCAGGCCTATGCGAAGGCAGCAGTCAAAAGCGAAAACAGCCTGGGCCTGCTCAACATTGCCCAAGCCGTGATCACCAACCTGCTGATGGCCGTGGCCATGGCGCTGACGGTGCGCGGCTGGGCGCGCGGGGAATACAGCGCGGGGCAGCTGGTCTTCGTCCAGACCTACCTGGCCCAGCTGTTCCGCCCGCTCGACATGCTGGGCATGGTCTACCGTACGATCCGGCAAGGCCTGACTGACATGGCCGACATGTTCCGCCTGATCGACACCGAAGTCGAAGTCCGCGATGCGCCGGGTGCGCCGGCCTTGCTCGTCAAGCGCCCCACCCTCGTTTTCGATAACGTCGTGTTCGGCTATGACCGTGATCGCACGATCCTGAATGGCCTGTCGTTCGAGGTTCCGGCGGGAAGCCAGGTGGCGATTGTTGGCCCCTCGGGCGCGGGCAAGAGCACGATCGCCCGGCTGGTGTTCCGGTTCTACGATCCCTGGTCCGGGCGGATCCTGATCGATGGTCAGGACATTGCCCAGGTTACCCAGGCCAGCTTGCGCGCCCACATCGGGATCGTCCCGCAGGATTCGGTGCTGTTCAACGAATCGATCGGCTACAACATCGCCTATGGCCGCGATGGTGCCGGCCCGGCCGAGGTAGAGCAGGCCGCCCGCGATGCCGCGCTGATGGACCTTATTGGCCGCCTGCCCGCCGGGTTTGATACCGAAGTGGGCGAACGCGGACTGAAGCTTTCAGGCGGGGAGAAACAGCGGGTCGCGATCGCCCGTACCCTGGTCAAGAACCCGCCGATCCTGTTGCTGGATGAAGCCACCTCGGCGCTGGACACCCGCACCGAGCAGGACGTGCTGGCCACGCTCCACCGGGTAAGCTCGGGCCGCACATCGCTTTCCATTGCCCACCGGCTTTCGACCATCGCCGATGCAGACCGGATCCTGGTGCTTAACGCGGGACAATTGGCCGAAGCCGGCACTCATGCCGAACTGCTGCGCCGCGACGGGCTTTATGCCGAAATGTGGGCGCGCCAGGCCGAAGCCAGCGAGCAGGTGGACGAAGCCGCCGAATAGACCGGGCTAGTAACCGACGTCGGCGTCTTTCCAGACCACCGCCTGGGCTGCCTTCATGCACCCGGCTTCCTGATCCCACGCCAGCACTGGCGAACCGTAAAGCCGCCACCCCTGGTCCAGCGCTTCGGACACGCGCTCACAAAAGGCGCGGTCATCCTTGCCGGTCAGCAAGCGATAGATCGGGCGGTCGTCGGGGGTCTGCATGAGGCGGAACCTAGGGCCCTCGGTACGGTGCTGGCAAGCCCGTTTCAGGTCGTCTCGCGGCAGAACCGGGATGCCCCACGGCAGGGCGCGAGCGGGAACAGCCAAGCCGCCTGTGACCTTCGGTCGAGTCCTGCAATCACGAAAGGATCGCAAGATGGAACGAGGACAGTATCGCGAAAGCGAAGGCCGTTACCGCAGTTCGTCAAGCCCGCGCGGCGGGTATGATGATGACCGCTACGAAAACCGGGGGCGGCGAGAAAGCAGCGGCGGACGCGGCTACGAAAGCAGCGGCAGCCGCCGGGGTGGCTATTCCGAAGATGTCGGCCAGGGCGGCTGGTTTGGTGACCGCGAAGGCCACTCCGAAGCAGGGCGCCGCGGTGGCGAGGTTCGCCACGAGCGCGCCATGCGTGCGCCGCGGGACGAATATGGCCATGCCGAAGATGTCGGCCAGGGTGGCTGGTTCGGTGACTATGACGGTCACTCGGAAATCGGCCGACGTGGCGGCCAGATCCGGCACGAGCGCGCCATGCGCGCACCGCGTGACGAATATGGCCATGCCGAAGATGTCGGCCAGGGCGGCTGGTTCGGCGATCGCGAGGCCCATTCAGAAATTGGTCGTCGCGGTGGTGAATCGCGCCACGAACGCGCCATGCGGGGCCGCCACGAGCTGGACGAACCCGACGATCGGCGCCGCGGCGGCGGATATGGCAGCGGTGGCTATGGCGGCGGTGGCTACGGCGGCGGACGCAGTCGCAGTCGCTACGACTGAATGACAACGCAGCGGGGTTGGGCAAAGGCCCGCCCCCGCTCCTTATTGACGGAGACAGATTATGAATCGCAGCATGGGAGAATACTCCCCCTCAAACATCAGCGCCCACCTCAAGGGCATCGACTTCCCCGCTGAACGAGCCGACCTTTGCCGCCAGGCAGAGCAGAATGGAGCCGAGCCGGCAGTCATGGAGGCGCTCGAATCGCTCGATGAAGGCCCTTATGAATCCATGGCCGAGGTCATGTCTGCCTATGGTGACGCTGACGACGCTGGCGACCAAGCCAACAGCGAAGACTACGACGAAGACAACGACAACGCGGACGACCAGCAATAACAGGGCCGATCAGAGGATGTACTTTGAAAGGTCCGTATCCCGCGCCAGGCTGCCGAGCCGGTCAGCGACATAATCCTCGTCGATCGTGACGGTCTCTCCCTCGCGGTCCTCAGCTTCGAAGCTCAGTTCCTCAAGCAGCTTTTCCATCACGGTCTGGAGGCGGCGGGCACCGATATTCTCGACGGCTTCATTCACCTGCGCGGCGATGCGGGCAATCGCCCGGATCGCCGCCGGGGTGAATTCCACCGTGACCTTTTCAGTGCCGAGCAGCGCCTTGTACTGTTCAACCAGGTTGGCGCGGGTTTCGGCCAGGATGCGGACAAAGTCCTCTTCCGACAGTGCCTTCAGCTCAACCCGGATCGGCAGGCGGCCCTGCAGCTCGGGCAGCATGTCGCTCGGCTTGGCAACGTGGAACGCGCCAGAGCCGATGAACAGCACGTGGTCGGTCTTCATCGGGCCATATTTGGTGGCCACGGTCGTGCCTTCGATCAGCGGCAGCAGATCACGCTGCACACCCTCGCGGCTGACCGAGCCACCGCGCACATCGGATACGGCGATTTTGTCGATCTCGTCCAGGAAGACGATCCCGTTCGCCTCGGCATTGGCCAGAGCAACGCGGGCCACGTCATCCTGGTCCATCCGCTTTTCGGCTTCCTCGTCGACCAGCTTGTCCCAGGCCTGCGGAACCTTCAACTTGCGCCGCTTGAGGTTCTGGCGGCCCATCGCCTTGGACATCATCTCGGATAGGTTGATCATGCCGACCCCGCCCGGCATTCCCGGCATGTCGAACGGCATGCCCGGCGCGTCTTCAACCTCGATCTCCACCTCGATATCGTTCATCGCGTTTTCGACGATCCGCTGGCGGAAGCTTTCGCGGGTCGCCTCGCTGGCGTTTTCGCCCACCAGTGCCTTGAGCAGGCGGTCCATCGCCGCCTTGCTCGCCGCATCGCGCACGGCTTCGCGGCGGCGGTCCTTTTCCAGCCGAATCGCTTCCTCGACCAGGTCGCGGGCGATCTGCTCAACATCGCGGCCGACATAGCCGACCTCGGTGAACTTGGTCGCCTCAACCTTCACAAAGGGCGCATCGGCCAGCTTGGCCAGGCGGCGGCTGATCTCGGTCTTGCCGCAGCCCGTCGGCCCGATCATCAGGATGTTCTTGGGCGTCACCTCGTCACGCAGTTCCGGCGAAAGCCGCTGGCGGCGCCAGCGATTGCGGAGCGCTACGGCGACGGCCTTCTTGGCATCGGCCTGGCCAATGATGTGCTCGTCCAGCGCGGCGACGATCGCCTTGGGGGTCAGGTTCTGGTTCATTTTCTTCCTTCTCCCCTTCCGCTTGCGGGAGGGGTCGGGGGGTGGGCCAGAGGCGGGACTGACAAAGGGCCCACCCCTAACCCCTCCCGCAGGCGGGAGGGGGACTAGATAACTTCGACGGTCACCCGGTCATTGGTGAAGACGCAGACTTCGGCCGCGACCTGCATGGCCCGGCGCGCGATCTTTTCGGCGTCCTGTTCGTATTCGACCAGCGCCTTGGCGGCCGACAGGGCATAGTTCCCGCCCGATCCGATCGCGGCGATGCCGTGTTCGGGTTCCAGCACGTCGCCATTGCCGGTCAGGATCAGCAGCACGTCCTTGTCGGCCACGATCATCAGCGCTTCAAGGTTGCGCAGGTACTTGTCGGTTCGCCAATCCTTGGCGAGTTCGACCGCCGCACGCATCAGCTGTCCGCGGTGCTGCTCCAGCTTTTTCTCGAGCCGCTCGAACAGGGTGAAGGCATCGGCCGTCGCGCCGGCAAACCCGGCGATGACGCTGCCATCGCCCAGACGGCGGACCTTTTTGGCGTTAGGCTTCATCACGGTGTTGCCCATGGAAACCTGGCCATCACCGGCGATAACGGTCTTTCCGCCCAGCTTGACGCCGATGATGGTGGTGCCGTGCCAGGGGATCAGCCCGTGGCTGCTGTTATGATTGTCCATGCGGCGGGATATATGCCCTGCCGCGGCACTTTCAACTTAGCTGCCGTTCGGGCCGCCCGCGCCTCCGCCGCCCGGGCCACCGGCACCGGTACCAACCGTGCCGATATTCCCGAACAGATCCTCAAGGAAGGTCCGGTGCCGGCCCAGGGTTGGCGTCTTGTCGCCATCGGGGTTGAGGATCACAACCTTTTCGATGCCCGAACGCTCAATCGCTGCAACGTTGCCGCGCTCATCAAAGCTGACGCGCAGCACCAGCTGCTCGTTGATCTTGGGCCGGGTGAAGGCCGCCTGGCGCGTGTTGGACGATACGTAGTACCAGTCCTTGCGGCCAAAGGCGCTTTCAAAAGTCGGCCGGCCCAGCGTGCGCTCCACCGACTGGCGATTATCGATGCCGAGCTGGACCGAATCGACCAGCGGCTGATCGACGATGTAACCGCGGTGATCCTTGATCGAGTTACAGGCGCCCAGCGTCCCCGCCGCGGCCAGAACCACCATCGTCTTGATCACTGCTGCTCGCATCGTAAGCCGTTCCTGTCGTTCCAGTGGCAGTGACTGCTGGCAAGACGATTGCCCGCAGCGTGCACCCGCACTATCGCGCCTGAGCCTTAGGCCGCCTTGACGCGCCGCGCAATGGCGGCAAGCAGGCGCTTGGGGACAGCGGCTTTAATGCCCGCTGAACGATTGAAGGACACACCATCCATGGGCCTGTTTGCCCGCCTGTTTGGCAAGAACACCGATGAACACGCCGATGTGCGCCCGCTGTGGCACGCGATTGTCGCCGTCGCGCGCACCCCGCGCTGGTATTCCGAACTGGGCGTGGCCGATACTGTCCCCGGCCGGTTTGATGCCGTGGCGCTGGTCATGGCGCTGGTCCTGCTGCGGATGGAGCGAGAGCCAGATCTGGCCAGCAAATCGATCCTGCTGACCGAACTGTTCGTGACCGATATGGACGCGCAGCTGCGCGAAACCGGCCTGGGCGACATGGTGGTGGGCAAGCATGTCGGCAAGCTGATGGGCGCGTTGGGCGGACGGATGGATGCCCTCCGCAAGGCATTGGCTGGCGAAGAGCCGATGGAAGCCGCGCTGGAACGCAACGTTTCCCTGAACGAAGACGCCGCCGGGCTTGCCGCCGAGGTACGCGCGCTGGCCGACCTACTCGATACCTGCGATACGGCTGGCCTTCTTGCAGGAAAGATTGCGCCATGACGGAATTCAGCCGCACCTATGATCCGCGCCTCTTGCCCGGCAGCGCCGTGGAACTTGAAGCCAGCGAAGCGGAACGTGCTGCGCTCGCCCAGCGCTTTGGACTGGTCCGGATCGACACCATGACCGCCCGCGTCGAGCTTGAGCGCGAAGCTGAGGGTGCCAGCGCCAAGGGTCGACTTAACGCCCAGATCATCCAGAGCTGCGCAGTCAGCGGTGAGGACCTGCCGGTCAGCATCGATGAACCGGTCAACCTCCACTTCATCCCGGCGCGCGGCCCCTCTGCCCCGGACGAGGAAATCGAGCTGGAAGCCGAAGAGCTGGACCAAATCGAGTTTGAAGGCAGCCTGTTCGACCTGGGCGAAGCCCTTGCCCAAACACTTGCGCTGGCGATCGATCCCTATGCGGTCGGTCCCAATGCAGAAGAAGCCCGGCGCAACGCCGGGCTCCTCGATCGGGACACCTCAGGCCCCTTCGCCGCACTGGCGGCGCTGAAAAAGCAGGACTGATCAGCGCCAGGGGTTGGTGAACAGCTCCTCGACGGGCAATTCAAAATAGGCCGCCAGTCGGTAAGCCATCGGCAGAGATGGATCATACTTGTCCGCCTCAATCGCGATGATGGTCTGGCGCGATACTTCTAAGGCCTCCGCTAGATCTGCTTGGCTTAGACCGCGCGCGCGGCGCACATCGCGAAGGCTGTTCTTCATTCTGTTGAACCGTTGCTGCGCAGGCGCCAGGCAAGCCAGAAAAAGCAAAAGCCCAAAAACTCTCCTGCAAAGAGGGCTAAGGCTCCGCGCGAGTAATCGCTCTTTCCGGTGAAGGTTACCAAGGCGAGTAAGACAACGAGCCCGCCAATCTGCCCGCCCCAGTACCACGCATTAAGTTGCCCCAACCTCTGCAGGTCATCGAGCTTGCGCCACCATGGCATGCCCGCTGCAAAGGCAAGAGCGGTGAGACCCATAAGCAAGAATAACACAAACGATGGGCCGCCTATCGAATCTTTAGCCTGCAGAATATGGCTACCAAGATAGCCAGCAACCGTCGCAGCGCCGATCCCGACCACCCAGAGAGCAATCAATCTTGACTTGTAAGAACGTGCCTTCGGCATGTGTGGCCTCCCATCAATGTCAAAACTTTTTTACATCGATGGGATGAAATGTCAAAACATTTTTACATTGGCCCTCAGAACGGGATATCGTCATCCAGATCATCGGCGAAGCCGCCCTTGGCGCCGCCGCCGAAATCGCTGCCGCCCGAACGCTGACCGCCGCTGGAGCCGCCGCCCCAGTCACCGCCGCCGCCGGAGCGCTGGGCACCGCCGCCCATGCCACCACCCTGGCCACCGCCCGGTGCGCCATCAAGCATGGTCAGCACGCCGTTCATGCCGACCGAAATCTCGGTGGTGTAGCGATCGTTGCCCGACGCATCCTGCCACTTGCGGGTGCGCAGCTGGCCTTCGATGTAAACCTTGCTGCCCTTGCGCAGGTACTTTTCGGCAACGCCGACCAGGCCATCGGACTGCAGCACAACGCTGTGCCATTCGGTCCGTTCCTTGCGCTCACCCGTGGTGCGGTCCTTCCAGTTTTCACTGGTGGCGATTCGCAGGTTGGCGATCCGGCCGCCGTTCTGGAAGCTCTTGACCTCTGGATCCTGACCCAGATTGCCGATCAGGATTACCTTGTTGACGCTACCTGCCATCGAAATTCGCTCCGCTA
>JACCDH010667952.1_pt1 | contig 13147 bp, 9 predicted proteins | sample 7442481 | NCBI WGS metagenome assembly JACCDH01 (sample SAMN15323433, study PRJNA562643) | freshwater metagenome | isolation source: river surface water | place: USA:Blue River Watershed | collected 2017-08-15
GGCGTGTTTAACAAAACGGATGGCGAGTGGGCGGCGCGGATTGTAGAAATCAAGAAGCGCGAGGTGGTGCTGGCGGTGGAAGAATGCCTGCGTGCAGCATCGGCGCGCGCGCCTAAACTCATCGTGTGTTTTGCGCCGATTAAAGGCGGGCGGCTGGAGACGATTATCGAGAAGGCGACGGAGCTGGGCGCGGCAGTGTTGCAGCCCGTAATCACGGCGCGGACGATTGTCGATAAGGTGAATCTCGAGCGGGCGGAGGCGATTGCGCGCGAGGCGGCGGAACAGTGCGAGCGCGTGGATTGGCCAGAGATTAGGGAGCCCGTGAAGCTGGCGAAATTGCTGGGCGATTGGCCTGAGGATGTGCCGTTGCTGTATGGCGATGAGAGTGGTGGGAGTGGTGCAGTGACGGCGGCTCTTTCTTCTTCCTCCCCCCTTGCGGGGGAGGTTAGGTGGGGGGGCGAGCAACTGGTTGATGCTGGAGATTTATCTGCGCCTCCCCTCACCCCAGCCCTCTCCCGCAAGGGGAGAGGGAGCGAGTGGGCCATTCTGGCGGGGCCGGAGGGCGGGTTTACGCCGGAGGAATTTGTGTTGCTGGCGCGGGTGAAATCCGCACGCGGTGTGGCGCTGGGGCCGCGGATTTTGCGGGCGGATACGGCGATTATCACCCTGTGTGTGCTCACGCTGGCGGCGTGGGGCGATTGGGACGAATTACCAAGATTTAAGTGATTCGTCATTGCGAGGAGCGTAGCGACGTGGCAATTCAGATGGAAAGGATTCCTGCGCCATAGACATGGCGCGCTGGATCCTCACGGGCTTCGCCCTCAGGATGACAGAGAGATTGTTATGAACCCAGCCACCGCCGAACTGCCCAACACGCCCTCGCAGGTGTTGCCGTATTTGAAGGAGCTTGCGGACAGGCGCGGGGAGGAGATGGGCGCGTGGATGGATGCGCGCAGGCAGGAATCCGGCGCGCCGTTTTATTCCTCGGTGGATGTGCGCCATGCGGGATTTAAGCTCGCACCGGTGGACACGAATTTATTTCCGGCGGGGTTCAACCAGCTTTCTGGCGCTGCTCGCCAGCGTGCCGCTGGGCGCATTCAAGAAAGGCTTGCCCGTTATTCTGGCCGCGAAGGGACAAAACCGCCTTCACGCATTTTGGTGATTCCGGAAAACCATACACGCAATACGGGCTATATTGATAACCTTGCGGCGCTTACGGATGTGCTGAAAATGGCGGGTTGCGAGGTGGAGCTGGGCAGTTTGGTGGCGAGCGATGCGCCGATTGACGTAACGACGAGCACCGGCGCGGTGCTGCGCGAGATGCCGCTCAAGCGCCAAGGCAGTCTGCTGAAAGTGGCGGACGGATTTTGCCCGCAGCTGATTGTGCTGAATAACGATTTGACGAGCGGCCTGCCGGAGTTGCTGCGTGGTGTGGCGCAGCCGATTGTGCCGCGGCCTAGCCAAGGCTGGTATCGCCGCCGTAAGTCGATTCACTTTGAGGCGTATGACAAATTGGCGCGGGAATTCGCGATGGCGTTTGATATTGATCCGTGGCTGATTTCGGCGGAGTTCCACAAATGTGGCCGCGTGAATTTTGGCGAAAAACAAGGCCTCGATTGTGTGGCGATGGGCGTGGAGCGTGTGCTGCATAAAATCCGCGCGCGCTATGCGCAGTATGGCATTGCGGGCGAGCCGTATGTGTATGTGAAGTCGGATTCGGGGACGTATGGCATGGGGATTATGACCGTGCGCTCCGGCGATGAGGTGATTGAGATCAATAAAAAAGCGCGCAATAAAATGAATGTGATTAAGGAAGGCGTGCAGTCTACCGAGGTGATTATTCAAGAAGGCGTGCCGACAGTGGATGTAGTGGAAAACGCGCCTGCGGAGCCGATGCTCTACCTGATTGATGGCCATGCGGTGGGCGGGGCGTACCGCGTGAATGGCGAGCGCGACGCGCAGAATAACCTCAACGCTACGGGCATGCGCTTTGTGGGCATGTGCGATGAATCAGAGCGTGACGCCCTGCACCATGCGGTGCCACCCTGCCAATTTGGGGCGCTTGGGTTGATTGCGGAGCTAGCGAGCCTCGCTGCGCCGCGTGAGGAATATGGCGAAGGGTTTAGTATTTAATAGATGGGGCCTCGCCCCCATGCCCCCTGACGCGTGCGCGGCGGCTCGCGCGGGGCGCTGGGCGGCTGTAACAGCCACTTAAAAAGCCGCGATTGCTAATTATTCAGCCGCTTTCTTTTTCATCGCTTTCGGGCGTAGGTGCGTTGCTTTGGTGTTCACGCGGCGCTTGTTTTTCTCGAACGGGTTGTTGCTTTCGTTGAGAATCAGGCGGATGGGCGTGCCCGTCATGCCGAAGCTTTCGCGCAGGTTGGCGGTGAGGTAACGCAGGTACGAACCTGGGAATTCCTCCGCCATATTGCAGAAGAGATGGAAGGTGGGGGGACGGGTCTTCACCTGCGTGATGTATTTGATTTTCAGGCGGCGGCCACGCACCAGCGGTGGGGAATGGTGGGCGATGATGGTTTCGAGCCATTTGTTGAGGCCTGCGGTGGGTACGCGCTTGTTCCACACCTCGCGGGCAGTGATGCAGGCGTTCATCAACGCATCCAGCCCTGTTTTTTTGAGGCCAGACAAGGGAACTACGGTGATGCCCGCGAGCTGCGCCAGCTGTTTGCTGAGCATGTAGTCGATTTCCTCCAGCAGCTCCTTACGGGCGCTTGGGGCGATGAGGTCCCATTTGTTGAGGCCTAGCACGCAGGCGCGGCCTTCGCGCTCCACGAGGGCGGCGAGGGTGGCGTCTTGCCGCTCCAGCGGGGCGGTGGCGTCGATGAGGATGACGACGACTTCGGCGAAGGTGAGGGCGCGGATGGAATCGCTCACCGCCAGCTTTTCGATTTTGCCTTGCACGTTGGCGCGTTTGCGCATGCCCGCGGTGTCGTGCAGCTTGAAGGGGGTGCCGTGATAGTCGAAATCGATGGCGATGGTGTCGCGGGTGATGCCTGCCTCAGGGCCCACCAGCAAGCGTTCTTCGCCCAAGATGGCGTTGACGAGGGTGGATTTGCCGGCATTCGGGCGGCCCAGCACCACGAGGTTGATGGGCTTTTTGCGGGCTTCTTCTTCGTCTTCCTCGCTTAATGTTTCTTCGGCGAAGGGGGCATCTGGCGTGACTTTGGCGGCGCGTTTGGGCTTCTTTTTGGGTTTTTCGGCAGGGGCACCTGTGCCGCCTTTGGCGTGGGTGCTGCCTTCGATGGCTTCTTGCAGCACGTCGTAGAGGTCACCCATGCCTTCGCCATGCTCGGCCGAGAGCAGGACGATTTGGTTGAAGCCGAGGGAGTAAATATCCGCCGCGGCGTTGGTGCGGGTGGATTCCGCCTTGTTGGCGATGAGGATGACGCGTTTGTTGCTGCTGCGGATGAGCTTACTGAAATGCTCGTCCATCGGGGTGACGCCTTCGCGGGCATCGATGACGAAGAGGAGGATGTCGGCTTCGTCCATCGCCGCTTTGGTTTGGGCGAACATGCGGCTGGCGAGCGCGGTGGGCGCGGCTTCTTCCATCCCCGCAGTGTCGATGAGCTGGAAGCGCAGGTCGGCCAGTGCGCCGTCGCCGTAGCGGCGGTCGCGGGTGACGCCCGGTTGGTCGTCTACCAGCGCGAGGCGCTTGCCCACCAAGCGGTTGAACAAGGTGGATTTTCCCACGTTGGGGCGGCCAAGGATGGCAATGAGCGGTACGGTGCGTGTCATGCTGCCCGTATAGCAGGGTTTTAGCCAATGTCATCTTTATTGGCGGGTTGTCATCATTCTGTCATGGTTTGCTGCTAGGGTTTTGGCCTATGACCGCCAAAACCACCATGCCGCCCAAGATTAAGGCGTTTTTCGACGAGGCCCTGCCCAGCGGCCAAGGCGGCCATGTGCTGGCATTAGCTGAGATTCATAAAGAAAAAAGCCACCTACAATGGCTGTGCCAACATATGCCGGAATTGGTAACGGAGCATAATCTTGGCGTGGTTGGGTTGGAAAGATCGCCTTATATTAATGTCTTTCTTTGGGCATATCGGGACGGGCTGTTGCAAGCAGAAATGGGTGAAGAGGCCGCGAAGGCTTATTTGAAAGAAATTTTTTGTTCGAATTCTGGCTATTGGGCAGAGAATGCGCCCGAAGAGGGAGAGCTGGCACTGTCATGCATGCATCACGGTGTGCGTGTTGTAGCATGTGATTCTCGTGATATGTTTGAAGAGGATATAAAGGGCAGTGCCGATAGTATTTCAGCGCTGGATGCAGCGATTGAGTTTAGTGCAACCCAGCACCAACTATCGATACAGGAAATAAGAAACCAAATGCGAACGGACTCCAAAATGTTTGCGGATGTGGTTGCGCGGGCATCGAATGTTTTGCAACAAAAACTGAGCCCTCAAGAAATCAAAGCGCGCGCACAACATTATGAGACGTCTATCAAAAAAACGAAGATAAGCGAGCTGCCAGATGAAATAAAAGAGGCTTGGGTTTTAGAAGAAGTACAGGCGTTATGTCGGCAACGACCCGCATATTATGAACGGCTAGCCCGACAAGAGAAAATAATTCAGGAGGGGCGCACAAAAACAAAGCCAATTGGCTCCGATGCGCTATCGGCAACATTGCTTTACGCGGCCAATATTCCCAATAAAAATAGCCTTACAATCCATGGATTTTTCCATATTGATGGATTGGGTGAACCGGATGCAGATATGTCTGAGTATGTTCACGGCACCGTTCCTGACCACCTTGTTGCACAGTCGGAAGGTAAACTGCGTATTCGTTCTGCCGCGATTGGGGATACGGATACTATTGAAGATATTTATCAAGAATACACCCAAGAATGGGACCGAAAGGGCCCTATAGTTGTAAGCAGAAATCCGACGATTGATTTAATTGATTTGGCGAAGGGCGATATTGGCTCAATGCCAAAGTTAGACAATGTCTCAACGCGCAGAAAAATGTTGAAGGGGTTCCCTGATGAATTCCCTGCGCGCGCCAAAACCAAGGCACTTCTGGAAATGCGCGAGAACCCGTTGCTAGTAAAAGGTATTAAGCGTGCATTTGATGCTGTTTATGCAGACTGGAACCCTGATTTAAAGGTCGAGAAGATTCCTGCCGTAAAGTCGTTTGAAGACTTGAAGTATGCGCTGAAGCAGCGTTCGGGATTGGGTGCGCAGCGCTAGTGGTAGCGGTACAGGCGGGCGTCGCGGGTGATGTAGTAGAGGGCGCCGTTTACGACGAGGGGGGCGGTGACGGTTTCAGGCGCGAGTTCGTAGCTGTCGATGCGGGTGCCGTCTTGCGGTTTGAAGGCGGTGAGGATGCCTTTTTCATCGAGCACGAGCACGGCGTTTCCGGCGAGGATGGGGCCATAAAGCGCGGGCGTGACGTCGCGGGTGGCATCGCGCTTGTCGGCCACGGCGAGGGACTGCGCCCAGCGAATCGCGCCGTCTTTTTTCAGCACGGCGGCGATGTCGTGGGTGTCGGATAGGACGAATAAGACGTTGCCTGCCGACCATGGGGTGGCGTGGCCGCCGATGCGTTTTTGCCAAAGCGGACGGCCATTGGCCAGCGCGCTGGCTTGGAGTTCACCCGCGGCGCTGAGGGCTACGACGACGCCTTCTTGCACGACGGGGTCGGCGTCGATGCCATTGAAGATGGCGTTGGCGCGGGTTTTGATGCTGCCGCCGAGCGTATCGCTCCAGATGACATTGCCGGATTCGGCGCGGATGGCGACGATTTCGCCTGAGGAATACGGCGCGACGACGATGCCGTCGCTGATGACGGGGGAGACGGTGGACACATAGCTGGTGATTTCGCGGATGCCGCGATGCGCCCAGCGGGTTGCGCCGGTTTCCATGTCGAGGCCGAGGGTTTGGTTATCGGCGGTGATGACGGCGACGATGCCGCTGCCCGCAGCCGGTGCACCGCGCAGGGGCGCGCCCACCGAGGTTTTCCATTTCAGTTTGCCTTCCGCCACCGAAAGGGCGCGCACGCCGCCATTGCCAGTGGTGGCGTAGAGCACGCCATCCGCCACGGAAAGGCCGCCGCCGAGCACGTCGCTGACGTCGTCGTCCACGCCGTCGCGGTTGGTCCAGACGGTTTTGTCGATATCCGCTTCGCTGTGGGCGGAGATGACGCCTGCGGCATCCATCGCCACCACGAGGCCGGCGGCCACCACGGGCGCGGGCCCGCTGCTGCGGCTGAAGCGGTTGCCGTCGCCCACGCGCACATGCTGCGCGGTGGTGATGCCGGTGAGCCCCACATGCGGGGTTTGCATGGCGTCGTTACGGTTTAGCCAGCTGGCGAGGTTGGCTTGTTCGGGTACCTCGACGGCGGTGGCATCTGCGCCTTCATCCGGTGTCAGTTTGGATTGGTTGAACAGCACGTCGATGCGATCGCCCGGCGCGCGCTTGATGACGCGGTCGGCACCGCTGAAGATGCGGGTGCTGTAGTCTTCCAGCGTGGCGCAGCCTGCCATGAGCAGCAGGCAGGCAAGCAGGCCAAGCTGTTTGTGGGGCGTCATTATTCGCCCGCTGGCTCGCTTGCCCGAAGGGTGGCAAGCCATTGCATCACTTGGTTGCGCATGCTTTCGGTGGTGTCGTCGCTGGTGGCGAGCTCTTCGAGGGTGGCGATGGCTTGGGCTTTTTTGCCCGCGCTCCAATCGCTGGCGGCGGCAAGGGCGCGGCGCTGGCTAGCGAGCGGGGAATCTTTTGCGGCAGCAAGGCAGGTGGCCGCGGCAGCATCGAGGCCGGCAAGGCGCAGGCAGGCCAGATCCGACCACAGGCTGGGTGCGGCGGCGCTGGCGGTTTGCAGCACGGCGATGGCTTCGGGTTTCTTATCCGCCGCGGCAAGGGCGCGGCCTTGCCAGAGCTGTGCCAAGGTTTTCGTGTCGCCGCTGGTGGTGCTGGCGGCGGTTTCGAAGGCGGCTGCGGCGTCGGCGAATTTGCCTTGGGTGTAGAGGGTTTGTGCCTCGCTCAGCGCGGTCATGAGCACGGCGCCGCGCTTTTCCTGATAGGATTTCCAGACGGTGGAGCCTGCGGTGGCCACAAGGATGGCAACCACGAGGAACAACAGTTTGCTGCGATAGTCGCGCCAGAGCTGGTGGAGTTTTTCGGCGCGGACGTCGGCATCGACTTCCTGAAGTAAATGATCGGCCATAATTATTCCCATTCGATGGTGGCTGGGGGTTTGCTGGTGATGTCATAGGTGACGCGGTTGATGCCGCGCACCTCGTTGACGATTCTGGAAGCGATTCTTAGCAGAGTTTCATGCGGGAATGCAAACACGTCGGCGGTCATGCCATCCGTGCTGGTGATGGCGCGCAGGGCGCAGACGGATTCATAGGTGCGGGCATCGCCCATGACGCCAACGGTTTTAACCGGCAGCAACACCGCGAAGGCTTGCCAGATTTTATCGTACAGGCCGGTATTGCGCAGCTCCTCGATATAGATGGCATCCGCTTTTTGCAAGATGGCGACGCGCTCGGGCGTGATGTCGCCCGGAATGCGGATGGCGAGGCCCGGACCGGGGAAGGGGTGGCGGTAGACCATGGCGTGCGGCAGGCCGAGCTCCACGCCCAGCAGGCGCACTTCGTCCTTGAACAGTTCGCGCAAGGGCTCGACGAGGCCGAGTTTCATTTTCTCCGGCAGGCCACCGACATTATGGTGGGATTTGATGACATGCGACGGCCCGCCGTTGAAGCTGACGGACTCGATCACATCGGGATAAAGTGTGCCTTGCGCCAACCACTTCGCGTCGGTGATCTTGGCGGCTTCGGCATCAAAAATCTCGATGAAGGTGTTGCCGATGATCTTGCGTTTGGTTTCGGGGTCGGACACGCCAGCAAGTTTGCCTAGGAACAGTTCGGAGGCGTCTACATAGGTGAGCGGGATTTTATAGTGGTCGTCGAAGCTTTTGCGGACTTGCTCGGCTTCGTTCAGGCGCAATAGGCCCGTGTTCACGAAAATGCAGCGCAATTGGTCGCCGATGGCTTCGTGGATGAGTTTGGCGGCGACGAGGGAATCCACCCCGCCGGAAACGCCGCAGATGACTTTATCCGTGCCAACCTTCGTGCGGATGCGTTCGATCTCTTCCTCGCGGAAGGCTTTCATGCTCCAGTCGCCCGCGCAGCCGCAGATGGTTTTCACGAAGTTGGTGATGAGTTTTGCGCCATCGGGCGTGTGGGCCACTTCAGGGTGGAATTGCACGGCGTAAATACGGCGGGCTTCGTTGGCGATGGCGGCGTGGGGCGCGCCTTCGGACTTGGCGGTGATTTCAAAGCCTTGCGGCAGGGCATCGACCTTGTCGCCATGGCTCATCCAGACGGGGTAGGTTTCGCCTTTTTGCCATACGCCTTTGAACAAGGCGCAGTCGCGGGTGATGTCGATTTCGGCGCGGCCAAATTCGCGCGTGGTGCCGGCGGTGACGCGCCCGCCCAGAAGGTTGCAGATGAGTTGTTCGCCATAACAAATGCCGAAGACGGGGACGCCCATGTCGAACAGGGCGGGGTCGATGGTGGGGGCGGCGGCTTCGTAGACCGAGGAGGGGCCGCCGCTGAGGATGATGCCCTTGGGCGCGAAGGCGCGGATTTTTTCGAGCGGGGTGTTGAAGGGGTGCACCTCGGAATAGACGCCGGCTTCGCGCACGCGGCGGGCGATGAGCTGGGTGACCTGACTGCCGAAATCGAGGATTAAAATACGTTCGTGGATGGTCGTCACGGGAGGTTCCTTGGCACAGGTTGCGGTTTCGTGCGAGACCTATAGCGTGGGTGGTGGGTGCTGCCAAGAGGCGAGTGTAAAAATCGGGGTTGCGCTTCTTGATTCACAGGGGTTCAAGAAAAGAGATGCATGTTGTTTGATGCGCGTGTATTTGTCTTGACGGGTATGGGTGTCTATGCCCAAATAGCGGGTGCGTGAGCCGTAAGTTTGGGCTCGTTCGCATCGGGTAAACGTCTGCAACACAAGGTTTTTCAATGCGTTTTGGTGGATTGATTGTCGCGATTGTGATTGCCGCTATTGCCGCGGTGGTGGTGCTGCGGATGGATGCGGGCCAAGCGCCAGCACCGGTTGAAAATGGTCAGGCGCCTCAGGCGCAACAGCTGAAGACGGTAAATATCTATGTCGCGGCGCAGCCGATTGCGATTGGCGCGACGATTTCGCAGGAAATGGTGGCGATTCAGCCATGGCCAGAACATTTGGTGCTTGAAGGGTTTGTGCGCTCGGACGACGGTACGTCGGGCGTGGTGGGTACGGTGGCGCGTGGCCCCTTCCAGCAGCAAGAGCCGATTCTCAAATCGAAATTGGCAAACCCGAATGACCCGAACTTCTTGGCGGGCACCCTGCCGAAGGGCATGCGGGTGATCACGATTTCCACCAATGAAACCGAAGGTTTGGCGGGGTTTGTGTTCCCCGGTGACCATGTGGATGTGATTTTGACCCACGAGGTGGAGCGCGCGAAGCTTGTGAAGACCTCTAGTACCACGAAAAGCACGACAAAGACTGGCTCTGCGGTGGAAGAGAAAACGGAATTGAGCGAGAAGCCACAAAAAGAAATGATGACCGAAACGTTGCTGAACAATGTCACGGTGTTGGCGGTAGATCAGCGCGCGTCCAATTCGGGCGCGACGGATAAAGAGGGGCGCTTGGTGATTCCGCGTTCGGTATCGCTGATGGTATCGCCGACGGATGCGCAGCGCATTCGTTTGGCGCAGAGCATGGGCACGATTACGCTTTCGCTGCGCGCGCTGGTGGACCGCGACTCGGCCGACCCCGCGACGGTGGTTGGTAAATCGGATGTGTCGCAGCATAAAGAAGATGTGCCGAGTATTGGGGCCGCGGGCTCAAGCATAAAGATTTATCGTGGTGCACAAGGTGAAGGCGTGGGGCAATGATGCGTGGATTTCTTCAAGTGCGGGTGCGTCGCTGGGTAATGGGTGTTGGGTTGGCGCTGGTATGTGCGGGTTCCGCACAGGCCGCCGCAACGGCAGCGCCTAGCAATTTTTATGTGCCCGTAAACCGTTCGGAACTTATCAGCACGACGAGCGATATTTCGGAAGTGATTGTGGCCGACCCGACGATCGCCAATGTGGTGGTGCATGGCAAACGCAAAGTGTCGGTGCTTGGGGTGTCGGTTGGGCAGACGAGTCTTCGGATTTTTGATGCGGCGCACCGCGTGATTCGCAGCACGGATGTGTATGTGACCTATGATTTGCCAGCGCTGCGCCGTGCGCTGAAGGAATTTTTGCCAAGCGAGCGCGTGGGCGTGAGCATGGTCAATACGCGCATTGCGCTGACGGGGGATGTGAGTAGCGCGGCGGCCGCGGCGAGCGCGATGGAAATTGCGGGTGAATTTGTAAGCACGAAGGCTGCTGCTGCTGGATTTGGTGGTGCGTTAAAAGCGAATCCTCCGGAATCGCCAGTGATTAACCTGATGAAGATCAGTGCGGGTCAGCAGGTGATGCTGCGCATTAAAATTGGTGAAGTGAACCGCAATGCGTTGCGTAACCTTGGGGTGAATCTCAAGGCGGTTGGCTCGGGCGATTTGGGTTTTGCGATTGCTACGGGGGCAGCTTCGGTTGCAGACCCTGTTTCTGCGGTAGCGCAATCGAGCAATGCATTTGGCAGTCTTGCATCCAAGGCGCGCTGGGGTGATTTTAGTGTTTCCTCGCAGATTGATGCGTTGGAAGAAAACGGCATGCTGAAAATTCTGGCCGAACCTAGCTTGACCGCGCTTTCGGGCGAAGAAGCGCAGTTCTTGGCGGGGGGCGAATTCCCGATTCCGGTGCCGCAGCAGATTGGCGGCGGCGCGACATCAACAGTGACGGTACAGTATAAGCCATACGGTGTGGCGCTGAAATTTGTGCCGTATGTGCTCAGCAAAAACCGTATCCGTATTCAGGTGCAGCCGGAAGTGTCGGATATCAGTACGGAGAATTCCATCAACACGGCGGGCTTCAATATTCCGTCGTTCGTGACGCGTCGTGCATCCACCACGGTGGAATTGGCGCCAGGGGAAAGCTTCATGATCGCAGGGTTGTTGCGTGACGACATGACCAGCAAAATTAGCCAGCTGCCTGGGGCAGACGAGGTGCCGGTGCTGGGAGCATTGTTCCGCTCCACCGCTTATACGCGCCGCGAGACGGAGTTGGTGATTGCGGTAACGCCGTATGTGGTGGATCCGCTGAAGGATGGCGACATTAAGCTGCCGACGGACGATTTCCGCCCCGCGACCTTCTTTGAGAGCATTTTCTTTGGTGCGCTTGCCTCGAGCAAGGGTGGCAAGGAACCGAGCCTTGAAGGGCCGGCTGGATTCATGACCGACAACTAGCGGCACAACACGAGGGGTTTATGGTCACGCATTATCTAAAAGTACTGAGTTTGGTGGCGGCGCTGACGCTTGCAGCATGCAGCGGTGCGCGTGACTCCGAATTCATGAGCCGCGGCGGCCCTGAGGCGCTGATCGATGTATCGTCGGAAGTGGTGAACCTCAGCATTGCGGACAAAAAAGATTTAGAAGCGCTGTCGACATGGATTGCCACCGATGCGCCGACCCGCGCGGAATTGCAGTGCGATGCAAGCGCGAAACTGTGCCGTGAAGCGCTGTCGATTCTGGAGAAAAAAGGCGTAGCGATTTCAACCGTTCCGTCGGCGGCAAATACGGTAATGTTGACCTATGAGCGCATTTTGGCACGTGATTGCAACCAGCGCTACCGCGAGACCAAATCGCCGCGCAGTGGTGCGCCGGCGCCTTCGTTCGGCTGTGCGGTTTCGGCCAATATTGTGCAGCATGTTTCGGACAAGAATGCGTTTGTGAACCCAAGCATTTCGGACACGCCGTCGTCGGTCAGCGGTATTTCCGCTATTTATCGTATGCATAAAGAGGCAAATTCGAACGCAAAATCTGCTTATAGCGTTAAGGAATCGCTGACCGAGAGCGCTGGATCACAGTAACGCGCGGCGGGTGAATTTTAGTATAAGAAAAAAGGGTTACCATGTCTTCGATACGCGCGTTATTGATTGTTCTCTCCAACGAAGGGCGCGCGGCATGGGCGCAGGAACTGCTTGCAGCATTGCCGAACGCGCAGCCGCTGGTGCTCACGGGCTCGCCGCTGGAAGCGGCCAATTATATCGCGCATCACCAATTTAGCCCGTCGCATATTGTGCTGGATATCGGCATGCGTGGCCAAGATGTGCTGGGCGAAGTAGACCAGCTAGCGCAGCAATGCGAAGCGGGCACGCGCGTGCTGACGGTGGGCGACACCAATGACATTATTTTATATCGCGGGCTGATTGGCCGCGGCGTGTTAGATTATTTGCCGATGCCTGTAGCGGCATCGGAGGCACTACGCGTGCTGACGGCACCGGTGGCGGCGGCACCTGCGCCTGCAGTGGCACCGGTGGCACCTTCGGCACCACAGCCTGCATTGGGTGCGACCAAGCGGGTGATTGCGTTTATGAGTGCCGCCTCGGGCGATGGCGCCTCGATGGCAGCGCTGAACACGGCATTTGCCATGAGCCAGATGGGCCGCTCCACGGTGCTGGTGGACATGGATTACCAATTCGGGATGGTGGCGAAGCACCTCAACCTGCAGAACCAATACGGCATTGGCGATTTGTTTGACCACCCTGACCGCGGCTTGGACGCGACGCTGATTAAGCGCATGGTGGCGAGCTATGGCAACTTGCATGTGATTACGGCGCCAGCGGATTTGCGCTTCATGCCAAGCATCAGCGCGGAGGCTATTCGTAATCTGGTGGATACGCTGAAGCTGAATTACGACAATGTGATTCTGGACTTACCGCATACGTGGGTGCCTTGGATTTCCTCGGTGGTGCAGCAGGCAACGGATGTGGTGTTGGTGGCGCAGCTGTGGCTGAAGTCGGTGTCGCATGCGTCGCGTATGACGCGGGTGTTCCGCGATTTGCAGGTGCCGAATGAGCGTATTCATATGGTGATCAACCGTAGCGGTGCGCGCTTTAAGGAAGGGATTGAGCCGCGTGATTTTGGCCGCGTCTGTGGCGCGCCCATCCGCTTTACGCTGGCCAACGATATCAAGACGATTGTGAATGCCGAAGCTGCGGCGCGCACCGTGGTTGAAATGGGGCCGAGCGAGCTTGCCAGTGAC
>JACCDH010202622.1_pt1 | contig 13144 bp, 10 predicted proteins | sample 7442481 | NCBI WGS metagenome assembly JACCDH01 (sample SAMN15323433, study PRJNA562643) | freshwater metagenome | isolation source: river surface water | place: USA:Blue River Watershed | collected 2017-08-15
GTTTACCAAGCAAATTATTTTCAGGATCGCCATGAGCAAAACCAACAATTCTGCAATCGAAGACGTACAAAATACGCCTGATGCCCCTTATTTGAGATCTTCATATTGATTGGTGCTATTCTGTTTTATATTAACCAGAAAGCATGGACTGGATGCAGATATCCGGATTATAATGCATAGAAAGGTTTTTCTTTATAATTTTGTTTTTCTTTATAATTTTGTTTTTCTTTATGTCATTATGTATATAACCAAATAAAAATGAGTAATATAGAAATCCAAAATCCGGATACTCCACTAGAGTCAAAGAGAGATTCGAAGGCGGGTTGGTTAGGGGTTGGTATAATTGTTGTTAGTCTTGCAATAATTATATTAATCTGTTGGTGGGAATGGTCTGTGCAAAAAAAATTAATAGACGTACGTGGTAAACCTATATCTAATTTATATCAGGAATCTGAAATAAATTATGTTTCCATTATTGTTAGTAAATTATTAATGGTGTTTGTCGTTAGCACTGCGTCCCTGAGTTTCTGCGTATTAATTTAATTAATACCTTTCTTATAGCACTTATTTATAAACCATATAAGAACGAGTTTAACTAATATGGAAAAAGATTCAGCGGATGGCTTTATAGGATTGCTAATATTTTTACTTTTAGTAGGTTTTATATTTATAGATGGCATGCTATGGCAAGAATATTTATCTCCAAAAGAGGGCGATTTTTGTGGTAATTCTGATATTATGCTAATAAAAATTACTCCATAAATTATACCTTTCTTCTTTTTTCTGGGTAGTTAGTTTACGTTATACCGTAGAGAATGCCTCCTTTAGGCTATTAAAAACAATTCGTTTTAAACTCAAAATATGAAAATATATAACGTTTGATATACATCTGATCAAATATGAATGATAAAAACGCACCTCGCGGTCCTACCTACTATTCGAAAGTCTGCGATCTAGCGTTTTACGTCCGTTCTAGTGATGAAATCCTACTAGATAGTAATGTTAACATTACTAATAAGGAAATCATGAAGTCGGACGTACCTGCCCAGGATGGTCTATACGATCCTCGCATGGGCACTACGGACTTTTCGTGGGAGTGCCACACTTGCTCCAATCGTAAGACTATCTGCCCCGGACATTTTGGCTCCGTAGATCTTCACTATCCGGTGAAGTCTCCGATGTTTCGCGATGAACTGCTAAAGTGGCTGAAGGTCATTTGTCATTCGTGTGGCGAACCAGTGGTTGAGCTTAAGAAGAACTTCCCGCCCGGTAAGCGACTCGGTGAATTAAGCAAGATGTCGAAAGCAGCTACGAAATGCCCTTATTGTGACGCCCCGCATCCGCATGTAGTCAAAGATAAGAAGCGCCCTTTCATCTTTATGAAAGAGCAAACCGACGGAGATATGATCCATTCGACAGAACTATACAATCATCATATTCGTAAGGTCCTAGAAAAGATCCGACCAGATACGGTTATCCGTTTAGGTAAGCCGCTTAGAAGCCATCCGCGAAACTTTATTATGACTACTATAGCAGCGCCGCCTAATACTATCCGCCCAGATATCAAGCGAATCGGCGGTACTAGGTCGTCCAATTCTGATACTACTTCTCTACTGAAGACAATCGTTGAGATTAACGAGAATCTACCAGATGTAGTGCCTGCAGATGACCAAATCACGCCAGCTCTCAAAGATGCGTATTCGAATTTAGATATGGCTTATTATTCGATGGTTCGCGGTGGCGGCGGTGGTGATATCAAACTTATTACTAACACACATAAGCCACCTGTCGCGCTAGCCGAACGTCTACCTAAGAAGGCTGGTCGTTTCCGTAAGAATCTTATGGGTAAGCGTGTAGAATATATGATTAGGTCGGTCATTACAGGCGATTCGCGACTTCGCATCAATGAAGTTGGTGTTCCAATGATTCACGCTAGAAATCTAGAGGTGCCAGAGGTTGTTACTGAAGGCAACCGCGCTAGACTCACCCAGTATTTTATGAACGGCGATCAAAACTACCCCGGGTGCAAGCATATCATTAAAGCTAACGATGGTGGAACGTACCGTATCGATATCATCGGAAAAGACTATCAGCTATCGCTCGGCGATACTGTTATGCGTGATATGATTACTGGAGACTACCTATGCTTTAATAGGCAGCCCAGTCTACTATTTAGCAACATCGCAGGAATGCGTGTTGTTGTTATGGAAGTCGGCGAAACTTTGCGCATTAACCCAGCGGTGTGCGCCTTTTTCAATGCAGATTTCGATGGAGATTAATAATCTGGTCTCAGTGAATTCTAAAAGAATTTGCTAGTCAATATCATGTAAGTATAAATACATGGCTTGGCAAAACCCACTATTGCGGGAAGTCCCTTAGAGCCTTAACTACTACTTTAGTGTTGGAAACGACATTAAACACCCGGGGTAATGACCTAGGGCATAGTAAAAACGTTAAGGATTGGGTAATCCGCAGGTACGTGTCTAAAGGCGTCTGTAAATTAATTTACACAATGCCAGCCTATGACATTTCCTCAGAGACTTTACGGGGGTTGGCGGTAGAAACCATAAGCAAGTTTCAATGATCCGCTTAAGATATAGTCCGACTGCTTTAGAAATATAGCAGGTTCGCAGATTAAATTTGTTTGAGTCAATCGAAAGATTGGCTAGTTATTTAGTTAAAACGCCAAACAAATTATTTACATATTTAACTAAATAGCAAAACCCACTATTGCGGGAAGTCCCTTAGAGCCTTAACTACTACTTTATGTATAGAAATGTATATAGATACCCGGGGTAATGACCTAGGGCATAGTAAAAACGTTAAGGATTGGGTAATCCGCAGGTACGTGTCTAAAAGTGTATAGTACGTAATACTATAAAGCTAACTCAAGACATTTCCTCAGAGACTTTACGGGGGTTGGCGGTAGAAACCATAAGCAAGTTTCAATGATCCGCTTAAGATATAGTCCATGGTTGTATGAAAGTATAACTACGGGATGCATGGAATTCAATTATCCCACAGAACATTCAGTCTAGAAACGAATGTATGACTATTAGTAAAGCTTCGCGTTGGTTTATTTCACCTCAGAAACACGCGCCAGCTATCGGAGCCTTCTTCGACGCCCTCATCGGGCTATCGGAGATTACAAAGAACGGGCTCACATTCAATAAATGGCATGCCATGCAAATGTTTGCAGATGTCGAAACGGAAGGGCTAAACTACTCTTTCCAAGGTAAGGACTTTACGAACAGATCGCTTGTATCGCGTATCTTACCTGAAATCAACATGTCCGGCAAGACTCCGAGCATGTATAAAGAACAATATGCCAATTTCATCAAGTACGATCCGATGGATATCAATATTGTTATCGAACGCGGACAGTTGAAGTCTGGTGTTCTAGATAAAGCGACGACCGGTCAAGACGTAGCTGGCAGCATTTTCCATATCATCGCTAACGAATATGGTAATGATGCGGCGCTCGATTGCGTCTACAATCTACAGCAGCTAACCCATAAGTTCTTCTGCTATCACGGATTTACTACCGGCATTGCCGATATTAATATCTCTGAACCCGCCATGGCGGAAATCAAGCGAAGACTAGCGACTATGATTTTGAACTCTCGTAAGATTACGCAACGTTTGAATAGCGGTAAGCTTATCGCACCTCTCGGCGTTCCGCTTAAGGAGTTCTACGAAAACGAACAGCTAGGTTCACTAGCCCCGGGTGATGACTTCTCACACCCGATTCTTGCCGACATTGATCTAAACGCAAATCATATGGCAAGGCTTATCCTCAGCGGCTCCAAGGGTAAGATCTCAAACTTTATCTCCATTAACGGAGCTATTGGTGTCCAGACGATCAACGGCAAACGCTTCCCCGCCCTTGCCGGCTGGGGCAGAACGTCGCCTTATTTCGTCCGCTATGACACTGATCCCGACGCAAACGGGTTTGTCTCTATGTCTTTCAGAGAAGGTGTAAAGTCTAGAGTATATCAATTCTTAGCAGGTGAAGCTAGGCATGGTTTAATTTCCAACGCGCTGAGTACTTCGGTCACTGGTTATCAAAACCGTATTTCCATTAAGAATCTAGAATCTATTATTATTGATAATCTCAGAAAGTCTTCTAAGGGTCTAAATGTCATTCAACCGCTATATGCCGAGATTGGACTTGATCCCTCTAAAATGGAGAAGGTCAAATTCCCGACTATTATGCAGTCTAACGTAGATTTTGAAAGTTCGTACAAGACTTCTATTCAAAAAGTCGACAAACGTTTCCAAAACAAACAGGTTGAAGAGCTATTAGCCGCTGAATTTGCCCAACTCAAGGCGGATCGCGAACTATATAGAACGATCCATTCTAAGCTCGAAGACCACAATCCTAAAGAATATGTATTTACTAACCAAAAGCATATGGCTGTAAATGTTTATCGTATCGTTGAAGATATTATTTATAACTATCAAGACATGGTTGCAGAATTAGACCAGTCGGAAAGAATTCTCGACCCGGCATATGCCATCCGGTTAACTAACGAACTATGTGACAACCTAGGTTATGTATTTATTAACGAAATGCAAAAGAAGAAACAGCGTAAACTGCCAAAATACATTATTGCGGCAACAAAGATGCTACAAGTGCTAATTCGCAGCTATCTATGCACAAGTTACCTATTAAAGAAGGGAGTCATTAACCATCTACTAGATATCATTGTCCAACGCATTGTATTAACATATAAGAAAGCGCTGATTGAACCAGGATATCCGGTCGGTATTCTAGCCGCTCAGTGTATTTCGGAGCCAATGACGCAATACGTGCTTGATTCAAAGCACAGAACGGGAGGTGGTGGTGGTACTAAAACCAACGCCATTACTCGTATCCAAGAAATTCTTGGAGCAAAAGACACTGAGACTATGAAAAATCCACATATGACAATTATGTGCAAGCCCGAATATGAAACTGATAAACTCAAAGTTCAAGAAATTGCCAACCACATCGAAATGATGTCATTTGGTCGATTTGTTGGAGATGTTCGCATCTTCTTCGAAAAATATGGAAAGCCGACGCATCCAGATTTCATTCATGAAGTAAAGGATATGCAAGCATTCGAGAAAACTAACTATGGAATTAAGATTCCGGGCGATCTGGCTAGTTGGTGTATCAGATTTGGACTAAATCGTGAAGAACTTATCCTTAAAAGCATGAAGCTTGAAACTGTTATTTTAGCAATTCGCCGTGATTTCCCCGAACTCTTCGTAATGTACACTCCTGAAAATGCCGATCAAGTATTTATTCGCTGCTACATTCGCAATTCAGCAATTAAGAAGTTTAATGATTATCTTACGGACATTGTCATGTATTACGCTAAAGTAGTAAAGGACGTAATTGTCCGCGGTGTAAAGGATATCATCGCTACAAGTGTTATTGATATTACAAAGAATGTATTAGAAGCGGATGGTTCTTTCCAGCTTAAGAAAGTTTATGGCATCGCAGCCACCGGATCTAATACAACCGATGTACTTAGTAACCCGTATATTGATGCATATCGTACACAATCCGATTCCATTGAGGAGATTGAACGAGTGTATGGTATCACAGCAGCTCGCAACAAGATCATTAACGAAATGATGATTGCTCTAGATGGTCTTAACCGCATTCACTGTACTATCTTTGCGGACGAAATGTGTTATTCCGGACAGGTAACCAATATCCAAAAGACAGGACTGCAAAAGCGCGAGAACGCAAACATTACACTGCGAGTATCATTCCAAACGGCTATCCAAGTTATCCAGGATGCTGCCGTTAATGGACTGATCGATCGCATTTCAGGTATCTCAGGTCCGCTAGTTCTTGGCACCAATCCTAACATCGGCACTACTTATAATACTATCGTTGTAAACCAACAGTTCATCGAAGAGAACAGCAAGGCGCTAGAATCTACAGTTGAAGATCTCTAATTTTTAAATGTGGGTAGAATGGGATTCTCCCTTCCAAAGGAAAACTGAATTTATTTTTTTGTCAGATATACACCTCTAATTTAATTAAAAATGTCTTCTATCAATACCTCTTCTATTCTAACACATCTAGGCGCAACTCTTATTGGTGCCGGCATGGCACTGATCGGTGTTGGCACTTATCAAAAGAATTCATATAAGGCTGAAACAGACGAGGAATATAATTCTGAAGAATGTCACAATTCATCGAATCAATCCCAACAATTTCAACAGCCGACACTGGAACTATTGATTCCGGAAATGACGGACCTAAACCCGCCGCATCTAGGAGTTTACCAGTATCTGAAGGATCCGGTAACTCATTCGCACCGGCTAATCCTATTCCCGACAGTACTTCGAACGGCATACCCGGCATGTTATCGAATGGGCAACCTACGGAATGCGACTTACACAATTCCGGAAGAGAAGCAGACTATGGAAGCGGACCACCTAAACGACACTTCTGCATCACCTGTGTCCGTAAAACCTACGACACCTGCTCCGAGTGTGGAGTCAAGCTCGACAGACTCAGTCCAAGAAAACGACCCGCTCGTCAATTCTGTAGCGACTGTAGCATCTTCTACGGTCGACGATTCGGCAACATCGCTAAATCTCACTTATGAATATAATGTAAATGCAAACGAAAGCCATAATCCAATTGTTATGCTGGCAGCTCTAAAAGAAGAAAATATTAAAAACAACAATCCCGTTGATTCTTCTTCTGAGTCTCAAGAGCATCAGCAGTCGCAGTAATCTCCTGTTCTAAAGCTACCAATGTTTTATTTATTTTTTCTAATGTATTAAACTCTAAATCATAGAACTGTATTATCCAATCTTGAAGTTCATCATTTTTTTGAAAGGGAACCGGTGGAGAAGTCGGCGAGTCTGACTCTTCACCGCCTAATATAAATGGATAGTACGGCGGTGATGGCGGCGTCCGAGGTCTTTCTTGGATTGTCAAGACCGGCGGGCGTCGAATTACTTCTTTATTTAGTTGGGCAGGAGTATCTTGTTTAGGCGTTTTAGATGTATCTTGTTTAGGCGTTTTAGATGTATCTTGTTTAGGCGTTTTAGATGTATCTTGTTTAGGCGTTTTAGATGTATCTTGTTTAGGCGTTTTAGGTGTATTTTGTTTAGGCGTTTTAACTAGCTTTGTGTCAACAATAAGTCCATTTCTACGTTTAAGTGTATCAGCTAGTAATTCAATCTGCTGTATTTTTTCATCATAAGTATTGACCTTTTCGCGGTATTCTATTAAAGTATTTTCTCTACGACGTATACGTTTATCTGCCTGTCCGCGTTTGTAAATATCAGTCCTCAATACTTTAAGGCGGTCTAGTTTTACCTCTAACGCTTTAATATCATTGGATCTATTTAAAATTTGAACTCCAATATCGTAATTATACTGGTCTTTATTCATAGTTGTAACTTATAGTTATATTTATCTAAATATTTATCTGAAAACGAATATACTTGTTAAGAATGTCGGCTGAAATTGAAAGCCCCTATTTTACCGACGATGAACAAGATGTTAATTCGGATAACCCACCGGCAGAGCAGTTTTATAAAGAATCTACAATTGAACAACTTAAAAAAATGTTCCCTAATAAAGTCTTCCATATGAAGACTTTAATGAAGCTGTATTCGTATTGTTTCCCAAAAAATAATATCGCAACTCCAATCTTTGAAAAGACGGAAGAAGATGCGCTTAATGACATTCAAAACACTCCTATTAGTTTAGATCTGGGCAATATGATACAAGAACAAACGGATGCAATTCAGAAGTTTTATGCCGATGAACAACTGTTTACTAAACGAGTTGCAAACATTCCGATGTTTATCGACTTCGCGTATTTATATTATGCATGGTGTTACGATAAAGAAGCACCTATTCATAGATTACCGATGTCTATCCTAAAATTCAATATGATCAGCACTGCGTTAGGAGCGCCCGACAATGATCTAAATGCGGCATTCGCACAATGTATTGAAAATTATTTTATCCGCGACCTACGGATTGAACAGCCTCCATTTATGATTAGAACAGATCTAACACATAAGGAAGTCCGTGAAAAAATAGATCTGATTGTTAAACCGGTGTGTAGAGAAATTCTCAACGGTCTGTTTGCTCTAGAAAAAGCTAGCCGCAAGACTCTGGCAGTTTAATTTGTTTTTCTATTCTGTTTTGTTTTTCTGGATATTTAATTTGCCATCAAGAACTCGATACGTCGTATAACCAGCAATTGACGAGTAAGCCACAATGTGGTTAGTATTGAATTTACGACTTATTAAGCTGAGAATATCAAAAACCTGATCATAAGACGCTAGATTCAATCCGATGATGCAAAAGTTGTTTGGCACTCGTCTAACTGGATCCATAATGTAATAGACAGCGTGATTGTCCGTTTTGTCCGTAACTACAAGTTCTTCGTTTGTTTCACAAACTACAAATTTACCCCGAACATCGCAGATACTAAAATCTTCGTGACAAACTGTCTCAAACTGCTCCACCGTCGGGTCGACAGGATCCATGTTTATTGTAATTTTTATGGTGTAATTTTTTATGGTGTAATTTTTTATGGTGTAATTTTTATGGTGTAATTTTGTACTTAGAAAAAGAAAATCATTTTTATTTTTTGAAAGCAATGTAAATGTAAGTTAATCCTCATCAGATTCGGGGCGTTCATCAATAATTTCCGTTAATGTCTTAATTTCTATAGTCCCGCCATCAATATATGATTTAGTCATGAATGCTTTATTTTCATCTACTAGAATATTGATGTCATCGGCAATTTGAGATGAAGAAATAGGTTTGAGATAATCAATACACACATCAACTCTAAAGCTTTCACCGTCATCTAAGTTAGATACTAGCTTAATCTTACTTGAATCTTTGACAGTATGTTTCGATTGGATGCGTTTGTTTTCAGTTAAATACTCAAAAATCAACGGGCTATCGTTATCTTCTTGAGTAATCGATAGTTGGGATGACATTGATTTAATATCGCTAACAGTCTTTTTAAAGTATTTACCCGGGAAGTTGAATTTAATCATATATTCTTCATCAATAAATGCCGATTCATCCTCCATTTTATTATATGATGCAATTAAATCAATACGGTGGAGTTCATCGATACGAATATCATTTTCAAATACAATCGTTAAATTACGACGAGTAGTTGTATTATCAGATAAAATAACCATACTGCTATAATCTTTATCAACTTTATTAAGGATCATCTCCATTTCTTTTTGAGAAATACCAACATCTAGGACATCACGACAGTAATAATGGTTGAGCTTCTCAGCATCAACACGAATTCGAATTCTAGTCTTTCCATTATGATCTATAGCGTAAAAGATAATATCACGCGGACGAAACAGAATTTGTATCTCAGATGCGGCGACAGACTTGAAAAATGAGAATATCTTTTTCATAACAACCGGTTGATCATATAAGAACTCTACAAAATTATTAGAATCATGGGGACTACGCGATACTCCTTTACGAGGGATCGGGTCTTTCTTTTGGGTTTTAGGCGGACGACCCGGTCCACGTTTAACGGTAGGTCCTTTCGTTGTCGTCTTTTTTGATTTGGTTATCGTCTTTTTGGATTTCTTAAGTTGAGTATTAGTTTGTTCATCCTTATTTAAGTCAGAATCTGAATTATTTCCATCATAATCGACGTCTGATGGGATCTCTTCATGCTCTTCGGGATCTTCCGGTATAGATTCGGATTCTACGTCAGATTGATCTTCATGTATTGATCCGGTCGGTCTGTTTACCATTAAAGCTAATAATTTAGCTTTACTTCCGACCATTTCTTTTTTGATATGCGTCTGTCGTTCTTCATCTGACGCGGTTGCAATCGTTTCATTCCGGCTAGCTAATAAAAAATCATCAAGATCGTTATTTACATTAATAGGATTCTGTAGTTCATCATCAAATTCTATTTCAATATCAGTATCTTCAGTATTAGGAACCTGCCTAACTGCGCGTTTTGCTAATCGTGGTTTAGAGGGAACCTTTGTATTAGGTTTGGTTTTAACCGTAATGGTCTTTTTTATGGCTGTCTTAGTAGACATGAATATTAATCTTCTATTATAAAAAATAATTAATCCCTCTTTAAATAAAATAAAAGAAATGTATAAACCTATGAACCTACAGATCTATCCAGGGTTTAAAAGACATACACATCTACAAATCTAAAAAAAGAAACCTACAAACCTATAAATCTAAAACATAAACCTATTTCTTTATTGATTTCTTACCACTAGTGACTTTCTTCTTGTAGAAACAATAGGTATGATATAAACTCGAGTATTTCTTATCATTTGCATCCATTAGAGAATACCCTACATTATTTTGTTTTTTATACCCATCTAGATGAGTACCAAAAGATTCGTCGATCTCTAATGTAAATCCTAGGGGAGCAAGTTCTTCGGCGATGTAATCGATATTTACTAGATACTCCGAGTAATAGGTATCATTGCTAAATGGTAACAGCACTTCTATCTTTTGACCTATCGGTTCTAAATAAGTAGTAGTATATGCTTTTTTAATGCTATACTTTATTTGTTGCCCATGATGTACTGTCCAATTACCAGCGTTTTCGTTAAGAAGTTGGATAACAGCCTTAGCATCGAATGTCGTAAACGCAAACCGACCGCCTGGCTTTAAATAGTGAGATACGAATTTTGCTATATTTAGTAGAGACTTACGATTTTGAAGGAAATAATGAAGTGCAAAGTTGCAAATCACCAGGTCAACCCCTCCCGATGGCATATCAATATCATTCAGCTTCTCAATATTCGATTTATAGTCTTCATTTAGATCCATTTGATGTACGAGCACATGCATAGGGTTAGTATTTCTTAGATCAAACTTACGTTTTGTTAATTCTAACAATGCCGTATTGTCGATCTCTAAGAAAATTACATTCTTAAATTTATTAGTTGCGTATCTAAAAATATCTTGACCCTTGCCACTAGCCATATCTAATACCCACTCAGTACCAGCAAATTGCTCAAATAGTTTAGCTTTTACATAACTATTAAAACTTCTAGATGCCTTTTGTAAAACATTATCATGCTGCTGAAAATATCCGTGACTGCCTTTTAGATCAAGGTCTTCGATAATCAGTGGGTCTTTATAGCTCATCCATGATAGTTCTGCAACTTTAAAGTAATTACCATAATAATTACCTCTGGCTAACTCGACTTTACGATCTAACCGAAGTTTATGTAAATTCCATAGATCATCACCTGCTTCGTATGTTTGTTTAGCGACACACGGTTGACAGACAAATTCGCCGACTTCACCATCAAGACCTTCTTCACCCCAGTAAAGATACGCAAACGTAAAATTACTAGGCTGGAATTGATACGGGAAGTATTTAGGAAGCCTATGCGTATCAACACCTGGGAAGATATCTTCATAATTTCTAACAAATTCCAGTTTCAATTGTCTAAATGTATCCTGGCGCATACCACTAAACAGCAGATATAATGTTTTACCTGCCTTATTGATATAAGGATGGATACCCAGTAATTTTGCCGGGCATTTCTTAATTACGAAATCAATAGACAGCTTATCGACCGGCTTATACTTGTAGACCTGCATTCTAACATATTCACCTGTCGCCGGCGTTAAAATAATTCCATCCGTCTCATACGGAACCTTGCGTAATTTGAATGCAGCCAGTTGTTTTTGAAAGTTATTCGTTAGTCTTTCAAACACTTTAGTATCAAATGACTTATGTAGTTTGGCGACTTCATCGAATAACTCAAGCCTAGACTCAAATGGATCAGCAACAATAGCTTTACCTTTATACACCATTATATCAAAGATATAATACTTAGTGGTGTCTTTAACCGTGTATTGTTCGCAATCTAAGACATAGGTACCTTTTTCGTCCGTATCTGGTATATCTATGTCAAATGTTTCTAAATCTTTTGTTAAAACATGACACTTACCGTTTGTAATATATAAAACAGCTCGAGACCCATCTATTTTATCTGTAATGTAATAATTAGTAATATTCTTTAGAACATCCTGTAGAAACATGTTTTTATCGAGTTCGATAACCTGATTGCTCAGTTGCTTTAACCCATCGGTATGCTGAAAGCGTTGTGCTTCATGTGGTTTGATTAGTTTAGCCACTTGATAGATAATTTGTTGGTACGTATTATTGTGTGAGTTAGTTGTCGAGTTAGTTGTCGAGTTAGTTGTCTGTGAATTATGCGTTTCCCTTAAATCAGACACTAGTAGAAAGTCGAACACATCATTTGTTTCCACTAAATGTGCAGTACTAAATTGATCACCGATAAATTCGAGTTCGAATTCAATCATATCAGCTAGAGACCACGGCGCCTTTTCAACAAATGTTTTGACATCAATCGGAAACAACAGCATAGCTTTATCGGCTTTTAACTTTGCCGGATTACTAAAATCTGTCACTTGCTTGATTAAAGTAATATCAAGTTGCCAATCTGTAGATACCTGAATTGTATATCTAAGTCGAATTCGAGCAAATGTAGCTTTGGCGACGGAGAATTCACCAATTGGAGTTTCGAAATTGGCAGTAAAACGATATGCAGGTAGATTATTATGAAGTAGAATCATAGGTTTGATAATCTTCTCTTTCTTATAATGGATTAATAAGTCTTTCTGTTGTTCGCCGTTAATAAACGACATCTGTTTGACGTTTTCACCATCAAGAAAATTAATAGACTGGCTTACACTAGATGGTTTATCAGCATATTTTTTAATAACTGTTTTAGCAATTTGTTCTGTTTGTTCGATAGTGTACGTTTTAGTAAAAACATCTAACTTTTTACGTTCATCGATAAAATATCTAACCTCTATCTCAAGTTTAGATTTATTAGGTGGTATAATTCGACCTAATTTATCAAATATTTCGGGTAGTGACATTAGTTATCTATATAAGATGTATATAAGATATACACGATTCAAATTTTGAAAGGAAAATTCTTATTTATCATTAAACAAAATTTGAATTGCGTATATCTTTTTATATAAGTGTGTTAGCTTTACTATAAATCACATATTCTTAAAAATCACATATTCTTAAAAATCACATATTCTTAAAAATCACATATTCTTAAAAATCACATATTCTTAAAAATCACA
>JACCDH010804891.1_pt1 | contig 13143 bp, 16 predicted proteins | sample 7442481 | NCBI WGS metagenome assembly JACCDH01 (sample SAMN15323433, study PRJNA562643) | freshwater metagenome | isolation source: river surface water | place: USA:Blue River Watershed | collected 2017-08-15
CCTCAGAACGTCGTTTCCTCTTACCAACGCTTCCTTGAAAACAAGCTCCGCGAGAACTTCCGATTAACGGGGGTGCCGGTGCGCTTGTATTTCAGACAGAAGTAATGTGGCGTAGCCACGAATGTTACGAAGTAACGAATGTCTTCGACTTTTTAAAACAACGTAGTTCGCACAACGCAGTTCTAACAACGCAGTTCTAACAACGCAGTTCCCACAACGCAGTTCTAACAACGTAGTTCTAACAACCCAGTTCCAACAACGTAGTTCCAATCTTCCCCTCTCTTACCCTTTCTTCCCCTTTCTTCCCTAATTAATTCAGGACAACAAGTTTCCGACTCCCCTTCACTATAAAGGTGTACGTTCCTTGCGCGAGGTTAGAAATATCTAAAGTCGTTTGTGTAGATTGAATATTATTCGTTAGAACCAATTGTCCAACACTGTTGTACAACGAATAGTTTTCGCCAAGGAGTGATTCGGATACAGTAATGTTCAGTTGGTTGGAAGCGGGATTTGGGTAAATGGAAAGGGAAGAAGCGGATGAGAGATTTTCCACTGAAGCAGGCAATTCAAGTACTTGACAATCGGCTAAGTCTTCGTTGAAGAATTGCTTCACGGTATTCATGAATGTAACATTTACGGTTTCAACTGAAGTGCCAGAGCCAGGTTCAGCCTGCGCGAAGACATAGGCCAAATCAAGGAAATTACTTTCTCCGGGTTCATAGGTGAAGGGGAGGGTGGTTCCAACCTGACGCACGTCGTTTGGAGGAAGTCCGTTATCGCTGTGTATGAATTGTTCTGAATCTGGAACGAGTTCATTATAGATATCTGAGGTGCCAGGCGCCCAATAGGTTACAGGGTTTCCGGTAGTCGGATGAAGAACCTCTGAACCGTCGATGTGTTTTCCAAGCATAAGGTTGTAGTATCCTGTAGGGTAGCTTCCGCTGGGTTCTCCCAAGACTGGGTTCGAGCTGTTCAGGTAATTCACGCTTCCGGCTAGGCCAGAACGTTCGTTGTCAATGATTCCGTCGCCGAATCCAAATCCTCTTTCACCGTAACTGTTTAGCGCTTCGGCCATCACGTTGGTGTAGTTGGCATTGTCTATTAAATCGGCATCGAGCAGTGGACCGCGAAGTAGAAGCATACTTTCCATGGTGGGAATATCGCCGTATGAAGGAGCACCCGAAAGTGAGTAGTCAGTGGCAGTGCCAGTGTACGCATACACAGCACCGTAGGCCACGTCTGTGCCGCTGTAGTCGTTGAATGCATTTCCAATATCGAGGTCATTCATTTGTGAAATGCGTGTGTTGTAAAAGGTTTGATTTGATTTATTAGTGAATTTGAATTTCGTGAAAAAGGTATTGTTCACCGCGGGTATGTTTGGCGTGTCGAAAGCGTAGATCCACATTTCCACTTGATTTCCCATTTTCGGAATAGTAGAATTTCCAATGTCGTTAATGATCAAATAGAGGCATTCATCTCCGCATATGATCGGATAGTCTCCGTCCTGCGGATTGTACAAGTTATCGCTGTTGTAATCAACGAAAGGCGCAAGGTTGAAGTCATATCCGAGCGATACATCTCCGTGTGCGGGCCAAGACAGGAAGTCTGCCGGAATGGTATATCCGTTTGGGAAGAGGGTAGCGGTTGTTCCGTTTTGTAGCGATTGGAAGTAGGCCACGTGTGTATTTATTTCACTTTGTTTAATGTTCCAGACGTGGTTGAACGTTTCGCTGTAAGCCGAGTCTGCGGTGGTGTTTTGGGTAAGTGGCCCATAGAACCAAGATTGATTTTCAGTGAAGACGTATTGCGTGGTAATGAGCAATTCACCTTGCGCGTTTATTCCGCTAATCCAAGGACTTGCGGCGAATATGGTTCCGGCGCTATCGTCAGCGGGCATCCAGCTTCCTTTTTCCAACGAAGGGTGATAACCAATGACACCGTTTGCCGAAACCACAACTTTCACATTGTTTGTGTTCAGGGTTGAATAGTTCGGTAATGTCTGTCCGCATACACTTGTCGCAACAAGGCAAAACAAAAGGGCACTGGCAAAATGAAGTTTCATAATTGAATTATTTGTGTCGAAACTACAACTGCACGTTTAATTTAAATTTCGAAATAAAATCATTAATTACGGTTCTATTCTGTTGCGGAGCAACGAATGTGCAAGCACGAATGTGGCAAAGCCACGAATCTCTTCGAGGAATTCTTCGCGAATGTCTTCGACTTTTTAAAACAACGTAGTTCCTCCCGATAGCTATCGGGAAACGCAGTTCCCACAAAGTAGTTCTAACAACGTAGTTCCAACAACGTAGTTCTAACAACGCAGTTCAGACAACGTAGGAATAAAACCTGCAGTTTTCCATTATTTTGTATTTGAAAGGTCTAAAAACGCCATAATTTTGTATTTGGCCTGTTCGAAACCTTTTTTTTGTGTTGATTAAAGTTGAAATGTCGACAAATTGTCGACAATTGAAAAAAAATACATAGGGACAAGTTGTCCCCAGGTAGTAGGGATTGAGAAGAAGAAAATGAAACCGTGATGATTTGTCACAGTTTGAATCAGTTGGCTACAAATTGAAGTCAACTCGAATTAGAAGAATGAGTTGATCTTGGCTCTCGGATTTCAAATGATATTTATTTACCTTTACAATATGAACAAAGAGAGCATCATACAAAAAATTAAAGAGACCATCGCCAGGGAGGTTGTGGGAGCTAAAATTATTTTGTTTGGCTCAAGGGCTCGTGGTACAGAAACCATAGAATCCGATTGGGATATTTTGGTTCTTCTCGACAAACCTTTTGTATCATTTAAGGAAGAGCAGAATATTCGTCATAAACTCTACGAAGTGGAATTGGAGGTTGAAGAACCCATTTCAACTTTCGTATACTCTTTGGCAGATTGGAATTCAAAAATGAGTGTAACTCCTTTATTTAAAAATGTCAGCCGCGAGGGTGTTTACTTATGAGCGATTACATTGGTGATTATATTCATTATCGGATTGAGAAAAGCGACCAAGCCTATAAGGATGCATTGTTACTCGCTAAATCAGGGAGTTGGAATGGCTCAATAAATCGCCTCTATTATACCTGTTATTATCTTGTTTCCGCTTTAACATTAAAGGATGGTATTGAGACTAAAACACATTCAGGACTAAGAAATCAACTTAATCTCCATTACGTTAAGAATGGCAAGATTCCGATAGAAATGGGGCGCTTGTATTCCGATCTTTTTGATTCGCGCCAAAAAGGAGATTACGGCGACATGTATGATTTCGATAAGGAAACTGTTGAGAGCTTGCTAATCCCAGTTAAAGAGTTTATAGATAGACTGAAGCAATTGCTTTAATAAACTTTCCTGCGCTTCTTGGCCTTAGGAATAAAATCTTCGATTTTCCAATTACGATCCCGATAGCTATCGGGAGGAATAAAATCTTCGATTTTCCAATTACACAGTTCCCATTACATCGTAGGAATAAAATCTTCGATTTTCCAATTACGAAGTTCCTAATTAAACATCTCCAATCGCCTCTCCAAAAAGAACGCAAACCAATCGTGGTAGTTGCGATACGCATGCCATTTGGTGCTGCGACGAAGGATAAAGTTTTGGACTTTTTCTACTTCTTCCACCGAGTGAATGCGCGAGGGTAGGTATTTGCTAAAGGTGGGTTTGGTGAAGATCTTTTCGACTTGAAGGCTTTTGAATTCGGTGCTATCGTCGTTTTCGAAGAAGCATTCTTCCACAATGAAAAGTTGGTTAGCTGCGCTGCCGTGAATGTCCATGTATGCTTGTTCAAGAATCAGATCCAGTTCAGCATAGATTTCATCTTCGAAGACCACTAGCCGATATCCCCAGGCTCTTCCGACTTGTGTTTTGAATTCATCGTCGAGAATCAATTTCACTGAAGCTTGAAGGGGAATGGAGCTTAGTTTTCCATCTTTTTCATTGAGGGGTAGGTAGCATTTCGCCGAGACTATTTTGTCCGGCATCGGTTCGGCATGAAAGCCCATTTTCTCGAATCGAACGCGTCGTTTCCAAGAGAGTGTTGAAGTGTTTTTAGACATAGAAATAAATGTGTTAGTTAACACATCCGTTCCAACATAATATTCTTCGAGGGTTAACATTTGTTTTGACTGTTAGTCCTCATCGTTTTACCACCGTGGCTTGTTCTGCTCGGTTGGTGACATTCCTGTCGTCTGGATGATGATGCAAATGTAAAGATGATTTTTTTCTATTTCCAAATGTTTTCCAACGGATAAACTGATTGGAACATAAATTTAATCGATTTGACCAAAGTAGAAGTAGTTAATAGCTTTTATTGAAATTTAAAAATCTTGTCAAGAAAATCAATTCTGCAGACTTTCAAGGATTATTGAAATTTGATGAACAAATTGTTTTGAAGCACGGGCTGCTTGGTGCGGATCATCTAAACGACAGACCAGACATTTTTAGTTCTGCAGAAACATCAAGATTGCAGATATTTTTTAGGTTGTTTATATAAATATTTAACTCGGAATTTCTTTTGAAAAAACAGATTGCACAAAGTTTATTAGATCAAGGTCTAGTTGAATAAATTGCTGTTCATCTGCGCGGAAAAGGCATATCGTTTTTTCATTGCCGATTAAATAGCTGTCAATGAAACTTAATTTCCGAGTACTTCTAATGTATGTGTCACCATCGACTTTGTTTATTGGAATGAGAACTAAGTCATAGGATTCGTCATTTATGTTTGAATACTCCTTGTCGATGCTTTTGCCAGAAAATCTTAATGAGAATACTGAAATATTTGCATACGTAATTCTTTCGAAATAATTTGTTGTAATTATACCATCAACATTATTAGATATGGCTAAGTAGGTTGAATCCTTTGAGTTAAACTTTCGCTCACTACATTTTGCGAAATCGGGAATTCCTTTTTTCCAATCAATTTTTATCGGTGAGACGGTTTCTACCCACAGTTTAACAAATTCTTCCCATTGGTCTCTATTGATCAGATAATATGAAATCCTTTGAAAATTTACGCCATTATCATTAATCCATCCATGTGAATGAAAACCTACAAGGATGAATTTATCTTTTATTTTACGTGATTCAGGATTGTATGTGTGCACTGTATAAAGCATACATGAGACATTCGATAAATCAGAAAGCTTTGTCCCGGTAACATTTTTAATTTTCAAGCGAAAAAGTCTTTCTTCTGGATGGTTTGCCAGAAACCACTCGGTAGCCTGCTGCTCAAGACCTTCATGAACTTGCTCAACAGATGCATAAATTGCAACCCCAGCGATTATAGCGGACCCTCCTGCAATTAGTGCTGTTTTTCCAGCTTGGGCTTGTGCGTTAATAATAATGATGGTAGAAAGGAGTATAGTAATTGCGCGATGCATAATGTTTTTTATTAGCTAAAATAAGTAAGATGTTTACAATGAGCTTTTTTAATTAATTGGTCAAGCTTTATTTGTTGCCAATAGATTGTCTAATTACAGTTAGCAATTATGAATCCCGATAGCTATCAGGATGAATAAAACCTTTGGTTTTCCAATTACGCAATAGGAATTACGAAGTAGGAATAAAACCTTCGGTTTTCCAACAACGCAGTTCTACCTTATCTCCCCATCCTCCCCAACTGTCATCGTCAACCACTCGTACTGTCTGTCTTCAATGCATTTAATGACGCTGTTCTGCATTTGCAATTGAGAAGGGGTGGTGGTGAATTGATCTAAGAAAATCAGGTTCTTGATGTAGTCGTTGTGCATGCCGTTGAAGACTAGGAAGTCGACCGGATGAAACAACACCTTTGCATCGTTCGCATCAAGGCGAAGAGGCGAGAAGATGGGATCTATTTTCTTAATGAGTTTCTTCGCGTCTTTTCGTCCCGATTCACGAGCCACTTCGCGAGCGGCTTCAATCTTCTCCATAATCTTTTCTTCCATGCGGTCGAGCTTTTCCATTTGCTTGTCGAGCGCGTCTTTCCAGTCGGCTTCAGGTTTGGTCTGATGATATATCTTACAATCGCTTAAACGGAAGACAGTGTCGCAGCAAGGACAATACCCGAAGAGTCGGCGCAACTGCTGAAAGAAATCTACAATTGGATTACTGGCCATAGGTCTTGAATTTAAGTTGATTGTTTTCCACGGCTTCTTTAATGGCTTTTTGTTTTTTCGAAAGTCTAGCATTCCCGGTTTTCACATCCACGAAAAAGATCTTGTCAACTTTTCCTTTTTGCGAAAGCCCTTCGAAGATGACATAGTCTATCGGATCGAACAACGAACGACAATCGTTTCTGTTGAATTTGAATGAAGGCAGCGTAGGAGTGAGTCGTTCCAAGATGAATCCCACATTCACCGCCTTCGCACCTTTCTCCGATTTCGAAGCGCCTTTCTCTTTGAGCTCTTTGAGCTCGGCTTTCTTCTCGCGAATGAATTCCAGTTGCTGTTCATACCATTCCAACGCCAACGGCGAGAACTCATCGTCTTGAAAGATCTCGGTCTCTTTCAGTTCAAGCTCTTCGCTGCAATGCGGACATTCAGCAATAAAGTTCGACGATTTTAATGTTTGAATTAATTTCTTTAGCATAGGGTGAAGATAATTGTTTCTTTGAAATGAAAAACCGCTAGAAGTATTCAATTTCCTAATTTTTATTTCTAGGGCATATGATGAAATAGATGATTCAAATTATTTTGATTTGAAGCTAATTATTTCTATTTTCGAAATCATTAAAATGAGGTGTTTCTGATTTTTATTGAATGTCAAACGCAATTGAAATATTATTTCCAATAAATTGAAAAAAATGAAACGTTATATCCTTGCAGTTCTGTTTTTCGTTATTTTTTCTTTAGCCTATTGTCAAAAGTGGGAAATGAAGGATATGGGTAATGCCTTCGATGGATATGGTAAAATGTGTGCTGTTGAAGCTTTGGAAACTACACCAGAAGGTCTTCTACTTGGCGTGGTCAATGATTTAGCAGAAGCCAATTTAAGTCAAGGGTATGGGGAAGATGGTTTCATGAACAATTTGCATATTAGATTACTTGTAGATGAAAGCTATTTTAATAGATCTGAAAAATTTACAAAAATACTGATGTCTTTCGATAGGGAAAAAGATGTTTATGAAATTGGTAGGTTTTATCAGGGCGGTATAGCAGAGCCAATAGCTATTGATTATGCTTTTTTGGATAACTACAGCAAGTGTTACAATAAAGTAGATATTTGTAATTTATTCAAATTAAAGAAACAGGTTAATTTCCGGCTTTATACCGAAAGTGGTTACCATGACATAAGTTTTCCTTTAGTTGGTAGTACAGTCGCGATAGAAAAAACTTATAAAATCCCAAAATACATAAGGAAGGGGGATTGGACGGACTTCGCTATTGAAGCAATTTTATTTACAGGATTGATGTCAAAGGCTAATGACGGGGAAGATAATATTTCTTTTGCGACTTCAAACTGTTTGAAATACTTGAAATCTCAATTTGGTGAGTATTATTTTTTATTAGTGAATGATGTTAAAGTTGTAAATAGCAATGGCGTACAAATGATTTATTTCCATGACGTGAATGGTAATGAGATAGCGAGTATGTCTTTTGCTGACGCTTTTAGGAATGTGTTTTTCCTCTCTGGTAATATCAAGCAATACGAAGACTCGAAAATCCAGAAAGATATTGAAACAATTGAGCTTTATTACGGCGGGTTATGCCAAATGGGATACGTTGATTCCACCCAAACTACGGTAGACCAATTTGTTAATTTTTCAGAAACTGACTTAAGAAGAATTTATTCGCGATTATTAACTGATTCTGAAAATCTGAAGATTTTTCGTGACTTCGCGAGGTATTTTGTTTTTTACTCGGAGGAAGAATATACTTTTGAAGTTTTTACGGAGCCATGGGGTAAATAGGGCTCTCAAAGTTTTCAACAATTTAATTCCGCATTCCCCAACCCAATACTTTCGACGGTAAATAAATCATTTACCTATGGCACACGCTTATTTTGAAATTGTATTCGACGACAGTGGTAGTATGGAAAGAGGTCTCGCTGGCTCTAAACGAATTAAAGTAGCGAAGGATCTTTTTAAATTAGATATTCTGCCGCTCATTGATAACAATACTGTAGTTGCAGTTCGATTGCTCCGTCGAGAATGCAACGGCGAATCTTATTACCAAAATTTCGGTAAAAATATTTCGCTCTGTTTGAATTTCATTGAAAGCATAGAGGCAATTGGAAGACAAACGCCGTTGTTTAACACCATGCGCGATGCTCTTTCAACAACTCTTTCGAGCGGGGCATTTAAAAAGACCATCTTCGTTCTGACCGATGGAGAGGATACCTGCGGTGTGCCTATTGACAAGGTTTTAACAAAAGCCGAGCAGCAGTACTTCAAACAGATAAATGTAATTCTTGCGCAATTCACAGTAATTAATGGCAGCGAGGTGAATCAACTTTCACATTTGGCGAATACCATTGGTGCGAAGACCTTCAATTTTGCTTCAAGTGCTGGAGCAAGTATGTCGAGCATACGCACTGAATTGAAGACCGCGTTGAATGTGGTTGGAATGAATCGAAATGAACCATTGAAGCATTGCTTCGAAGAGTTGCCGGGAGATTTGGTTTATTGGAAGGACATTGAAGCCATGGGAATTCAATTGCATCAGGCGAGAGTCTTGTATGACGAACATTTTTTAAGTTGGAAGCCAGAATATCCAATGCGTGTGAATCCATTGCAGTTGGCTGAATTGAAATTCTTGTATGGCATTCGTTTCAAAACGGGAATAGGTGCAGAGATGATGCGCACCATGCTTTCACAATTAGTGAAGCCATATTACTACAATAGCAATTGCATTTATTGGCATTTCGAAGAGGCACGTTGGAAGTATTTCCCTCAGCCAGCGCCTATTGTGGTGGAAAGAGTTGTTGAGAAGGAAGTAGAGAAGGTGGTTGAGAAAATAGTTGAAAAAGAAGTCATCAAAGAGGTTCCGGTTGAAGTGATAAAGGAAATCTATAAGAAGGAAAGATATTGGAAAAATGGTTGTTATATGGTGAATGTAGAAGCAGATTGGTACGATAAGAATCAAAATGAACTGCCAATGAAAATGAAAGATCCGGAATACTTCAGACTTAATGTATGTGATAATGACGAATCGAGAGTCGTAATAATTACAGAGGGAGATATTTTGAAATACGAGGATAAAAAGTCAAAGGGCAGACCAAAGAAAAACACGAATTGATATGACAACTAAACAACCCGTTGGCGCCATTGAGCAGCGCCTCATGAAAAAGGAAAATTGGAGCATGGCAGACAGTGTCGACTGTTATTGGCACGAAGACCAATGCAATTGCGATCTCTGTGGAAAGAAGATTTCCGGAAGGCATATGATCGATGGCAAGCGCGGCGACTCGCATGAATTCGCTTTGATGTGTCCGAGCTGTCACCGCAGCGAAGGAGGTAAGTTCGGCGATGGAATAGGTCAGTTGTATTCTCGAACCAGCGATAAGCGTTGGCTTTTAACTTTTGGTTTCACCGATGATCAGCTTGCGGAATTCGGGGACGAAGACGATGATGACGACAATGATTTTTAAATTGAAGTAAACATGGACTTACAACTTGTATCTGAAGAACTTGCATTCATTCGATCGGAAATGAAGCGATTGGACGAAGCTTTTATTGAGGCCGCGCAGAGTCAGTATTATGAAAAAGCTTCGGAGATTCGGTTTGAAAAACACCGCATCAAACTACGTTGGCATGAGCTGAAGTATTTATGCACGGTTTACCTTGAAGAGTGCGAGCTTGAATGGTATCGTTGGAAGCCATTACAGGAGATGCGCTTGTTTATGGAGAGGGAGTTTGGGTTTTGAAGTATATGGCAATTAAATTATGACTAGAAAAGCAATATTGATAGGTTCTCCGGGACCGAAGAATTCTGCAACTTATTTAAAAGGTGTAGATGCCGATTTACATCACTTTGTAAGTTTCCTCAAAGCTCCTATTGGGGGTTCTTGGGAAGAAGAAGAAATTGCGGGTTTATATAACTGTTCGTTAGAAAATTTGATTGAATTATTCCAAAGCATGAATACCGATTTTTTATTGGTGTATTTCTCTGGCCATGGTCGGCAAGACTTAAACGAAACAAAGATTGCAATAAACGATACCGAATCAATTTCTATTTCTCAACTTATTTCAATAATTCAATCACCGAAAGCGCTAATAATCATTGATTCTTGCAGAAAATGCATAGATAAAGAGTATTCAAATTTTTCAGCTCCCGAATATTTATCCTTTAAGTCGCTTTTAGACTATCCAAATACGAGAGATAGGTATATGCAAATAATTTCTGAAAGTACCAATGGTATTGCAATCGCTTATGCCTGTTCAGTGGGGGAAAATAGTGGTGAGACAGAATTTGGTGGCTTCTTCACGTATTCATTGCTGAAGGAATCTCTGAAATGGTATAAGAGCCAAAACAATGAGGGTGTGTTATATTTTAATGATGCGAATGATTTAGCACATCATGAAATAAAATTCAAAACAAATTTTCAGCAGAACCCACAAATTAGAACTCTTAATGCTCAAACAGAAAAGTTGAATTTACCCTTCGCAATAAAGACAAACAGTCTTTAACAGAGTCGAAGCAATACTTCTTTGCCGTGCAGAATTGGTGTTGGAAAGAGCTGAAGTATTAATGCACGGTTTACCTGGAAGAATACGAGTTTAAAGGATATCGCTGGAGGCCATGGCAGGAGGTGAGGTTGTTTATGGAGAGGGAGTTTTAATTGATTTTTTTGTAATTTTTGATAACATTTAATATATTCGATAAGTTTTGTGGGTCAAATGTTTAAATTATTTACACAATCGCAGAACTAGTAGTATAGTAATAATAAAGACAATAATTAAAAATAAAAAATGGAAATAAGATACGATACGGGTTGCCGAATTTGCATGCAATCAACCGGAATAAGTACAGTTATACATAGGATTGGAGATAATGCCGAAGAGTGGAAAGCAAAACCTGAATTTAAGGTAATGCAGGAAATTGAGCTTTGGCGTAAAAGTGATGAAGTTAGATGCGAAAATTGCGGAGCTGAAGAGGTTGAGGTTTTTAATGTTTATGTGGACTCATACCCTCTGTATGACTTTGACCGACTAGCGAGAAGGTGCGACGTTGATGACCTCTTTATGATTGATATTACTAAAAAAAATGGGCAAACAGTTTTGAAGCAAGGCGGTAATAGATATCCTTCAAGAGAATTTGTGTTATCATGTATGGACAGAATGATTGAACAGGTAAATTCAACTAAAGTGACATGTTTTAAAGAATATCATAGAGGTAGATTTTTCATGTGTTTTCTTGGATTACATGATTGGGAAAATGAGACTTTTCAAGCTATACCACAAAGGTTTGTCACGCACGGTTTAACAAGACACGAAATTATTTCGGAAATTATCGCGTTTAAAAATCAATATTAAAAAAAAAGGGGTAAGTGAAAAATTTCAAGTTGATTAATTAAAATAGATACTTGAAAATTAGAATGTGAGTTAAAGTCCAATCTTCAGGCTAAATTGTAATTAGAAAAAAAAACAAAATGTGAATTATGAACTCGAATGAAATTATGCAGAAAGGGTTGATAAAGTTAACTCTGGTGATATAGAAGGAGGTATGCAATTAATTAATCAAGCAATTTCGATTGATCCTTACGATTCTGAAAAATTGCATGCGAGAGGTCAGTTAAATGCCGCTTTAAAAAAGCCGGTAGAAGCTATTTTAGATTACAAAAAGGCTATATCTATCACCCCTAATGTGTTTCAGTATCATTATAATTTGGGGAATGTTTATATGGATTTCAGACAGTTCCAGGATGCTTACAACTGCTATACTAATGCGGCAGAATTAAACCCCAACGATGCAGATATCTATTCCAACAGGGGTATGTGCCTTATTCAATTATCTAAACGCAAGGATGCATACAACGACTTTAAGAGAGCCTTGAGTTTGAACTCGAGTGACCATATAGCTCGAACAGGTTTGAACATACTTCTCTCAATTGATCCGTCACTAGCGAATTGAAAAAATATTTAAGTTTAACTAACAAAGAAATATGTATCATAAATTTCCATACGACGACATTGCAAAGCAACTCTCTGGAATTGTCGCACCCTATTCACTTGATAAATTTGAAGGATTCTTTAAGGGTATTTCGAGCGAAACCACAACACAACGCATTAATCAAATAGATATTCAATCAGACTTGTGTGACGTTTTCTTAATTTCTCCTAGGGAAATCAATGAAGAATATCGTTCCGTCCCACCCGCGTATTTTTTTTACAGAATTCAAGCGGTTTTGATTGCGGGAAGAGATAGATTTTATTTGATGGTTCACTGCGGTAAAGATCATCTTATTACAAATCACACTTTTGCTCAAAATATTGATTACATGAAAAATTTACCTTTAGAATTCAGGAAATTAGGACCGGGGCGCTATGTAAAAACTTCCTCAGGGAATTTTGTTTCAGCTGAGGAGGATGAGTTCAATATTAGGTATATTCTCCTGACGAATAGCGATTGGCTTTTGCAATCGAACGAAATTTTTAATTACTCGAGAAATTTCTTTACCCTTTGATTAATTCTGATGTCACATGAACACGACAGAATATCAACTTGATTGTTTGGATTTTCCGCCATATTTAGAATGTCATAGAAAGTACTTTTCAATTGATAACTTAAATGCTTTTGTGAGTGTATTCATATCAAAACTTAAAAGTAATCTTGGTTTTTCGGCTATTCAAATGGAAATAGATAGCGACACAGAACCCTGCGGTCCTGCTTTTAATTATATAACATGTTTAATGGAGATAGGAATTTTACACGAATTGTTCAATCAGTCTTTCTCAAGCCCAAGTCAGACAATATTGAACCAGAGATTGGAATTTCTTGCCCAGGCTATCAATATTTCGGTTGCAACAGAGTTGAAATTAAATGGATTTAAGAATATTCCTTCGATTGCTTTTGGAGAAATAAATATTTTTTTCACTTGGGATAATATGGAAATAATCATTCAAAGAATTATGCCAGTAGCTAAGCAAGTTTTTGGAGCGTCCCCAATTGAGGTTCGTTCTTACATCAATAACCTCATTGATTCAAACCTTTAAAAAA
>JACCDH010326787.1_pt1 | contig 13138 bp, 10 predicted proteins | sample 7442481 | NCBI WGS metagenome assembly JACCDH01 (sample SAMN15323433, study PRJNA562643) | freshwater metagenome | isolation source: river surface water | place: USA:Blue River Watershed | collected 2017-08-15
GGCGCAGGAGGCGCCCGGCGCACCCTCCTCCGAGAACGAGGTGGTGAGCTTCGGCCCCTTCACCTTCGACCTCGGCGCGCGCACCCTGCACAAGAATGGCGGCGAGCTGCCCCTGACGACCGGCGAGTTCGCCATGCTCAAGGCGCTGGTGCGCCACCCGCGCCAGCCGCTGTCCCGCGAGAAGCTGGCCCAGCTGGCGCGCGGCCGCGAGTTCGAACCCTTCGACCGCAGCCTGGACGTGCAGGTCTCGCGCCTGCGCAAGCTGGTCGAGCTCGACCCGGCGGCGCCGCGCTTCATCCAGACGGTGTGGGGCGTGGGCTACGTGTTCGTGCCCGACGGTGCAGGCTGAGGCCCTGGCCGCCACGGCCCCACCCCCATCGATGGAAGGCACCCTCTCCGCCGACGACAGGCCGCCGCGACTGGGGCTGTCGCTGTTCTGGCGAACGTTCTTCCTGCTGTCGCTGCTGCTGGTGGGCTCGATCGTCGCCTGGCTGCAGACCTTCCGCGCTCTCGAGTTCGAGCCCCGCGCCCTGGAGACCGCGCACCAGATCGCCTCCCTGGTGAACTTCAGCCGGGCCGGCCTGCGCCATGCCGACCCGATTGCGCGGGTGTCGCTGATCAAGACACTCGACGCCGAAGAAGGCGTGCGCATCCAGCCACGCGAGCCGGGCGACCGGTACCAGCCCTTCACCGGCAGCATGATGGACCGCGCCATCGGCCGCCAGCTGGTGCAGCGCCTGGGCCCCGGCACGGTGCTGGCGTCCAGCATGAACGGCGAGCCCGGCCTGTGGGTGGGCTTCCACATCGACGAGGACGCCTATTGGCTGCGGCTGGACCGGGCGCGCTTCGCCCAGGTGGGCGGGCGCACCTGGCTGATCTGGCTGGTGACGGCGGCCGCCCTGTCGCTGGCGGGCGCGGCGCTGATCGCGCGCCTCATCAACTGGCCGCTCAAGCAGCTGTCGCTGGCCGCCAGCCGGGTGAGCGAGGGCGACTTCGACGCCAGCCGGCTGGACGAGCGGGTGGTCACCAGCGAGATCCGCGAGGTGAACATCGGCTTCAACCGGATGGCCGCCCAGCTGGCCAAGATCGAGCAGGACCGCGCCGTGATGCTGGCGGGCATCTCGCACGACCTGCGCACGCCGCTGGCGCGGCTGCGGCTGGAGACCGAGATGAGCGTGGCCGATGCCGACGCGCGCAGCCACATGGCGGCCGACATCGACCAGCTCGACGCGATCATCGACAAGTTCCTGGACTACGCGCGCCCCCAAGGCGGCGCGCTGCACCCGCTGCCGCTGGCGCCGGTGCTGCGCGCCTGCGTCAACGCCACCCGCGAACAGCCCGACCTGCAGGTGACGCTGGACGTGCCCGAGTCGGTGGAAGTGGTGGCTGACGAGGTGGACCTGACGCGCACGGTGGCGAACCTGCTGGAGAACGCGCGGCGCTACGGGCGCTGGCCCGGCCAGTCGGCGGCACGGGTGGACATCACCGCCCGGGTGCGCGCCGACTGGGTGATGGTGCGCCTGCGGGACCACGGTCCCGGCGTGCCGCCGGAGGCGCTGTCGAACCTGGTGAAACCCTTCTTCCGGGGTGACAGCGCGCGCACCGCCGCCACCGGGGCCGGGCTGGGCCTGGCGATCGTGCAGAAGGCGGTGCAACGCATGGGGGGCGTATTCGCGGTGTCGAACGCGCCGGGCGGCGGTTTTGCGGCCCACCTGCGGCTGCAGCGGCCGCGGGGCTTCAGCGAGACGGCAGCAGGCGCGCCGGATCGACCGGCTTCCCCTGGCGGCGGATCTCGAAGTGCAGCTTGACGCGGTCCGCGTCCGAACTGCCCATCTCCGCAATCTTCTGGCCACGCCGCACGGTCTGATCCTCCTTCACCAGCAGCGCCTGGTTGTGCGCGTAGGCGGTGAGGTAGGTGTTGTTGTGCTTGAGGATGATCAGGTTGCCGTAGCCGCGCAGGCCGGCGCCGGCGTAGACCACGCGGCCGTCGGCGGCGGCGAGCACCGGGTCGCCGGCCTTGCCGGCGATGTCCAGGCCCTTGTTGCGCGCCTCGTCGAAGCCAGCGATGACCTGCGCGTTGCCGGTGGGCCAGGCCCAGGCGACCTCGTCCTCGCCGGTGGCGGGCTGGGCCGAGGCGGCCGGCTCGGCCTGGCGCGGCGGCAGCGAGGTACCCGACGCGCTGGAGGACGGCACCGGCTGGGTCTGCACGCCCGAGGCGGACGCCATGGGCTGGGGGGCCGGCGTGCCAGAGGCGGCGGGGGCCGGCATGGCGCGCGCCACCGGCTCGCCGGCCGGCGGCACCACGCGCAGCACCTGGCCGACCTCGATCACGTTGGGGTTGCCCATGCTGTTCCAGCGGGCGATGTCGCGCCAGTTCTGGCCGGCGTCGAGCGCGATGCGAATGAGCGTGTCGCCCGGACGCACGGTGTAGTAGCCGGGCTTGCCGGCATTCTCGGCACCGGGCAGGGCCGCGGCAGCGGAGGACGGCTGTGGCAGGGACGACGGGGCCGCGGTGCGGGAGCGGGTCATGGAGCCGCGGTCCTCGACGGGGGCGGGCGCGCGCGGGCCGGTGGAACAGGCGGCCAGCAGGCTGGCGCACAGCGTGAGCGCGAAGGCCGAGGAGGCCTTCCGCGAACGGGACGTCGGTCGGAGGGGCATCGTCATGGGGGTCGAAGGCATGCGCCTGTGAGGCGGCGTCACGGGAAGGCGCCGCCGCGGCGACTCACGCCGTGCCTGATTTTAGAGGGACGAAGTGCACCGCTTCCAGCACGCTGCGTTGCAGGCCGGCGGGGGTGCGGTCGATGACCACGAGGGCCTGGCGGCCGCCGGGCATGACGGTAGGCGCCACCAGCCGGCCGCCGACGGCGAGCTGGTCGGTCCACGCGGCGGGCACCGCCTCGCCACCGGCGGCGGCGATGATGCCCGCGTAGGGCGCGCCCTGCGCGTACCCCAGCATGCCGTCGCCGAACAGCAGGTGCACGTTGGGCAGGCGCAGCGGCCGCAGGTTCTCGCGCGCCTTGTCATGCAGGCCACGCAGGCGCTCGATGCTGTACACCTCGCGCGCGACGCAGGCCAGCACCGCGGCCTGGTAGCCGCAGCCGGTGCCGATCTCGAGCACGCGTCCCAGCAGCCCCGGCGCGCGGCCCGGGGCTGCCAGCAGCAGCTCGATCATGCGGGCCACCACGTTGGGCTTGGAGATCGTCTGACCCAGGCCGATCGGCAGGCTGGTGTCCTCGTAGGCCTGGATCACCAGTGCGCTGTCGACGAAGCGGTGCCGCTCGACCTGCCCCATGGCGGCCAGCACCTGCGGGTCGGCGATGCCCTGGGCCGCGAGCTTGCGGACCATGCCGGCGCGCACCGCGGCGGAATCGAGGCCCAGGCCGGTGGGCACCTGCGGCGCGGGCGCGGCGACGCCACGGGCCGGCGATGCGGGGGCGCCGGCGGTGGATCCGGCGCCGGTGCCGGCCATGCGGGACGGCTTGCGGGTGGCGGGCGTGCCCAGGTCGATGCGGGCGGGAAAACTGGGGCGGCGGCTGGTCATCGCGGCGCGCGGGGGCCGGCGGTGGCCTGGCCCCAGGCCTGCAGGCTGTCGTGGTCGGTGAGGTCGACCTGCAGGGGGGTGATGGAGACGCGGCCCTGCGCGGTGGCGTGGAAGTCGGTGCCGTCGGCGCCATCCTTGGCCGGGCCGGCGCCGCCGATCCAGTACATGGTTTCGCCGCGCGGGCTGGTCTGCGCGATGACGCTCTCGGCGGCATGGCGCCGGCCCAGACGGCAGACCTCGAAGTCGCCCAGCTGCTCGTAGGGCCGGTTGGGAATGTTCACGTTCAGCAGGAAGGGCGGGCGCGCGAGCCAGCCCTGCGCGATGGCCCGCTGCACCAGCTCGCGCGCGACACGGGCCGCAGCATCGAGGTGGGCCCAGCCCTTCTCGACCTGCGAGAAGGCGATGGCGGGAATGCCGAACAGGTACCCCTCCATCGCGGCGCCCACGGTGCCGGAGTAGATGGTGTCGTCGCCCATGTTGGCGCCGTTGTTGATGCCGCTGACCACCAGGTCGGGCCGGTAGCCCAGCACGCCGGTCAGGGCGATGTGCACGCAGTCGGCCGGCGTGCCGTTGACGTAGCGGATGCCGCCGGGCGCGCCATGCACGTAGAGCGGCTGGTTCAGCGTGAGGGCGTTGGACTTGGCGCTGTTGTTGTGTTCCGGCGCGACGACCTCGACCTCGGCGATGTCGCGCAGCGCCTCGTGCAGGGCGACGATGCCGGGCGCCTGGTAACCGTCGTCGTTGGAGATGAGGATCTTCATGGGGCGGACTCTGCGGGTCATTGTAGGCGGGGCCCGTCCCGGGAGAGACAAGCTGGCGTTTGGGCGCACTCCTATCATCGGCGCACCGAGACAAGGAGACCGAGATGCATGCCTGGCTCTGCGAAAACCCCGTCGGCGTCGATGCCTTGCAGTGGAAGGAGCTGCCCACGCCCGAGCCCGGGCGCGGCGAGGTGCGCCTGCGCATCGAGGCGGCCAGCCTGAACTTCCCGGACCTGCTGATCGTCCAGAACAAGTACCAGATGAAGCCGCCCCTGCCCTTCGTGCCGGGCTCGGAGTACGCCGGCGTGGTCGAGGCGGTGGGCGACGGGGTGAAGCACCTGGCCCCGGGCCAGCGCGTGGCCTGCCTCTCGGGCACCGGCGGTTTCGGCACCCACACGCTGGCGCCGGCCGCCCTGTGCATGCCGCTGCCGCCGGAGTTCCCGGCGGTGGACGCGGCGGCCTTCATCATGATCTACGCCACCTCGCACCATGCGCTGATCGACCGCGCGCAGCTCAAGGCCGGGGAGACGGTGCTGGTGCTGGGCGCGGCCGGCGGCGTGGGCACCGCGGCGATCCAGATCGCCAAGGCGGCGGGGGCACGGGTGATCGCCGCCGCCTCCACCGACGAGAAATGCGACCTGTGCCGGCGCCTGGGCGCCGACGCGACGATCAACTACACCGCGCACCCGCTGCCCAACGCCTTCCGCGAGGCGGTCAAGCAGGCCACTGGCGGGCGCGGGCCGGACGTGATCTACGACCCGGTGGGCGGCGACTTCGCCGAGCCGGCCTTCCGCTCCATCGCCTGGCGCGGGCGCTACCTGGTGGTGGGCTTCGCCTCGGGGCCCATCCCCGCCCTGCCCCTGAACCTGGCGCTGCTCAAGGGCGCATCCCTGGTGGGGGTGTTCTGGGGCGACTTCGCCAAGCGCGAGCCCGAGGCCAACGCCGCGATGATGCGCGAGCTGGCCGGCTGGTACGCGCAGGGCAAGGTCAAGCCGGTGATCGACCGAACGATGCCGATGGCCCACCTGAAGGAAGCCTACGCCCGCATGGGGTCGCGGGCCGTCATGGGCAAGCTGGTGATGGTGAACTGACCGCGGGGGAGCGGCGCCAAGGGCCGCTATAATCGCGCTCTCTACGGTGGCTGTAGCTCAGTTGGTAGAGTCCCAGATTGTGATTCTGGTCGTCGTGGGTTCGAGTCCCATCAGCCACCCCACCCCCTTCCCCAGCAAAAACGGCGCCTCATGGCGCCGTTTTTCATGGTGCAGCCCCGGACCTCGGGGTCAGCCCCCCTGCTTCGCCCCCTGTTGCGGGGCCACCTTGACCTCGGTCTTGAAGCGGTCCTTCAGCAGGTTGAAGTAGGCCAGCGTCTCGGCCTGGGCCCACCATTGGGCGTGCTGCTGCACCTCGGCGCGGGCCTTGGCCGCGTCGGGGGCGGGACGGGGCACCGACTGCACCACCTTCACCACCGCGTAGCCGGCATCGCCCAGGTCGACGCCGACGAACGTCGGCAGCGCGGTGGGGTCGGCCTTGAGGGCGGCCTCGATGATGGCGCGGGCCTGGGTGCCGGGCTGGTCACGCGAGACGGTGGCGACGGCGGACAGGCCGGTGGCACTGGCCGGGGCGGCCTTCCAGGCGGCCAGCTGCGACTCGCCAGCCTTGCGGGCCTCCTGGGTGCCGGTGCTGGCCTTCAGGCGGGCACGCACCTGCTCCTTGACCTCCGCCAGCGGCAGGGTGCGCGCGGGCTGGTGGCGCACCACGCGGCCGGCCACGAGCTGGCTGCCGCCGATCTCCACCGCCTCGGTGTTGCGCTTCTTCTCCAGGCTGTCGGCGCTGAAGAGGGCCGCGAGGAACTTGGGGTTGGCCAGGGCGCCGTTGGCGCCGGCGGCGGGCTGGCGCTGCACGCCGGAAGCGGTGCGCACCTCCAGGCGGAAGCGGTCGGCCACGCCCTTGAGGCTGTCGGACTGCTCGTAGACGGCGTTGCTGAAGCCGTCGGCGGACTCGGCGAACTTGCGCTGGGCCTGCTGCTGGCGCAGCTGCGCCTCCAGCTCGGGGCGCATCTGCTCGAAGGTCTTGACCTTGGGCGCCTTGATGTCGGTCAGGCGGATGATGTGGAAGCCGAAGTCGGACTCGACGATGCCGCTGATCTCGCCCTTCTTCAAGGCGAAGGCGGCCTCCTCGAAGGGCTTGACCATGGCGCCACGGGCGAAGAAGTCCAGGTCGCCGCCCTTGGCGGCGGAGCCCGGGTCCTGCGAGTTCTTGCGGGCCAGGTCGGCGAAACCCTCGGGGTTCTTCTTCACCGCGGCCAGCAGCTCCTCGGCCTTCTTGCGGGCGGCCTCGCGCTGGTCGGCCGGCGCGCCCTTGGCGGCGGCGACGAGGATGTGGCTGGCTCGGCGCTCCTCCTGGCCGGCCAGGCGGGCGGTGTTCTGCTCGTAGTAGGCGCGCAGGTCGGCCTCGTTGACGGTGATGCCCTTTTGCAGGGTGGGCAGGTCCAGCACCACGTATTCGACGTCGGCCTGCTCGGGTGCCTGGAACAGCTTGGGGTTGGCCTGGTAGAAGGCCTCGATCTCGGCGTCGGTGGGCTGGGCCTTGGCAGCGAAGGCGGCGGCGTCGAAACGGGCGACCTGGATCTCGCGGCGCTCGAAGAAGGCGTCCAGCGCCAGGCGCGCGGGCGCCTGCGCCGGCAGGCCGCTGGCGCCGATGCCGGCCAGCACGCGGCGGGCAGACAGGTCGGCGCGGACCTGGGCCTCGAAGCCCTCGGGGGTGAGGCCCTGCTGGCCCACCAGCTGCTTGTAGCGGGCGACGTCGAGCTTGCCGTCGGGGCCGCGCAGGGCGGCGATGGCCGGCATGCGCTGGAGCTCGCGGGCCAGGGCCTCGTCGCCGGTGATGAGGCGGGCCTTCTCGGCGGCGGCGGCGATGACGCGGTCGCTGACCAGGCGGTCCAGGGTGCCCTGGCGCGCCTCGGGCGAGTCGAGCAGCTTGGGGTCGAGGTTGGGGATCTGCTCGCGCAGGCGGTCGGACTCCTGCTTGTGGGCGGCGTCCCACTCGGCCTGGCGGATGTCGCGGCCGTCGACCCGGGCGACAACGGCGCCCTTGTCGTTCATGCGGCTGTAGCCCTCCACCCCGAACAGGACGAAGGACGGGAAGATCAGGAGGAAGAGGATGAACTGCAGGACCTTGGTGTTCCTGCGGACGAAGTCGAACATGGGAAGTGGCCTCGCGGAAGCGAGGAATTATCCACTTTTTGCCTCAGGCGCCCCGCCACTGGAAACGCAGGGTGGCCAGGTCGTCCTGGGCCTTCTGCTCGGCGCGGTCGCGCCAGACCCGCTCGCGGGCGCGGGCATGGACTTCCAGCTTCTCGGCCTTGTCCAGTTCCATGCGGGCCTGGGTGACCTCGCGGGCCAGCGCCTCGCGCTGGATGCGGGCCGCGGTGCAGGCGCGCAGGGACTGGTCCAGCAGCTGCTGCAGCTGGTGCATGAACTGGCGGTCGTTCAGGGTGTCGGCCATGAGCTGACCGTCGGCGGTGGCGTCGTTGTGCCGGCGCCGGTATTCCATGAGCATGGTGCGCACCCGCAGTTCGTTCGCCTGCAGCTGCGCCTCGCGGGCCTGCGCCTGCGACAGGCGCTGCTGCGCGTCCTGCAGGGTGCGGGAGGCCTTGAGCACCAGCAGGCTCCAGGCGTCATGACGTTGGGATGCTTCGGCCATGGATCAACCCTCCACGATGGACTGGACCGCCTGCACGCAGTCGCCGTAGGCGACGCCCTGGTGCATGTCCTGGCGCAGGAATTCCTCCAGCGCGGGACGCAGGCGGATGGCTTCGTCCAGCTCCGGGTTGGAGCCGGGCACGTAGGCGCCGACCTGGATCAGGTCGCGGTTCTGCTGATAGAGCGACCACAGGCGGCGGAAGCGGTTGGCGCGCTTGACGGTGTCCGGCTCGATCAGGCTGGGCATGATCCGGGAGATCGAGCCATTGAGGTCGATGGCCGGGTAGTGGGCCGCGTCGGCCAGCGCGCGCGAGAGCATCACCTGGCCGTCCAGCGAGGCGCGGGCGAGGTCGACCACCGGGTCGTGGGCGTCGTCGCCCTCGGCCAGCACGGTGTAGATGCCGGTGATGGAGCCCAGACCGTGGCGGCCGACGCCGGCGCGCTCGATCAGGTTGGGCAGCAGCGCGAAGACCGAGGGCGGGTAGCCCTTGGAAGTGGGCGGCTCGCCCACGGCCAGGCCGATCTCGCGCTGGGCATGGGCCACGCGGGTGAGGCTGTCCACCAGCATCAGCACGCTCTTGCCCTGGTCGCGGAAGTACTCGGCGATGGTGTGCGTCATGAGGGTGGCCTTCAGGCGCAGCACCGGCGAGACGTTGGCCGGCGCGGCCACCACCACCGCCTTGGCCAGGCCCTCGGGGCCGAGGGATTCCTCGATGAAGGCCTGCACCTCGCGGCCCCGCTCGCCGATCAGGCCGATGACGACCACGTCGGCGCGGGCATAGCGCGTGAGCATGCCCAGGAGCACGCTCTTGCCGACGCCGGAGCCGGCGATGAGGCCGATGCGCTGGCCGCAGCCGAGCGTGAGCATGCCGTTGATGGCCTTGACGCCGACGTCGAGCACTTCGTGGATCGGACCGCGCTCCATCGGGTTGACGGGACGGCCCTGCAGGGACAGGCGGGTGTCGCAGCGGGGGGCGGGCTTGCCGTCCAGCGGCTCGCCGCGGCCGTCGATGACGCGTCCGAGCAGCTCGGGGCCCAGGGCCACGCTGGCCGAGGGGTGGATGACGCGCACGCTCGCGCCCGGTCCGATGCCCTGGGGCTCGGTGAAGGGCATGAGGTAGAGGGTCTGGTCGTTGAAGCCGACCACTTCGGCCTCGACGCGCGCGCCGGAGGGGTCACTGACTTCGCAGCAGGCGCCCAGGGGGGCCATGAGGCCACGGGCTTCCAGGCGCATGCCGACCAGGCGCGCCAGGGTGCCGCTCTTGCGAGGTTCGTCCACCCGCAAGGCGCCGGCCAGGCGGTCGACGTCGGCGGCGAAGTCGATCATCCGGCGGCTCCGGGGTCGTCCGGCATCGGCCGGGCGGTGGCGTCGATGACGTCGTCCAGGCCGGCAGGGCGGCGGCGCGGGGCACGGTCGGGACCGCTGCCGAGGCCGGCGCCCAGGGGCTGGGCGGGCGAGGCCGACTCCCGCAGCAGCACGGACCCGCGCGGGCCGGTGTGCACCAGCAGCTTGTCGACCAGCGCCTGCAGGCGGTGGTCGACCAGGTCGTCCAGCACGGTGTCGTCCAGACGCAGGCGCACGCTGCCGGGGTGCAGCTGCGGGTCGGGCTGCAGCTTCAGGCCCTCGAGGAAGCCGGGGGACAGGGCCTGCAGCAGCTCGGCGTCGTCGGGATGCACGCAGACCACCACCTGGCTGCCCGGGGGGGGATCGAGGGCGGCCAGGGCCTGCCGCACGATCTGGGAGATGGCCTGGCCGGAGGCCTGCAGCTCGCCGCGCACCAGCTGCTCGGCGATGTGCAGCGCCAGCCGGCGCAGGGGTTCGAAGAAACGGTCCGCGTCCTCGGACAGGGCGCGCAGCTCGATGGCCAGGCCGCGCACGAGTTCGGCCTCGCGGGTGCGCTCGGCCTGCAGCTCGGCGCGGGCCTGCTCCAGGCCCTCGGCGACGCCGCGGGCATGCCCGCGGGCCTCGGCCTCCTGCAGGGCGGCCTGGAAGGCCTCGTCATCCTGCAGGGAGACGGCGCGGGACTCGACGTCGACGACGTCGTCGGCCGGTGCCTCGCCACCCTCGACCGGCGGCAGTGCCTGCGACGAGCCCGGCGCGCCGGCCGGGTCGGCCAGCTCGTGCTGCGGCACCGCCGGGTCGACCGCGGCGGCGATGCGCCAGGGGCCGAAGGTGTCGGACTGCTCGTGGGCCCAGGGCGCGCGCAGGAAGCGCGGCGTCTGCTGCGGCTTGAGCAGCAGCGGGCTGGGCACCCAGTGGGGGGCCGCCTCGGCGCCGGTGTCCTGAAGCCCGGTTTCAGACAAAGTCGTCTCCGCGGCCGGCCAGCATCATCTCGCCGGCATCGGACAGCTTGCGCGCGATGCGAATGACCTGCTTCTGCGCCTCCTCGACGTCGGCCATGCGTAGCGGGCCGCGGGCCTCCATCTCGTCGACGAACATGAGGCGGGCACGGCCGGACATGTTGTCCAGGAACTTCTCCTTGACGTAGTCGGGCGCGCCCTTGAGGGCCACCATCAGCATCTCGGACTCGACCGCGCGCATCAGGGTCTGGATGCTGCGGTTGTCCACCGCCGAGAGGTTCTCGAAGGTGAACATGTTGTCCTGGATCTTCAGCATCAGGTCGCCGTCGAGGTTGCCCAGGCCCTGCATGATGGAGGACTCCAGGTCCACCTTCACGAAGTTCATGATCTTGGCGGCGGCCTTGATGCCGCCGAAGCTGGAGCTCTTGGCCGAGGAGTTCGTGGAGAACTGCTTCTTCATGATGGCCTCGAGTTCCTCCATGGCAGACGGCTGCACCGTCTCGAGGCTGGCCACGCGCTGGATGATCTCGGGGCGGTGTTCCGGCGGCAGGTAGGACAGCACGTCGGCGGCGACGTCGTACTCCAGCACCGAGAGAATGATCGCGATCACCTGCGGGTGTTCGCCGGCGATCATGTCGGCGATCGACCGGGCGTCCATCCACTTGAGGATTTCCAGGCCCTTGCTGCCCTGCCCCGGCATGATGCGCGAAAGCACCGAGGTGGCCTTGTCGTCGCCCAGGGCGCGCTTGAGGACCTTCTCCACGTAGTCGCCGGTGCCCAGGCCCAGGTTGGTCTGGCGCTTCAGGGTGGCGACGAAGTCGTCCAGCACGAAGTTCACCGCCTCCTGCGAGAGGTCGGCCACCGACACCATGGCGGCGCCCAGGGCCTGCACCTCTTTCGGGTTGAGGAAGCGGATGATCTCCGCCGCCTGCTGCTCGCCCAGGAGCAGCATGAGCACCGCAGCGCGCTGGGTGCCGCTGAGGGCGTCGAGTTCGGCCCTCAGCTCCTCGGTCATGATGACGTCGGCGGCGGTGATCGCCCCGCCCTCGCCCTTGGCGGCGTCGGGCTTGGCGTCCTTGTCCTTGGCGTCGTCTTTCTTGTCGGCCATGTCGGTCTCCAGCGATCGTCAGGCGATCTTGATCATGCCCTTGAGCACGTTGGCCACGCGGGCGGAATCCTCGGCCACGAGCATGCGGATCAGGGCCACCTTGTCGTCGTAGGTGTTGGCGGTGTCGAGCATGTCGATGGAGATGCTCGAGCGCTTGGGCTTGAGCTTGGCCTTGATCTCCTCGAGGCTCTCGCCTTCGCCGATCTGGATCATGCGCATGTCCTCCTCGGACAGCTCGCCGTCGGCCAGGGGCTTGGCGGCTTCCTCGGCCTCGCCGGCGGCCTTGCGGCTGTCGTACATGGCCCGCATGATGGGGCGGATCACGATGAAGAGGAAGGCCAGGAAACCCAGGGCGATCAGGCCGCTCTTGAAGGCCAGGTGCACGTCGGGCTGCAGGTACCAGGGAATGCCGGGCGCGGGCGGCTCGCTCTCGAAGCGGGCGGGCACCACCGAGACCTGGTCGCCGCGCTGGGCGTCATAGCCCACGACGCTGCGCACCAGCTCGGTCATGCGCTCGAGTTCCTGCGGGGTGTAGGGCTGGGAGGCCGGGGCGGCGCCGGCGGCCGGCGCGGAGGCGCCGGGCGCAGGAGCCGGGGCCGGGCGCTCGTTCACGACGACGGCCACGGTGATGCGCTGCACGCCGCCGGTGGCGTTGCGCACGTGACGCACGGTGCGATCGAGTTCGTAGTTGCGGGTGACGCGGCTGCTGGTGGTGTCCAGCGGCGCAGCGCCCGGGCCGGAGGCGCCACCGCGGGCCGGGTCGGCCTGGGTGCTGGTGGTGGTGGCCGGCGCGTTGGGCGCGGAGTTGGACAGCGAGCCGGGCACGCCCTCGGCGTTGCGGCGCGCGGATTTGTCCTCGGACAGCACCTCGGAGCGGGCGCGCGGGCCCTTGTCACGCGAGTCGAAGTCCTCGGTGGTCTGCTCGATCTGGGTGAAGTCGAGGGTGAGGTTCACCTGCGAGCGCACGTTGGTCTCGCCGACGACCGGCGAGAGGATCTGCAGGATGCGGCTGCGGTAGGTTTCCTCCAGCTGCTGCTTGTGCGAGGTCTGGGCGGCGGTCAGGCCCAGCTTCATGTCGGTGGCGGATTCGGTGAGCAGCTTGCCCACGTTGTCCACCACGGCCACGTTGTCGGGGGTGAGGTAGGGCACGCTGGAGGACACCAGGTGCACGATGGCCTGCACCTGCGAGGCCGAAACGGCCCGGCCCGGGTGCGGGGTGACGACGACCGAGGCCTTGGGCGGGACGCGGTCCCGCACGAAGACGCTCTGGCGCGGGGTGGCCAGGTGCACCCGCGCGGCATGGATGGTGCCGATCTGCGTGATGCTGCGCGCGAGCTCCTGCTCCATGGCGGCATTGACCCTCACCTGCTCCATGAACTGGCTGGTGGTCATGGAGGACTGGTCCTTCAGGCCCTCCAGGCCGACGGCGCCGGTCTTGGGCAGGCCCTGGGAGGCCAGGAAGATGCGCGCCTCGTGGAAGCGGTCGGACGGTACGGTGAGCTGGCCGGTCTGCGGGTCGATCTTGGGCTTGTATTCGGCGGTGCGCAGCGCGTCGAAGGCGGCCTGCTGGTCGGCCTCGGACAGGCCGGGCATGACCGGGCGGTAGGGGGTGGACTGGATCCAGGCGTAGACGAGGCCGAAGACCAGCAGGGCCAGGATGACGACGAAGACCGGCAGGGCCCGGCGCACGCTGGGCTGGCGCAGGACGCGGCGGGCGCCGTCGACC
>JACCDH011100123.1_pt1 | contig 13135 bp, 8 predicted proteins | sample 7442481 | NCBI WGS metagenome assembly JACCDH01 (sample SAMN15323433, study PRJNA562643) | freshwater metagenome | isolation source: river surface water | place: USA:Blue River Watershed | collected 2017-08-15
CCAAGTGACTTACGGAAAGATTCTGATGGAAGGTTATATAAAGAATCTTTTGGAATGGCATCTGCTAGAGCAGTTGCAGCAAGAACTGCAAGTGAAGATGCTTTTGATCGTGCACGTAAATCATTATTTGAAGAGGGAATATCTTCATCACGAATGTACATTAATCCGGCTCGACCTGGTGTTGAGGATTTAATTGATGAAATCATTGCCGGTCTTAGATCTTCATGCACTTATAGCGGTGCAGCTAATTTAATTGAATTTAATGAAAAAGCAGTTATAGGAATTCAATCCGCTGCAGGTTACGCTGAAGGTCGACCTTTATTTACATCTTGGAAAAACTAAATACTCTCTTTTTTAATTCTATTCTTTGACAAAAGAATGTGGCCAATAAAGCCAATTGCAAGGGCAAATAAAACTCCAAGATTTGCATAAGCCCAACTACCTTCACGTCCACCTAGTGGGCCAAGTAAATAACCCTGCCAAGAAAGCCAGCCAGCTAAAGAGTTTGTTACAAATCCCCAACCAATAATTGCACCAAAAAAAACTAATCCAATTGATTTTAGATTCCAACTTCCATATCTACCTTTTGGATCAAATAGCTCATCCTCGGCATACCCTTTACGCATTAATACATCTGCTACAAATATCGCAGACCAAACTGCAACTGGAACTCCTAATGTAATTAAAAAACCCTGGAAAGGAACAAAGAAGTCACTTGCAAACCAGACTAAATAAATTACTCCAATTGTCATAATCAAGCCATCAATTGCTGCTGCAGTATGTCGTTTAACCGGTATTCCAATTGAAACTAAAGTTAAACCAGATGAATACAAATTAAGAATTGCTCCGCCAATTAAACCTAATATTGCAACTAGCGCAAATGGAATTAGATACCAGGTGGGCAATAAAGTAGTTAATGCACCAATAGGATCAGAAGCAACAAGAGCACTTAACTCCGAACTACTTGCTGCTAATAATGAACCATAAATTACTAACGTGATTGGAACAATGGCAGCTCCAAAGACTGTCCAGGTAACTACAGATTTTCCTGATGTACTTCTTGGAAGATATCTAGAGTAATCCGCAGCCGACCCTACCCAACCTAAACCAATACCGGTGATACCAAATATTAATGCACCGATGAAACCTTCAGTCGTGCCATTTGGTATTGAAGAAACTTTTGACCAATCAACTGAATCAATTGTTAGTGCAATGTAACCAAAAGTTAAAATCAAAGTTGAAATAGTTAAATACACTTGTAGTTTCATTATTACTTTAAAGCCCAATACGCCACCGACTATTGTTAGTCCGCCCGCAAGCAAAAATCCTAAAATTCTTGATAAATCTGGATCTATATTTCCAACTCTAGTAAACACAGTCTCTGAAGCAAGAGTTGCTAGAGAAACTAAAACCGTCTCCCAGCCAACAAATATAAGATAAGAAAGAAATGCCGGAATTTTATTTCCTTTTACTCCAAATGCTGCCCTAGAAAGAGTCATAGTTGGAGCGTTAGCGCGCTTTCCGGCAAGTGAAGATATACCTACAAGTAAAAAACTTCCTACAGTCCCGATGATAGCTGCGGCAGTTGCCTGCCAAAATGAAATACCAAAACCTAAAAAGAAAGATCCGTATGAAATCGCTAGAAAAGAAACATTTGCTGCAGCCCATGGCCAAAATAATGAATGAGCATTTCCTTTACGTTCTGACTCAGAAACAAAGTTAATCCCATTTAACTCTAAGTTTTCAGACATTTTCGCCATAAAGTTATTTAACTACAAAAAATATTATCTTGGACGTCTACGGCGCTCATTTGGACGTGGACGTGATTTTTTTCTCTTGCCACCACCCCTAGATCTTGAACCTCGGTCACCACGAGAGCTTCTAGCCTTCTCACCTCTTGAATTAGCTACCTCTTCGATTGGTACTCCAGATGGCTCGAGTGCACCAGTAATTCTTACTAGAGTTGAATCCAGTGGACGAACCGTAGATTCAGTTAATTTAACGCCGGCTCTAGAAGTTAACCCATGTACACCTTTACGTTGTTTGTGAGTAGCTAGAGTAACCACAGTACCTACTGCACCTGCTCGAGCTGTTCTGCCTGCACGATGTAAATAATCTTTATGATTTTCCGGAGCATCTACATGCACTACTAATGAAACATCATCCACATGAATACCTCTTGCTGCAACATCAGTTGCAACTAGCGCTGAAGTTTTTCCAGATTTAAACGCCTCTAAAACTCTTGATCTTTGACTTTGTGTTTTACCGCCGTGAAGTGCTCCAACAGCTACACCTACCTGATTCATTTTTTTAGCTAATTTATCTGCACCATGCTTGGTTCTAACAAAAAATATACTTTTGCCTTTTCTAGCTGCTATTTGAGAAGTAATTAAATCTTTATGTGCTTGCTCCATGATTAACATGTGATGAGTCATATTTGTGGCTGTTGACTTTTCATTTGCTAGAGAATGCGTAACTGGATTTCTAAGATATTTTTTAACTAAAGAATCTACATCCCTGTCTAAGGTTGCGCTAAAAAGCATGCGCTGGCCATCTGGTTTAGTTAAATCTAAAATTCTTTTCACATCCGGTAAAAATCCCATATCTGCCATTTGATCTGCTTCATCTAAGACTGTTATTGAAATATCATCTAATTTGATGTGCTTCTTCTGAATCAAGTCGATTAATCTGCCAGGAGTTGCTACAACTATTGGAACGCCTCGTTTTAATGCTTGAATTTGTTTTGAATATGAAAGTCCACCAGCTACTACTTGAGAGTTTAAATTTACAGACCTAGATAGCGGAGCGATTACATCACTTATTTGCATGGCTAATTCGCGAGTTGGTGAAAGAATCAATGCTAATGGGCGCATAGATGCTGCTGTTTTTCCAGCAAGCCTTGAAATTAAAGCCAAGCCAAAAGCTAAAGTTTTTCCAGAGCCTGTTTGACCCCGACCTAAAATATCTTTTCCTGCAATTGCATCTGGCAATGTAGCTTTTTGTATTGGAAAGGGTTTTTCAATTCCAGCAGCATGTAGCGCTTTAATCAGCGCAGGATTAACACCTAAATCTTTAAATGACATATACAACCAATCAAGACATGATGCGTGTCTCGATAGTGATTAGAGATTAAGACTCGCAAGGTACTTACAAGTTGTAAGCACATGGGGAACTACAGAATTAAGTTTACCTTACTTTTTATTGCTCGATTACCAAAAAGATTAATCTAGCCTTATTTTATTTCCATTAACTGTAAGCTCAACAGCGACAATACCAGTTTGATCATTATTCTGCGCTGCATCAACCCAAGAAATCTCAGCATCAACAAGTGATTTTGAAATATCAGAATCAAGCCACTCTTTAATTTTTGACTCATCACCAGCAATTTCTATCTTAGAAATTTTTGCTGTTGCTTTACCGTCAGTTGATGGATGTTCCTTAGTTAGCCACTGAATAAAGAATGGTAATTGCGAGTCTTCAAGAGTTGCTAAAACTCCAATTTGTTTCCAACCTAATTCACTTCCATCTGGTCTGCGACGATTACCATCTACCGAAGTTCTTCCTAATCTTGATTCGACTTTCTTAATATCCTCAGTTGCTAGTACCCATGTAAGCCAGCCGCCACCTTCTTCAGCTTTCTTCTTTACCGCTCTTCCAAATGGAGTCGAATCTGTTGCCGGGTGATCAAGAGGACAGACAACTTCAATATATTGATTATTCAATAACGGTGCAGTGAAATTTCTTGTACCAAATTTAGGGTGTATTCCACCATCGACAAACGCTGTTCCAATTTGCGAACCGATTCGATTTACTACATCAGAGATCTGGTCATGAGATGCTACATAAGAGATGTGGTCTAAACGCATGGGAGTATTTTGCCTTACAAAACTAGGTGCTAATTACCACTTTTCTAACGTAATTCACACATCAATGCTTCAATAAGTAGCAGTGGGGCTGCATTCTGTGCCAAATTTGTACGGGTTTTTAGGATTGCCTCTATTCTTTTAAGAGTCCGTTCTGGTCCAGCCGAAGTTGCCATTTTGTTTATCTGATCTCTTAGGTCTTGATTTATCAAGGAATCTGATGACCCAGATTGAACTAATAAAACATCACGATATAAAGTTGAAAGATCTAATAATGCCCGATCGAGATAATCTCTGATCATTCTCGTACTTCTTGATTTTTGTTCCTTCTCTAACTCTTTTATCGCTTTAGAACCCCCAGCTGCTAATTTAGATCCAGTTGTTCCCCAAGCTTCTTTCAACTTGGAAATTTCAAGCTCATCTTTTTTTTCAGAGTCAACTAATGCTTCATTTTTTGCAGCATCAACTAAAATCTGCGCTGCCTTAAATGCTGAAGCAATATCTTTTAACATAAATGGTAACTTCAAAATATTTTCTCTATTTTGTTTTGCATTGATATCAGTAGCAAGGTATCTGGCTCTACCAATATGTCCGCCAGATGCTCTGGCTACAAAATCAGCAACTTTAGGGTCAATTGAATCACGTTCTATCAATAGGTTTGTTATAGCCTTTGTTGAAGGAGTTCGCAGGGATAGATGCCTGCAGCGTGATCGAATTGTTGGAAGTACGTCAGTTAAAGTTGGTGCACATAACAACCAGACGGTCCTAAGTCCAGGTTCTTCAATAACTTTTAATAACGCATTGGCAGCTGAATCTGTAAGTCGATCCGCATCCTCAATTACAACCACGCGCCAATTTGCAACAGATGGTGCCCATGATGCTCTGCTAATTAATTCTCTAACTTCATCGATTTTAATTGATAAGCCTTGAGTTCTAATTAACTCAACATCTGAATGTGAGCCAGTAATGGTCGACATGCAATCTTTACATTTACTACAACCACCTTCTTTACAGACTAGAGCTGCAGCAAATGCAATTGCAGCGTTAGATCGGCCAGAACCTGGGGGGCCGGTAAACAACCAAGCATGCGTCATTCCTTGAGTTTTATCAGCATTATTTCTAGATGCTAAAACGGCATCTTGTAATGCCTTAATCACCTCAGCCTGATCAATTAATGAATTAAATACACTCATACTGACTTTTGGTTTTTCTTTAAACCTTTAATTGCGCCTACTCTTTCAACAATTAATTCATGTATTTGCTCAATAGAAAGCGAAGCGTCGATTATGGCAAATCTTTCTGGATCAGTGTTTGCCAAACTTAAATACTCTTGTCGTACACGTTCATGAAAAGCTAGCGGTTCACTTTCTAGTCGATCGGTTGATTGCAATCTGGCTAGTCCAATCTCTGCGGGCAAATCCATAATAATTGTCAGAGTTGGAGTTAAAGATTCAGTTGCCCATCGAGAAATTCTGGCAACTTCAGTTGGTAATAAAACTCTTCCTGCTCCTTGATAAGCAATTGATGAGTCGAAATATCTATCAGTAATAACTACTTCACCACGATCTAGTGCTGGCTTGATCTTTGCAAACACATGATTTGCCCTATCTGCAGCATACATAAGTGCCTCAGCTCGTGGAGAAATAACACCAGTTTTATTATCTAACAATATTTCACGTAGTTGATTACCTAGTGGCGTGCCGCCGGGTTCTCTTGTAAGTAAAACTGTTTCACCATTTCTTTCAAGCCACTCTTTTAATAATTTAGTTTGTGTAGATTTACCAGAGCCTTCGCCACCTTCAAATGAAATAAATACTCCACTACTTATTTGCCCAGTCATAGCTCCTAGTTCGCCTCTAAAAGCCGATTTAATATCACTCCAAAGTGAAACTGTGGGACGATCTCTCATGTGTAAATAGGACAGAACACCAACAGCAGTTGCTATTAATCCAGCAAAGAACATTGTAAAAGCTGCTCCGTTGTAGGTAACAGTGGTGGTTCTAAAAGAGTATGTGTGCTCACCAATTGCAGCTGCAATCAATGGAGATATTGCAAGTACTAGTACCAGTGAGACTCTTATAAGTGATTGCACAAATGCAAAGGTTCTGCCCCTGATCTCATCGTCAACTTCCAACCCAAGCATGGTGAAGCCAGAAACCCAAGCTACTCCTGAAAAAATTCCCAAAATAATTGTAATAAAAATAGCTAAAACTAAGTTTAAAACTAAAGATAATCCAACTAGTAATATTCCTGAAATTGCTAATGAAGCTCCAAATAATCTTCTTCTTGTAAATTGAGAAAAAACTTTTGGTCCAAAGGAAATACCAGTAGCTAAACCTAAAAATACTGAACCAAATAACACACCGTATGCTGCTTCACCTGCCTGTAAATCATCCACAAAAGTTCGCGCTAGTCCTATAACCGCACCTGCTGCAAAAAAAGCACCAAGCATTCCAAAAACTAAACCTCTAATTACCTTTGAATCTTTGATAAACACAAAGCCATCTATTAAAGATTTAGCAAATGAAAGTTGTTTAACATTCGCTGCGGGTCCTGCAGGTATTTCTTTAAGTCTCCATACCGTATAGGCACAAAATGCAAAACTGATTGAATTAATATAAAGAGCAAGATCTGCAGCACTAGCTGGGGTATTGTTTCCTAAAATCGAATTCACTGCACCTGAAAATACTGCCAAAATTGAAAACACTAGGGCAGCTATAGGTGCTGTTCCATAAGAGGCAAGTAGTGATACCTGATTTGCGCTTTCTAATTTACTTTTTGGAACAAGGTTAGGAACTGAAGCCTCTTTTGCTGGTGACCAAAAAAGTGTAACAATTTCAACCAAAATTGTTGCGGTATATAGCCAGAAATAATTGCCTACAATTGGAATTGATAAATATAAAGAAAATCTCAACACATCACATGAAATCATCAATTTTCTGCGATCAAAACGATCAGCAATTACACCTGCAAACGGTCCTAAAATTACAGCAGGCAGCAACCTAACTATAAAAACTCCAGCGATTGCAAAGTTTGCCTTTGCATAATCACCGCCAGCTAGTTGTTGAGCTAATGCAGTAGATGCAAGTAAACCTAACCAATCTCCAAAGGAAGAAAAAGCCATTGCTTGCCAGAGTTTTCTAAATGCCGGAATTGCTAAAACACTACGAGATTGTGATTGCGCGGGGGCTGATAGATATGGCAATGACATGTTATTAGTCTACTTCTGTTGGCAAAACTCTACTCAGGTAAGTTTCCAACGCCAGTTGCACCCTTTTTTGCCTTTTTCTTGGCAGCTGAGCCTTTAACTGTTTTTTCGGTAAGTGTTGGAGCACTCTTTTTAGATCTTTTGCCTTTTTTCTTTGAACCCTCTGGATTTTCAATTTCCCAAGCTCTTCTGCCTGCTAACAATTCAAGCGCGCGCTCTAAAGTTAGTAGTTCAACTGCATCTCCTCGACGAAGTGTTGCGTTAGTTTCACCATCTGTTACGTAGACACCAAATCTTCCATCTTTAACAATTACATCACGACTTGTTTGAGGATCTTTGCCTAATTCCTTAAGTGGTGGTTTTGCAACGCCACGTCTTCTTACTTTTGGTTGTCTATAAATCTCAAGTGCTTCTTCAAAATTAATTGAAAACAGCTGATCTTCACTTGTCAAAGTTCTTGAATCAGTTCCATGCTTTAAATAAGGTCCATATCTTCCATTTTGTACAGTAATAACTTCACCCTCATACTCGCCCAAATTTCTAGGTAAAGAAAGTAATTTAAGCGCATCAGGTAGCGCCACCGTGTCTAGTGACATAGTGGAAAGCAGTGAAGCGGTTCTAGGTTTTGGTGCATCCTTTTTCTTCCGCTTCTTTTTTGCACCCTCTTCTACTATCTCTTCTGGAAAAACTTCAGTTACATAAGCTCCGAATCGACCAGACTTTGCAATCAACTCCAAGCCAGTTGCTGGATCTACTCCAAGCTTTCGCTCACCTGATGGCTTTGCCAGCAATTCAATAGCTTTAGAAAGTGTTAATTCATCTGGCGCCATTTCTTCTGGAATATTTGCATACTTACGTTCTTCACCACTGCCTTGTTGAAGATATGCACCAAATCTTCCAACTCTAATCTCAATATCTTCACCCATCTTCATGGTATTTATTGCTTGAGCATCTATTGCGCCAAGATCTGCCGATAAATCTGCTAGACCTGGATTGTTTTCACTTCCATAAAAGAACTTAGTTAGCCAAGCAACTCTTTCCTCTTCTCCGTTTGCAATCTTGTCTAGGTCTTCTTCCATTGATGCGGTGAATTCATAATCAATTAATTTTGTGAAATGTTGCTCTAGTAATCCTGTGACTGAAAATGCCAAGAAAGTTGGAACCAAGGCCCGACCTCGTTTTGCTACATAGCCTCGATCTTGAATTGTTTGCATAATTGATGCAAAAGTTGAAGGCCGACCAATTCCTAACTCCTCTAACTTTTTTACTAAAGTTGGTTCGGTATATCTAGCCGGTGGTTTGGTCTCATGTCCCTCACAGTTGAATTCATTGACTGCAATTTTTTCTCCCACGCTCATTGCTGGCAATCTACGATCTACCTCTTCGGTATCAGCTTTTTCTTCAACAATATCCTCATAAGCAGATAGAAAACCAGGAAATACAATTACAGATCCATTAGCTCTAAATATTGCATCACCTCCAGATTTAGTCTTCACATCAAAATCAACTCGCATTTGTTGTTTCTTTGCATCAGCCATTTGAGATGCAATCGTTCGCTTCCAAATTAAATCGTAAAGTGCAAACTCATCTCTTGAAAGTTCCGGAGCCAACTCACCTGGAGTTCTAAATGAATCACCGGCAGGTCTTATCGCCTCGTGTGCTTCTTGCGCATTTTTAGTTTTACCTTCATAAATACGTGGTGAATCTGGCACAGATTCTTTTCCATATAAGGACTGAGCTGATGATCTAGCTGCACCTATAGCTGCAGATGAAAGTGTTACTGAGTCTGTTCGCATATAAGTTATATAGCCATTCTCATATAACCGCTGCGCAATTCGCATTGTTAGTTGCGCGCCCCACCCAAGTCTGGAACCAGCATCTTGTTGCATGGTTGAAGTTGTAAAAGGAGGTTTTGGTCTTTCAGTTCTAGGTGATTCCTCTAATGATTTAACAATTAAAGACTGATTTGAAAGTGACTGCACTAATTCGCGAGCTGATGCTTCATCTAGTAATAAAATATTTTCAACAGATTTTTCTTTTATTCCACCACTTGAATCAAAATCATTTGTTGCAGCCACTCGCTTACCATTTAAAGACAAAAGTCTTGCATTAAAGCCTGGCGCACATTGAGCACTCAAATCCCACCAACTAGATGAAATAAATGCCATACGCTCGCGTTCGCGTTCAACTATTAACCTAGTAGCAACAGATTGAACTCTACCTGCTGAAATTCTAGGCATTACTTTTTTCCAAAGCACTGGAGATAATCGATAACCATAAAGTCGATCTAATACTCTACGAGTTTCTTGTGCATCTACTAATCGATAATCTAGATCTCGTGTTTCTTTAGCTGCTTTTTGAATTGCATCTTTGGTTATTTCATGAAATACCATTCGCCGTACTGGAATTTTTGGCCTTAGCACTTCAATTAAATGCCAGGCAATAGCCTCACCTTCACGATCCTCATCGGTTGCCAGAATTAACTCTTCGGCATCTTTCATTAACTCTTTTAACTCAGCTACTTTTGCTTTCTTATCTGGGTTAATTACATAAAGTGGTGCAAAATCCTCTTCAATATTTACACCTTCTTTTGCCCAAGCAATTTTCTTATACTCCTTGGGAATATCCGCAGCCCGTTGTGGAAGATCTCGAATATGTCCAACGGATGCTTCAACCACATACTCATCACCTAGAAATGAGCCAATTTTGCGCGCTTTAGCCGGCGACTCAACGATGACTAATTTGGTGCCCAAAGTGATCCTTCTTTATCTAATAAGGGAAGAAAAAAGAGTTAAGCGATTGCTGTTGCCCGTTTTCTATTGCGAACTAGCGCATAAATAATTATCGCTGTTGCAATAAGTGCAATCACCAAATTCATTTGCTCATTATCATCTAAAGTAAAGCCAACGATTGCTGGGGTAATTAATAATCCAACTAAATTCATTACCTTAATTAAAGGATTAATTGCTGGACCAGCTGTATCTTTAAATGGATCTCCCACTGTATCTCCGACCACGGTAGCTTTATGAGCTTCACTTCCTTTACCACCAAATTTTCCATCTTCAATCATCTTCTTAGCGTTATCCCAAGCACCACCTGAGTTTGATAAGAACACAGCCATTAAAGTTCCAGTACCAATTGATCCTGCTAAATAGGCACCTAGTGCGCCAACTCCTAAACCAAAGCCAACTGCAATTGGTGCCATAACAGCAAGTAATCCTGGGGTGGCAAGCTCTCGTAATGAATCTCTGGTGCAAATATCAACTACCCGGCCATACTCTGGCTTAACTTTTCCAGTCATAATTCCTGGGTACTTTTTAAATTGTGCACGTACCTCTACAACAACTGCACCAGCCGCTCTAGATACTGCATTAATTGCAAGACCTGAGAACATAAACACTACGGCGGCGCCAATAATTAGGCCGACAAGATTTCTAGGATCTGCAACATCTAATACACCTTGGAATTCCAGTACTTGATCCTTAACTAATAATCCCTTATCAAGAACTGCATTCTTAATTGCATCAGTAAATGCACCAAATAATGCAGTTGCAGCTAACACCGCAGTTGCAATTGCAATTCCTTTAGTTATCGCTTTTGTGGTATTTCCAACCGCATCAAGTGAGGTAAGAATCTTTGCACCTTCACCCTTAACATCACCACTCATCTCAGCAATTCCTTGAGCGTTATCTGAAATAGGGCCGAAGGTGTCCATAGCAACAATTACGCCAACTGTTGTAAGTAGACCTGTTCCCGCAAGTGAAACAGCAAACAAGGAGAGAACTATTGATCCACCACCTAATAAAAATGCACCAAAGACTGCAGATGCAATCAATAATGCTGAGTAAACAGCTGATTCAAAACCAACTGAAACGCCAGCCAAAATTACAGTTGCAGCACCGGTCTTTGATGAGGCAGCCACATCATTTACAGGGCGCTTACCAACCTCAGTGAAAAATCCGGTCAAAATTTGAATGGCTGCAGCAAGTGCAATTCCAATTAATACTGCACCAAATGCTAAAACTCTTGGATTAATATCAACTGATTGTGCTTCAACTGTTAAACCAGTCATATTCTTTAATGAGTTTGGCAAATAAGTCATGGTTGCAAACCCAACTAGAACTGCACTAATTATTGCGCTAGTAAAAAATGAACGATTAATAGCATCCATTGCCGTCTTATCGCTTGAGCGTAATTTTGTTAAGAAAATTCCTAAGATTGCCGTGACAATTCCGATTGCCGGCACAATAAGTGGATAAACCAAACCTGCATCACCAAATCCTGCTTTACCTAAAATAAGAGCTGCTACCAATGTAACCGCATATGATTCAAACAAATCTGCTGCCATTCCTGCACAATCTCCAACATTGTCACCAACATTGTCAGCAATAGTCGCTGCATTTCTTGGGTCATCTTCTGGAATGCCTTTTTCAACCTTACCCACTAGATCTGCACCAACATCGGCAGCTTTGGTAAATATTCCACCACCTACTCGCATAAACATAGCAAGCATCGCTGCACCAAAACCAAAACCTTCTAAAACTGTTGGCGCATTTTCTTTATAAATAATTACAACTAATGAAGCGCCTAATAAACCAAGACCGACTGTAGTCATACCAACTACGCCACCAGTTCTAAATGCAATTTGCACAGCACGCTGTGCTGACTTCTTGCGAGCTGCCTCTGCCACACGAACATTTGCCCTTACGGCTAACCACATTCCGTTATATCCAACTAATGCTGAAAACCCTGCGCCAACTAAAAAGAATATAGATCTGCCGATTCGAACATCCATATCACCTGGTAATGCAAATAACAGAACAAAAACTATTGCTACAAATACCGAAAGTGTTTTAAATTGTCTAGATAAGTAAGCAGCAGCTCCCTCTTGTACTGCAGCTGCAATCTCTTTCATCTTTGCTGTGCCCTCATCTTGGGCTAAGACCTGCGCTCTAAGGGCAAGTGCGATAGCTAGTGCTACCAAAGAGATTCCTAAAATTACATAAACATAGGTGAGGTTATTTCCAGTTACTTGGACAAGATTCACTAAACACTCCTTGGGTAGGGCTCAACTCTGAGCACTTAACTGTCGACGGGCGAGTTTACGCATACTAGGGGGCATATTTACAAATAAAGAGGTATGACGTGGATAAATTACGCTCAAAATTACCAATTGCTCGATTTAACCCTGTGTTTAGGGTTTTTAAAAACTACTTTTAAAAACCTAAAGTTAAAGCCCCATTAATTGAGCTTGGGTATCAAAATTAGGTACAAGGGCTCTAACCTGATCAAAACTGCCCTGTGCTTTTACCTTTCCTTCTTCCATATAAATAACCAGATCAGCTTTTCGAGCAGTTGCCAATCTATGGGCAACAACTATTACCAAGCTATCTTGCTTTATCTTGCTTATCGTATTTGAAATGTTATCTTCAGTTTGCGCATCTAACGCACTTGTAGCTTCATCCATTACTAGAATTTTAGGATTTGTTAGTAACGCTCTAGCAATTCCAATTCTTTGGCGCTGTCCACCACTAAGTTTTCCACCCTCATCTCCAATATTTGTCTCTAAAATAACTCCCTTGTCATCAATGTACTCATTTAGCTGTGCTTTCTTAAGCGCACTAAGCACTAATTTATTATTTTTTTCATCATTCTTAAAACCAAGTAAAACATTTTCAGTAATCGTTCCCGACACTAATTGAATCTCTTGAGGTACATAAGCGACCGCACCTGGCCATTTTTCAATTGCATCTATTGCATCAAGTCCGCTAATTTCAACACTGCCACTACTTGGATGGTGAAGTCCTAACATCAAATCCACAAAGGTTGATTTTCCAGCTCCAGATGGACCTACGACCGCAACATACATTCCGATGTTTAATTCCAGATTAATATTTGAAACCGCATTTTTATCACTACCGGAATATTTGAATTCAAGGCCCTTGATGGCTATTTTCCCAATAAATCCATCATGCTCGGTAGGCACTTTCTCAATTGCTTATTCACTATCTAATCGGTTTATAGATAGCTGTAACGAATCAATTAATTCTAATGTGGGTTTAGC
>JACCDH010159993.1_pt1 | contig 13132 bp, 11 predicted proteins | sample 7442481 | NCBI WGS metagenome assembly JACCDH01 (sample SAMN15323433, study PRJNA562643) | freshwater metagenome | isolation source: river surface water | place: USA:Blue River Watershed | collected 2017-08-15
CAACCTCAAAAACGTCACCCTCCGCCGAGGCACCAAGGTGCTGCTGGACCAAACTTCGGTCACCCTCAACCCCGGAGAGAAAGTCGGTTTGGTCGGCCGCAACGGCGCGGGCAAGTCCACTTTGTTTCCACTGTTCAATGGCACGCTGCATGAAGACGGTGGTGACTTTGAGATGCCCAAAGCCTGGCGCATGGCCCAGGTGGCACAAAACATGCCCGAGACCGACCAGAGTGCCAGCGAATTCGTGCTGGAAGGCGACACCCGACTGGCCGAACTGCGCCAGCGCCTGGCCGCCGCCGAAGAAAGTGGCGATGGCATGGAGATGGCCCACGTCTACACAGATTTGGCCGACGCAGGCGACCATGACGCCCTGCCCCGTGCCGAAGCGTTGATTTTGGGTCTGGGATTTAGGGTGGACGAACTCACCCAGCCGGTCAACAGTTTTTCGGGCGGCTGGCGCATGCGGCTGCAGCTGGCCCGGGCCTTGATGTGTCCGTCTGACATCTTGCTGCTCGACGAACCTACCAACCACTTGGACCTGGACGCATTGGTCTGGCTTGAAGCCTGGTTGCAGCGCTATGCGGGCACGATGATCGTGATCAGCCACGATCGGGAATTTTTGGATGCGGTGACCAACGTCACGCTGCACATCGAAAACGCCAAACTGACCCGTTACGGCAGCAATTACAGCGGTTTTGAAATTTTGCGAGCCCAGCAGATGGAGCTGCAACAGGCTTCGTTTGCCAAACAGCAGGACAAGATCGCCCACCTGCAAAAGTTCATCAACCGCTTCAAGGCCCAGGCCAGCAAGGCCAAGCAGGCGCAAAGCCGGGTCAAGGCGCTGGAGCGCATGGAAAAAGTCGCCCCACTCCTGGCTGAGGCGGAGTTCACTTTCGGGTTCAAGGAGCCCAACAACCTGCCCAACCCGATGCTGGCCATCAGCGAGGCCAGTTTTGGCTACATGGTCGAAGGCGAGCCCAAGACCATTGTGCAGGGTGTCAGCAAGTCCGTTCTGGCCGGGCAACGCATCGGTATTTTGGGCGCGAACGGCCAAGGCAAATCGACCCTGGTCAAGACCATTGCCCGCACCATGCCGCAACTGGCGGGCACGCTCACCGAAGGCAAGGGTCTGAACATCGGCTACTTTGCCCAACAGGAACTCGATGTCTTGCACACGCAGGACAACCCGCTGGAGCACATGATCCGACTCGCCAAGGAGCTGGGACCAAACAGTGGCGAACCCAGCCGCGAACAGGATTTGCGCAACTACCTGGGCACCTTCAACTTCTCTGGCGACATGGTCAAGCAGGCCGTGGGCACCATGAGCGGTGGCGAAAAAGCGCGACTGGTACTGGCCATGATCGTGTGGCAACGCCCCAACCTCTTGCTGCTGGATGAACCAACCAACCACTTGGATCTGGCCACCCGCGAAGCGCTGTCGATGGCGCTCAACGAATTCGAAGGCACTGTCATGTTGGTCAGCCACGACCGGGCTTTGTTGCGCGCCGTGTGCGACGAATTCTGGATGGTGGGCCGTGGCAAGGTCGAGCCCTTTGATGGCGACCTGGACGACTACCAGAAGTACTTGCTTGACGAGTCCAAGCGATTGCGTGAGGAAGCCAAAAACACCGCCAGGAATCTCGAACCACAAGCCGTTCTGGTCGCAGTCCCTGAGGTTGCGCAAGTACCCAAGCCCTCCGAAGTCACTGCGGCCGTGAGCTCTTCAGGGCCTGCCATCAGCAGTGCAGAACAACGCAAACATGACGCCCAGAGGCGACAGCAATTGGCCTCGCAAACTCGCCCCCTCAAACGCGAACTGGAACAAGCCGAACAGCGCATGGCTGTGATCGAAAACGAAAAAAATGCACTGGAGCAGCAACTCAGCACCCCACTGCCGCCCGCTGCAATTGCTGATGCCGGTCGTCGTCTGAAAGGCCTTGCGGACGAAATGGCCGCGCTGGAGGAGCGTTGGTTGGAACTGACCGAGCAATTGCAGGCCATGGCCTGAGATGCCGGCAGGCCCGATGGCGTTCGGGCTTGCCGTAAAGCCGTCTTGCAAGGCTTTAGGGTAAGCCCGCCGCCATGAAAAAAGCACTTTGTACGCGAATACAAAGTGCTTTTGAATTGGTGGGACCAGCGGGGGTCGAACCCACGACAAACGGATTAAAAGTCCGCTGCTCTACCAACTGAGCTATGGTCCCTATGCTGAGCAGCATCGCAACCCAGCAAGACTTAAATTATAGCCTTATTTTTTTGGCTTCTTGGCTTCATCTGCCAAAAAATTCAAAATTTCAGACGCGGCGCACATGCCAAAGGTGGCGGTCACACTGACCACCGAACCGTACCCGTGGCAGTTGAGGGTGCCATCACCATCGATCTCGCAAGAGGCATCGGGTGGCGCCACAGACTCACGGCTGAACACGCCCTGAACACCTATGCGCTGCTGGCCACGTGCAGCACTGTGGTGTTTGCGCAAGCGGTAGCGCAGCTGTGCCAGCAATGGGTCATGGGTGATGCGAGACAAATCGTCCACATCCACCTTGTGAGCTTGGCGCTTGCCGCCAGCGGCGCCCACGGTGATGAAGCCCAAACCCAACTGCATGGCCCAATGGGCCAAGGCCACTTTGGCTTTGACCTGATCGCAGGCATCGATCAGGGCATCGGGCGTTTCGGACATCAAATTAGGCCAGTTGTCGGGAGTCACAAAATCGTCCACCACATCGACCCGGCAATCGGGATTGATCAGGGCAATGCGCGCCTGCATGGCCAACACTTTGGACTGCCCGGTGGTTTCAGTCAGGGCATGGATTTGCCGATTGATGTTGGACTCGGCAATGTGGTCCATATCGATCAAGGTCAGACGACCCACGCCTGAGCGGGCCAAGGCCTCAGCCGACCATGACCCCACGCCCCCCAGACCGACCACCGCCACATGGGCTTGACGAATGCGCTGCGCACCAGAGAGCCCATAAAGACGCTGAAGCCCACCAAAACGACGCTCGTCATCCGATGGGTGGATGGGTGAATGAACCGGGGATGGATCGGTTGGATGCATCAGGGTCTCCTGGGTCATGCGTCTTGACGCAGTTGCCACTGCAAGGCTGCAACAGCCCCCAGGAAAATGCCAATCACAGACAACAAGCTGCCCAGGCTCAAAGTCGACAAGCCCGTGAGACCTTGTCCGAAAGTACAGCCCATGGCCATCACCCCACCCACTCCCATGAAACAGCCGCCCAGCAGGTGCCGCACCAGGTCTGCGCGGTGCGTGAAACCTTCCCAACGAAAAGAGCCCTGCGACACAGCACTGATGGCTGCACCAGAAACCACACCCGCCACGGTGACCATGCCCAGCGTCAGCCGTTTGCTGCCATCGCTGTAATAAAGCAAGGCATCCAGCCAATAAGCCACGGGGGCCGTGAAGCTCAGTGCTTCCATGCGCCCACTGTGGGTTGTCAAGAAAACAGGCTCCAGGGTTTCAGGATGTTCGGGGACAAAGCCGAACACGCCGCTGAGCCACCAAAATGCCACCACCAGCAAGCCCAGGCCCGCCCCCATCACCCAATTGAAAAGGGTGTTGAAGCTGCGGTCTTTGACGATCCAGAGAAAAAATAAAACAGCGATCAGGCAAGCCGACACGCCAAAGGCCTGATCCGTGGACCAACCCGTCATGGCCGACAACCACTGCCCGGCAAAAGGCCCATGAGGCATTTGGAAGCCAACAGGATCGATCTGATGGACTCGCCACACGGCGGTCAAACCCTTCATCGTGGACAGGCCTGCAACGGCCATCGCCAACAAAACAACCAAGGATTTCAAGTTGCCAGCACCCAGGCGCACCAGAGATTTACCGCTGCAACCAGAGGCCAGCACCATGCCGACACCGAACAAACCGCCCCCCAAAATACCTGAAAGCCAACTCAGATGGCTGGAAGCGTAGATGGTGTTCAATGGATCAATCCAATCCCACCACACCATGAGACCGAAACCCAGTATCGCCACCGCCAGCGCCAAGGCCCACTGCCGAAGACGCGTGGCATCGCGCATGACCACCCAATCACTGATGGCACCCATCGTGCAGAAATGCCCCCGATGAATCAGGAAGCCTGCCAACATCGACAGAACAAAACCCATGGCCCAAACTTGGACCCTCAGATTCTGGAGCTCGTCTGCCGTGATGATGGTTGGCATGCCAGATCAGCGCAAACGGCTCAATCGTTCGCGAGCCGTTGCGGCCGTTTCTGAAGCGGGATGGGCTTTGATCAGGTCTTCGAGCGTTTTGCGAGCACCCCTGACGTCTTTGAGTTCAACCTGGACATTGGAAATAGCCAACATGGCCTCGGCCGCACGGGGGTGCCCGGGCGTCTCCGTCAGCAGCCTCTGAAAACTGGCCATCGATTCACGGTAAGCCTTGTTGGCGTATTGCGCATTCCCAAGCCAAAAAAGAACCGAAGGCAGGTAGGCACTGGCGGGATGGCGCATCAGGAAACCCTGGAGACCGGATTGCGCAGCCAGAAAATCGCCTTGACGGAACAGGCCCATGGCCCGGTCAAAATCCGTTTTTTCAGCCGGGTCGACCATGACGTCTCGGCCATCGATGTTGACCTTGATTGGCTCAAAACGCCGCAAGCGGTCCTCCACACTGGACAAGGCATCTTTTTGACGCAATTGAAGCTCGGTCAGGTCTCGGGCCAGGCGCTCCTGAGCACCCAGGCTTTGGGCCAGATCAGAACGCAACTTGTCAATTTGGGTTTGCAAATCCAGCAAGGCCGAACGCAGTTGCGTCACGGACTGGGTTTGCTGCTGCGCACTTTGCTCCACCAAAGCCTTGTTGGCGATTTGAGATTGTTCCAGGCGCTGGCGCAGATCCAAAATAGCCCGACGCGCTTCGTCATCCCCAAACAAGGCGGCTTGGCTGTTACCACCAAAAACCACCAAAGCAAGCGCCAGCGCAAGACCGGATTTGTTTAAACCAAAGGGTGCTTGAAACATGCTGCGCCTCAATAGCGGATTTCGACGCGACGGTTTTTAGCCTGATCGACATCGGTACCACCTTCAGCCAGCAATTTTTCCTTGCCAAAACTCACGGCCTCCAATTGCGACTCGGGCACGCCCAACAAGCTCAAAGCCTGACGGACCGCATCGGCACGTTTTTGCCCCAAAGCCAGGTTGTATTCACGGCCACCGCGTTCATCGGTATGCCCCTCCAGGCTGGCCTTGCGTTGTTTGTTGGCCTGCAAAAACTGGGCATGAGAGGCAATCACGGGACGCGCTTCTGCACGGATGACAAAGCTGTCGTAATCAAAAAACACCACATGGGCAACGCCTACCGGACCCTGGCCTGCAGTTTTGGCATCGACCATGACGGTGGGCACGCCAGTTTGAGCGCCGCCTTGCCCTGCGCCGATCCCTTGAACGGCCACACCAGTGCCAGCCCCTGCTGAAGTGGCTGCCTTGTCTTCGACGGGCACGTCGTCAAGCTTGACACCCGAGGCGCAGCCGCTGAGGACTGCACCAACCAAAATAACCGACCAAATTTGCTTGTTCATAAACCACCTCAAAGAAAAAAATCAAACGATATCAGGGCCGTACCGGCCCCCAATGCGGCTCACGCAAGTCGCCACTTTGGCCAGCCAAGCGGGCCTTGACCCGACCGTCCAATGTTGTCGTCATGAGCGACTCACCACCTTGTTGTGTGGCGTAGACCAGCAAACGGCTGTTGGGGGCAAAGCTGGGCCTCTCATCGGCAGACGTATCCGTCAATGCCGTCACCTGCCCGGATGCCAAGTCCATCAACTGAAGCTTGAAGGCGCCACCTGTGCGTGAAATATAAGCCAACCATCGACCATCAGGACTGAGCGCTGGAGAAATGTTGTAGGAGCCGGAAAAAGTAACACGCTGTGCAGGACCACCCTGTGCAGGCATTTTGTAAATTTGTGGATTGCCTCCACGGTCACTGACAAAGTAAAGGCTCTGTCCATCCGGAGAGAAAGCAGGCTCTGTGTTGATGCTCCCACTGGTCAACCGTTGGGGCTCTCCACCTTGCAAGGCCACTCGCCAGAGTTGGGAGCCGCCATCACGGCTCAAGGTCGCCACAATGGAGCGGCCATCAGGCGCCCAAGCCGGGGCACTGTTGGAGCCCTTGAAATTCGCGACCTCTCGGCGTTGGCCTGTCGCCAATTCATGGACATAGACCACAGGTTTGCGGTTTTCAAATGATACATACGCCAAATGCGTGCCTGTGGGCGACCAGGACGGAGAGATGATGGGTTCGGGGCTGTTGATGGCTGAGCGCGCGCCTTCGCCATCGGAGTCAGCCACCCACAAACTGTATCGCCCGCCTGACTTGGTCACATAACTGATGCGGGATGTGAAGACGCCAGGGGTGCCTGTCAGCTGCTGATAAACCCAGTCGGAGAGTCGATGGGCAGACAGGCGCAAGTCGGCAGAACTCACCGTGTCCTTGAAGTCGGCCTTCTCCTGACCTTTGACCACATCCCAAAGCCGCGCACGAACATCGAAACGCCCATCTGCCAGACGCGTCACTGACCCCGCAAGCAAGGCCTCCGCAGACGTCGGGCGCAGAACGGACCAATCAGGTCGGCTCATTTCATCGAACACCAGGCTGCCTGTTGGCAGCGGTTTGAATTGGCCGGTTCTGGACAAATTGGCCTGGATGATGGATGACAGCTTCTGGGGAGACTGGGCCTCACCCTTGAAAGGCGTGACCAAGACCGGCAACTGGGTGAGACCCACCCCGGTGACCTCGACCCTGAATTGAGCCCAGGCAGAAGAACACAAAACAGCCCCAAAAACAACACTTAACAGAGGGCCCATCCACCGCGCAGGTGAGAAAAACAAGTTCATGTGCATCCAGGAGAAAGCTACATCTGGTGAAAGTGTGAATCGTACACCCTGCAAGGAAGGAATCCGGGGAAAACCATCCGCACACCCATGAAGATTTGCCATTCAAGTGACTTGAAAAAGCATTCAGCCGCACACGTTGATCGAGCACAAGTGCCTTTTGTGGGCAAACAAACCGTCGTGCTTACAATCACGGTGCACATGCAGCCCTCCACGCCCACGCCACTGCCAGCCACGGAACCACCCAGCATTCGTCAAAGGCTGCTGCGGTTGAAACCTTATTTTGTACTCCAGAAATGGGTTTGGGCGCTCGCCATGGGTGCCACTTTGCTGGGGGCGCTCACAGAACCCTTGATTCCAGCCTTGTTCCAACCCTTGCTGGACAACGGATTTGCAGAAAACAAGCTGCCTCTCTGGTCTGTGCCAGTGGCCGTCATTGGCTTGTTCACTTTGAGGGGTTTGGCGCACTATGTGGCGCAATATGCCTTGGCCCGAGTGACCAACGATGGTATGGAGAAACTGCGCCAAGACTTGTTTGCCAAACTGGTTCGGGCAGATTTGTCGCTGTTTGGCCGCCAATCGGCCAGCGCCTTGTCCAACACAGTGGTCTACGAAGTTCAAGTTGGCGCATCGCAGCTGATTACGGCGTTGATCGGCTTGACCCGTGACGGCTTCACCCTGTTGGCCCTGGTGGGCTATTTGATGTGGCTGAACTGGCAACTCACGCTGGTGGTTTTCACCGTGGCACCAGGATTGAGCTGGATCATGAAAGTGCTTTCAAGGCGCCTGTACAACCTGACCAAGGAAAGTCAAAAAGCCACCGACAACCTGGCCTACGTGGTGGAAGAAAACGTGTTGGCCCACCGCATGGTTCGCCTGCACGGCGCTCAGGCGCAACAAATCGGGCGCTTCAATGCGCTGGGGCAGAAGCTGCGTCGCCTGGCCCTGAAATCGACGGCCGCTTCGGCCGCCATGACGCCGTTGACCCAGATCATGGCGGCCATCGCCCTCTCCCTCGTGCTGACGATTGCGCTCGTTCAAAGCCGTGATGCCGCATCTGGGGCCACGGTGGGCAGTTTTGTGGCCTTCATCACGGCCATGCTGATGCTGATCGCCCCCATCAAACGCCTGGCCGATGTGGCCAACCCGATCACCCGGGGCCTGGCTGCCCTCGAGCGAGGCCTGGCCCTGATGCACGATGCGCCGGAAGAAAGTCAGGGTGAGCATCAGGTACAACGCGCCCAAGGTGCACTGGCGTGGCAAAACGTGAGTGTGCAATTCAACCCCGATGGTGAGCCCGCATTGGCGCACATCGATCTGACCGTGCAACCTGGTGAAACAGTCGCCCTGGTGGGCACATCGGGCGCAGGTAAAACCACTCTGATCCAGTTGCTTCCGCGCTTTTTGAATCCAACCGATGGCCAGGTGTTGCTGGACGGCGTGCCTCTGGCGCAATGGCAGCTGGGCAGCCTGCGTCAACAGCTGGCCATGGTCAGTCAGGATGTGGTCATGCTCAACGACAGCTTGGCGACCAATGTGAGCCTGGGCAGCGCGCCCGACCACGCCAAAGTACAGCAGTGCCTTGAAGCCGCCAATTTATGGGCGCACGTACAGACACTGCCTCAGGGCATGGACACACCCCTGGGCCACAACGCCAACCAGCTTTCGGGGGGGCAGCGCCAGCGATTGGCCATCGCCCGCGCTTTGTACAAGGATGCGCCTATCTTGATTCTGGATGAGGCCACCTCGGCGCTGGACAACGAGTCCGAGCGTCTGGTTCAAGATGCCCTGCAAAAGCTCATGCAAGGGCGCACCACCTTGATCGTGGCGCACCGCCTGTCCACCATCGAGCATGCCGACCGGGTCATCGTGATGGAACACGGCCGGATCGTAGAGCAAGGCGCTCCTGCCGAATTACTGAAACGAGGCGGCGCTTACAGTCGCCTGCACCACCGGGGCGAATGGGTCAATGAAGCCTCCGCCGAGGCCCGCTAGCAAACCTGATGCGTTCACAGCAGCACGATGTCGTACTGCTCTGGCCCCATGGACGCTTCGACCTGCAGCGATATCGGCTTGGCGATGAAGTCAGACAGGCCCGCCAGGTGCTGGCTTTCTTCTTCCAGCAGCAAATCAATGACCGCCGATGTGGCCACGATGCGGAACTCGCGTGGGTTGAACTGACGCGCTTCGCGCAGGATCTCGCGCAGGATGTCATAGACCACCGAGCGCGGGGTCTTGACAATGCCCTTGCCCTGGCAGCTTGGGCACGGCTCGCACAGCATGTGGGCCAGCGACTCGCGGGTGCGTTTCCGCGTCATTTCCAGCAAACCCAGCGAGGAAAAGCCACCCGCCATGGTTTTGACGCGGTCACGCGAGAGTTGTTTTCGGAACTCGGCCAGCACAGCGTCTTGGTGCTCTGGGCGAGCCATGTCGATGAAGTCGGCAATGATGATGCCACCCAGGTTACGCAAGCGCAGTTGCCGCGCAATGGCCTGAGCTGCCTCCAGGTTGGTTTTGAAGATCGTGTCCTCAAAGTTTCGCGCACCGACATAACCGCCCGTGTTCACATCCACCGTGGTCAGCGCCTCAGTCTGGTCGATGATCAGGTAACCACCCGATTTCAGCTCCACCCGGCGGCCCAGCGCTTTGGCGATTTCTTCGTCAATCGCGTACAGGTCAAAGATGGGCCGCTCGCCCTTGTAATGCTGCAAGCGTTCGGCCGCCTTGGGCATGAACTCCTGACCAAAGGCTTGCAGCTGGGCAAACTGTTCCTGCGAGTCGATGCGAATGCTTTGCGTGGCCTCCCCCACCAAATCACGCAACACGCGCTGCAAGAGCGTCAGGTCCTGGTGCAACAAGGAGGCAGGTGGCAGGCGCAGCGAAGCCTCCTTGATACGGGCCCAGGTCTTGCGCAGGTAGGCAATGTCATCCTGTAATTCTTCGTCGCTGGAGTCCTCGGCGTTCGTGCGCAAAATGAAACCACCCCCGGCCGAGCCCACGAGCGCCTGAAGCCTTTGGCGCAACGCATCACGTTGGTCAACCGGAATTTTTTGTGACACGCCAATGTGGTCGTCTTGCGGCAAGAAGACCAGGTGGCGGCCCGCGATGCTGATTTGCGTAGACAGACGGGCGCCTTTGGTGCCCATTGGGTCCTTGATCACCTGCACCATGATCGCGCGGCCCTCAAACACCTGCTTTTCGATGGGCACCAGCGGTTGTCCCGTGCGAGCAGTTGCTGCTTCACCTTCGTGATGCTTTTGCCACACATCGGCCACATGCAAAAAGGCGGCTTTGTCGAGACCCATGTCAATGAACGCCGATTGCATACCTGGCAGTACGCGTGTCACTTTGCCCAGGTACACATTGCCTACCAATCCCCGCTCCAGAGTCCGCTCGACATGCAACTCCTGTACGGCGCCAAACTCCACCACCGCAACACGGGTTTCCTGAGGTGACCAATTGACCAAAATATCTTGTTGCATGGGAGGTATTGGCAAAGGAAAAAGATTCGGTTTATCAAACAGTACCGACAGCGCCTTGGCTTGCGTTAACAGGCAATGCCCAGGGACCGCAGCAAAGCGGCCGTCTCGAACAGCGGCAAACCCATGATGCCTGAATAACTGCCCCGGATCTGTTCAATGTGAGCTGCCACCCTGCCCTGCACCCCGTAAGCCCCCGCTTTGCCCATGGGCTCGCCCGTATCCACGTAGGCACGGATTTGCGCACGGGTCATGGGCGCAAAGCTAACCCAGGATTGGGAAACCGTCGCCAGCCGTTTGTGCCCTTTTTGTGCGGCAACGGCGGTCAATACGCGGTGGGTCTGGCCAGAGAGCAGTTTCAGAATGCGCACGGCATCGGCCTCATCTACCGGTTTGCTCAAAATATCCCGGCCCAAGCAAACGGTTGTGTCAGCGCACAACACTGGTGCTGCAGGCAGACCCTGGCGTTTGAGACGCTGCACGGCAGCGTCGAGTTTGAGCCCCGTGACACGCGCCACATACCGCGCAGGCGCTTCCGCGCCGCGCACTTCTTCCAAAGACTCGGCATCTTCATCTGGCCCGGCCAACAGCAACTGGTGGGCGACCCTAATTTGGTCGAGCAATTGGCTGCGTCTGGGGCTCTGGGAGGCGAGGTAGATGAAATCGCTCATTCGCGGTGATAAGGGTGGTTGGCGTTGATGGACCAGGCGCGGTAGAGCTGCTCGATCAAGAGCACCCGGGCCATGGCGTGGGGCAAGGTCAGGTCGGACAGGCGGATACGCTCGTGCGCAGATTGCCGGAACTCCGGCTCCAGACCATCAGGGCCGCCAATGACCAAAGCCACATCGTCACCGCTGAGCTGCCAGTTGGTCAAGCGCGAAGCCAAGGCCTGCGTGGTCAGGTGGGTGCCCCGCTCGTCGAGCACCACGATGCGGGTGCCACGCGGAATAGCCGCCTCGATGCGCTGGCGTTCCGCCGCATACAGAGTGGGCAGCGTTTTGGAACCCCTGGGCTCGGTTTTAACAGCCTTGAGCTCGACCTTGAGCTCAGGTGGAAAACGTTTGGCGTAGTCGTCCCAAGCCGTCTGGGCCCAGTCGGGCACGCGCAGGCCGACCGCAACGACCAGCAGCTTCATGCAGGATCAATCGGCTTTGCGGCGTGAGGCCGCTTGCACAGCCTTGCGCGCAGGGGCCTTTTTGGCGGCTGTTTTGGCAGCCGACTTGGCCGCAGGCTTGGCCGTGGGCTTACCCACCGTCTTCACCGTAGGCTTGCTGGTGGGACTGCTGGCTTTCGGGGACGATTTGGCTGGCGCCTTGGCCGCAGGTTTGGCAGATTTGGCCGGCGCCTTCAACGCGGGCTTGGCCTTGGCGGCAGGTTTGGCGACAGCCTTCTTGGCAGCAGGTGTTTTGGCGACCGCGGATTTGGCTGGTGCTTTGCTCTTGGCTTTTTTCGCCGCTGAATTCTGGATGTGTCCCTTGCTTTCGGCAGTCGCCACTGGCTTGGGCGCACCCAACTTCAGGCGAACAGGCGTGTCGCCCCAAATTTCTTCCAGGTTGTAATAGCTGCGAATGGTCGGCTGCATGATGTGCACCACGGCGGGACCGCAATCCACAATGATCCATTCACCGTTGTCTTCACCCTCGATACGGGGTTTGACGAAGCCCGCGTTGCGCACTTTATCGCGGACACTGGCGGCCAGCGCCTTGGTCTGGCGATTGGAGGTGCCTGAGGCAATGATGACCCGCTCAAACAGCGAGGACAGGTGTTCGGTGTCAAACACCTGGATTTCTTGAGCCTTGACGTCCTCCAGAGCGTCCACAACGGCCCTCTGGAGTTTCTGGATGTCTTTTTTGGCGGCGTTATCGGTCATCAATGGGGCCTGTAAAGGTGGTGTTCGTGAATATAGCGCTCAACAGCGGGAGGCACCAGACCGGTCAAGGTTTGGTCTGTGGCTGCCATCACCCTGATGTCCGTGGCACTGTGAGGCATCAGCGGCATGACCAGTGTATGAATACGCGCCTGCAGCGTGTCAGGCAGTGTGGCACTTGACTGTGCAGAGACAGGCTCTTCGTGCCACGCACGCACGGCCAGATCGCGGTCTGCGACGCAAATTATAGCGAGCCGCACAATTTCACCGATCTCGCGCCAGAGGGGCAAGGAGCGGCGCTGGTCATCACCAATGAGCAAATACAACTGAGCCCGCGGGTATTGGAGCTGCAGTTCATGCAGAGTATCCACCGTGTAACTGGGGCCAACGCGGAGCACTTCACGCTCATCAACAACCACCTTCGGCAAATGCGCAAAGGCCAGGCGCGTCATGGCCAGGCGGTGGGAAGCATCCGAAAGCTGTCGCGGTTTGTGCCAAGCCTGCCCAGTGGGCAAAACATGCACTTGGTCCAACTGAAGCTGGACCATGGCCGCTTCGACCAAAGCCACATGGGCCAGATGCGGCGGGTCAAAGGCACCGCCAAAGACGCCCAGGCGCTGCACAGCGGCTTGGGCGTTCTGCATCACAGGCTGCAGTTTCAAACCCAATCCTTGGGCACCAGAAAGTGGCTGAGCAAGCGCGCTTCGGGGGAGCCGGCCTCGTCTTGGCGCTGGTAAGACCAGCGCACCTCAGGCGGCATGGACAGCAGGATGGACTCGGTGCGGCCACCGGACTGCAGACCAAAATGCGTACCCCGATCCCACACCAGATTGAACTCGACATAGCGACCGCGGCGGTAGAGCTGAAAGTCTCGCTCGCGCTCGCCATAAGGCGTGTCCTTGCGGCGCATCACGATGGGCATGTA
>JACCDH011332997.1_pt1 | contig 13131 bp, 10 predicted proteins | sample 7442481 | NCBI WGS metagenome assembly JACCDH01 (sample SAMN15323433, study PRJNA562643) | freshwater metagenome | isolation source: river surface water | place: USA:Blue River Watershed | collected 2017-08-15
ACTGAACGGCCAGCTCACGCATGCGCTGCATCATGTTGCTGATCTCGATCATCGCCCCTTCGGCGGTCTGCGCCAGCGAGATGCCGTCGTTGGCATTTCGCACTGCAACAGTCAGGCCACGGATTTGAGACGTCATGTTTTCCGAGACAGCCAAGCCGGCAGCGTCATCCTTGGCGCTGTTGATTCGGTTGCCAGTGGACAACTGGTTCATCGCGCTGGCCATTGCGCGGTTGTTGACCTTCAGCGCATTCTGCGAAATCAGCGACTGAACGTTGGTATTGATGACAGCCATGATTCTGCTCCTCTATTTCGGTTGACCGATCCGGTGACCTGGCGGTGCGTTAAGCCTGCCGACATGAAGTGATTCGACCGATCCGCAGAAACCTTTAGCGGTACAAAAATAGCAAGGGCCACCCATGGTGGCCCTCGCCCAAGATACAGCTTTGTTTAACGCAGCAAGGCCAACACAGATGTAGGAAGCTGGTTGGCCTGAGCCAACACTGCAGTTCCAGCCTGTTGGATGATCATCGTTCGGGCGAGCTCGGTGGTCACCTGCGCATAGTCAGCATCGCGAATCCGGCTGCGAGACTCCGACAGATTCTGGGAGACATTGGTCATGTTGTCAGCTGCGCTGGTCAGACGACTCACGGTGGCGCCCAGCGTTGCACGCGCGGAGTTGATGGTGTTCAAGCCCGTATCCAAGCTTCCCATCGCGCTCGACGCATTGGCAACGGTCGTGATGGTCGCGGCGGTGTAGGCGCCATCTAGTCCAGCAGACGTCACCGTAACCGTTTGAGTTCCGCTGTCCGCACCAACCTGGATCGCAAAAGTCAGGTTTCCACTGCTCAATACGCTAAAGCCGTTCCACTTGGTGTTGGAGACCGTGCTTGAGATTTGAGCCTGTAGCTGCGTGAACTCGGTGTTGAGATAGTCACGCTGGGAGGCTGACAATGTCCCAGTAGCCGACTGCACAGCCAGCTCGCGCATCCTCTGCATCATGTTGGTGATCTCGATCATGGCGCCCTCGGCAGTTTGGGCCATGGAGATTCCGTCGTTGGCGTTACGCACGGCCACGTTTAGGCTTCGAATCTGGGCAGTCATGTTCTCCGAGATGGCCAACCCCGCAGCGTCATCCTGGGCGGAGGTGATGCGCCTTCCAGTGGAAAGTGACTCCATGGCGTTCGCCATAGACCGGCCATTCACCTTCAGGGCGTTCTGCGCGATGATTGAATGAATGTTGGTGTTGATCACGGACATGGTTCAGCTCCAGAGAATTGGTTGTTGCAGGTGTAAAGGCATGTTGATGCGATGACACCTAAGTTGTGGCGTCGTACAGCAGCCCCTTAAGGTCTTCCAACGTGTGAGCCACCTTGATCACGGCGTCACTGGGAATCTGTCGGACCAACTCACCCGTTTGGGTGTTGGTCACCTTGACGATAGGCCGATTGAGCACCTCGTCCATGGTGAAGCCCAGGTTTCGCCCCGAAGAAGCGAGCTGCTTGTTCAGGTGGTCGACGGCCGCCTGCAGGTTTCTGCGCATCACCTGGGCATCAAAAGCCGGCGCCCGGTCGCCGCCGCCGTCAGAGGGGTGGTCCGCCTTTTTCACATTACCCAATGCTGCAGCGCCGCCGCCCAGGACTTCCGGGGGACGCGCAGGCGAAACCGCCCTGTCCAGTGGTGGGGGAAGCGTGTTGATTCCAGTCTGCATGATGGCGCCCTTTCCAGCGACAGGAGTCCTCGGACATCAGGCGCCATGCAAACGGCGCGCGGAAGCCCTAGACCACCTCTTCAACCGAGGGTCGGCACGGGAACGGCAAACTTGAGAGGAAATAGCCGGCACCCGTGTGAAACCCTAAGCCTCACACGGGGTATCGGAACATCAGCCGGCAACTTGAGTAAGTAAAAACCCTAGTTATTCAGCGTGTTCCTGTCGCACTTGGGGATGCTGGGAGTCATCTACTGGCGCTCATCCCCTTGAAACTGTTCTCCACACTCGAGCGCGTAGAGCGAGACTCACCCACCAAGGTGTCCATGATCGCGAACTGCTTGGTGTACCGCTCCAACAGCGATTCCATCCTGCGTTGGAGATCCGCCATACGGTTGTTGTCGCTCACGATCCGCTGGGAGGCGCCCTGAACCAATGACAACAACAGCTTCTTCGGACTAGAAGGGCTGGCAACACTGTCCACATAGGCGCCAGAACCAGACAAACGGTCGGACGCGGTCTTGGCAAACCCATCGGCTGCTGACCCGGCAAACAACTGCACCACATCGGAAAACCGCGTTGCCAAGGCCTTGTCAAGATCAGACTCATCGCCTATCCGCCGTTGTGGCGGCGAGGTTGCGGTACCTTCGGTGACCGATGAAAACTTCATCCGGCCATCGGTATCGATGAACAGCCCCAAGTCCCTCAGATGGGAAACACTGCCACCGGAGGGTACCGAAGGCATTACGATGTCACGCACCTGGCTGCGAATGTTCCGTATGGTGGAGTCACCTACCAGTGATCCACCAATGCTCTCGACCTTTGAATCCTTGTTCAAGGCCGCGTCAAGAATCTCCTGCAGGTCGTTGTAGGCCGTGACAATCGCCTTTATCTTTTCCTTTACCGGGCCAGAGTCCTGACCAACGGAAATCAGTGCTGTACCGTTTGTAGCCCCAGAGAGACTCAAACTCAGCCCAGGCACAGCATCAGACACCTGGTTAGACGCGCGTTGCATCGCAATGCCATCAACGGAGAACACTGCGTTGGCCGCTGCTCGCTCGGGCAGCTGAACCGTCTGTGCGTTTACGGGGGTCACAAACCCAAGGCCTGTTGTCGCCGTACTCGTAACGGTAAAGGAGTTCTCAGCGCCGGTTGGGCCCGTCAGCACAACACGGATGGGCGTAGTTGGGTCGCCGGTGTTGACGATGGATGCGGTAACCGTCAGGTTGGCTGCATTGATGGCGCTCACCAATCCCTCAGGTGTCGGTGTGCTCACCGTGACGGTAGTGCTTGTTCCGCTACCCACCAGAATGGAAACGTCGAACGGTCCCGCGTCCAAAGCCTGTCCAGTGCTGAAAGCCGAGCTCACAGACCGCTGACCTTGCGCAACCTGGGTGACCGAGATTTCATAGCCCCCTGTTCGCGCCGCACCCGCCACACTGGCTGTGACCGCCGAGGGCTGGCTGTTTGACAGTTTGAAGCTTCTGAAGTCGCTCTCGCTTTTCAGGCCATCGAAGGCCTTTTGCAGTTCATTCACCGCCAGTTGAGTGGCCGTGTACCCCGAAACCTTGCTTTTCGATTTGTCGATGCTGACTTGGATCAGCTCTTGCTTGGGCTTGCGCTCAGCATCCACCAGGCTCTGTGCCAGAGCCTTGATATCAATGCCCGACCCCGTACCCAGGGCCGACACAAAGTTGGTACTTGAAACAGCCATCTCGCTTCAACCTATCCGATGTAGTTGAAAAGCGAGAGCTTCGACAACTGCGCGAAACTGCTCTGTGCCGCTTGCAGGCCCAACATTTCCTTCTGCATGCGGGTAACAGCCTCTGCATAGTCCACATCCTGCAGGTCAGACACCAGCCCCTTCATCCGGATCAGTTGATCCTCGATGTTGTTCGACTGGGATTCCACAGCAGACAAATCGGCGCCCACGTCCGCTTGCGCAAGCGAGATGCCCTGGTGAAGCGTGTTGATCTCCTCGATGCTGCGCTTCACATCGTCAATCCGATTGGCGTCCAAACCGGCCGCCAGATCATCAATCACCTTGAAGAAGCCGACGGATGTTGGCCCTCCGGGGCCAGTCCGAGTGACGGGCATGAATACATCGGTACCACTGCGGCGGTTGCTGATCACCCGCGCATCACCGATGGGCACCTCGGTTTTGGTTTGGTCTCCGGCGTACACGCCGGACTGGCTGAAGGCATCCACGCCCACACGGCTGCCGCCAAACAGGCCCAGTGCGTTGGAGTCTTTGGTATTGGCCAGCGAGTAGATTTGATCGCGTATGCCGCGAACTTCGATAGCAGCGATTCGCCGCTGATCCGCGCTGAGCGTGCCGTTGGCATATTGCACCGACAACTCTTTCAGGCGGGTCATCATCGAAGAAACATTGCGCAACGCGGTGTCTTGGTTGTTGAGCCGCTCGGTCAACTTCTCCAGATTTCCCTTGTAGCTCTCCTGCTGGGCCATCAAGGTACGCAAGCGCTGCAGCGTAGACGCCTTGTCCGGCGCATCACTGGCATTGTTGATCTTCTTGCCCGTGCCCAGCTGCAACTGCACCTCGGCCAAGCGGTCTTGGTTACCCACCAGCTGCTGGCTGGCGCGTTGAAAAAACAGGTTGGTGGAGATCTTCATGCCCTGCCCTTTCAAATCCGCAGCACCGCATCGAACATCTGGGAAGCCACCTGCATCGACTTCGCCGCGGCTTGATAGGCTTGCTGGAATCGAATCAAGTTGGCGGCCTCTTCGTCCAGGCTGACGCCCGAGACCGATTCACGGGACTCCACGGCCTGTTGGTGCATCACCTCCAGCGCCTTGGTGGCCACCTGGGCCTGTTGGGCCACGTTGGTGACTTGGTCCACCACATTCAGGTAGGCCTCGCCCACACTCATGCCCAAGCCCGGCCCCGTGATCCCCTTCTTTTCCAGGTCCACAAAGCGCAGGCCGTTGCCGTTGTCACCCAAGCCGTCTTGGTTGCCGTTGACCACAAAGACATCGTTGGCCCTGGGCGCCGCTGAGAACTGGATCTGCAGCCCCCGGTAGCTGATCGCCGAACCTGCCGTGTAGGCCCGCTCAGCCATCACGGTGTTGGTGTTGGTGTCCACGATGCGATAACGATCGGCAGCCGTGAACTGGATCTGCAGCGGGTTGGCGCGCATCTGCTGGCGCTGCTCATCAAAGCTCAAGGGCTTGGCATTGAAGGCCGCTGCAATCTTCACGTCACCGCTGCCCGTGGTGAAGACCAGCAGGTCCTCTGGAACCGCCCCATCCAAGTAAGCCGCCGTCCTAAAGCCCATGCGTGCCAACAACTGGGTGTCGCCCTGAGGGCCAAAACCCAGCTCAATCAATCCCTGCTGTCCGGCGGGACCTGAGGAAACCGGGCGGGTGAGCTCCAGGGTGCCGTCGCGAACCGAGGCCACCACGCCATCCACAGCGGCTTTTTGGGCCGCGGTGGCGCTGCCACTGGCGGCAATGGCCTGGATAGCCGTGTTCAGCATCGCTGCCACGTCTTCGGGGCGGGTAACGGGCCCACCCGTGATCGGCAAGGTAACCCCGTTGAGCACGAGGCTGTTGGCCGGAACGGTCAGGTTTCCGACGGGAATGGGCAGCTCAGCCTGCAAGCGCGCGGGGCGCTGCTGGACCGATACCGGTACATGGTCCGCACCCAGCACCTGCACTTCCGTGGGCTTGGCGCGCGCACCGTAGAACATGGACAGGTCGCGGTAGGCTGCCGTTCCACGCTGGTTCAGGTACTCTGCGCTGTAGGTACTGCCCGGATGAAACGGCGCCGGTATGCTGTTGGCGTTGCTGACGAAGCTTGCTCCATCGGCCTGGGTGGTGCCCAGCAGATGGCGCCCGTCACGGGTCATGATTTGAAGATTGGCGGCGCTTTGACCGGGATCCAGGTAGATCGCCACATCGCGCAGCCCTGCCGATACGGTGGCAAATGGCACCACCCGGTTGGCGTTGGTGACCTTGGCCTCCGATGGCACGGGGTTGTTCGCCAAGCCTCCCGGCGTGCCCAGAAGCGGGGCAGCCGCCTCACCCGCACCCTGGGAGATCTGGTCCAGGATGCTGGCCTTGACCGCACTGAGGTTGTCCACACCACGAACCACGCGGAAGCTGGAAGCCGCAGCCACCAGCTTGGGGTCGCTTTGCAAGGCATACAAGCCTGCGGCCGGCCGCGAAGAGGCCCGAACCACCACCTGCTCGCCATTGACAGGGTTGCCCTTGAGGGTGACGGTCACGCCCCCCACCGACAGGGCACTCACCCCCGTCACGCGCTCGCCGTTTCGGTCGGTGGCCACCCACAGCCCCTGCGACTGGTCCACCTGAACACGACCCAATTCAGATGAAACCTTCACATCAAACGAGAAGGTCTTCATCACCGAGCTGTTCACCACCACCTGACCCGTGGGATCCACTTGGGCACGCAGCTGCACACCAAAGGTGCCGTCGATGAACTGCCTCAGTTGCTGGGCCACCGACTCTCGGCTGGTGTCGGCGCCGATTGAAAAGATCTTGCTCAGGCCGTTGAGCGTCACCTCAATGCGGTCGCCCTTTTGGAAGGGACCGATCAACCCGGAGGTGTAGACCTGGCCAGCTTCCGCATCAAAGGCCACCTTGATGTCTTTGCCATCGAAGGCCTGAAGATCGGTCACCGTGGCCTGGGCGTTCAGCGGCGCGGTTCCCAAGATGCGCTCAAAACTGAAGGCCGTGCGGATTTCGTACAGGGGTTTGCCGGCCTCACCGTTGGCATCCACCCCTTCGGTATGGATGCGGTTGACCTCCGCCATAAAGGTCTTGGCCAACAGATCCAAATTCGAAAAGGCAGGCTCCAACACCTGGGTGCGCAAGGCAGAGAGACCACCGAACGAACCCCCACTCACCCCCGAAATCGACACCGGTTCACGGCCGTAGGGGTCCAGCAGCAGCCCCAGACGCTCGGGGGCCTGGCTGTCAAACTCAGCCTGCAGTGGCTTGACCACGGAGCCCGCTACCAGGGCACCCGCACTTCCAGCCCCACCCACCGATACCGTGACCACACCGTTGTCGGCCTCGGTCACGGCAATGTTGAGGCGGTCGGAGATCTCCCGAAGCAGCTTGTCGCGCTGGTCCAGCAAGGTGGGGGGCTGGCGGTCCAAGCTGCGCAAGCGGCTGAGCTCCAGGTTCACCCGGCCCAACTGGGTGGCCAGCGAATTGACCTCCGAAAGGTCCGACTTCATGGCCAGCTGCGTCTCGGCCTCCACCTGTTGCAGCTGGGTGGACAGGTCACGAAACCGTGAAGCCACACCGTCCACCTCGCGCAGGAAGGTGTTGCGTGCCACGGGGCTTGCTGGGTCTGCTGAGAGGTTTCTCGCGGCCGAGAAGAAGCGGTCCAGGGCGGGAGACAGGCCGATTTCACCGCTGCCCATGAAGTCCACCACGCGGTTGGCATAACTCACCAACGCGTTCTGGCCCGCCAGATTCGACGTCGCATTGCGCAGCGTGGTTTCAATAAAGGCGTTGTACTGGCGCTGAACGCCCTCAAAAACGGCGCCGGTCCCCATGAAATTCCGGCCATCAAAGGTCGGCGGGGTTTGGCCTATGGAAGCGTCTTGCTTCACATAGTCAGCGTTGCCCACATTGGCAATGTTGTTCGAAACCACCCCCAGCACGCGCTGGTACACGCCCACCGCGCTGCTGCTGATGCTCAGGATGTCTGCCATGGCCGCGCTACTCGATCAGGTCGCGCGCCTTCAGGCGCAGGCCCTGCGGGCCCGTGTTCAAGGGGTAGGCCTTGGGCCCTGCCAGGGGCAAGCCGCTGGAGGCCTTTTCGGGGGCCAATACATGGGGCACGGCCGGCTTGTTCAGCGGCAGCCCAGCAGCCTGCCGCCCTTGCAGCACGCTCTGCGTGGAAGGCGTAGCCGCCGCCTGCCCTGCGCTCGCTTCCGCGGCACCAGGCGCGTCAACAGGAGCCTGTGGCAGGTGCTTCTTCATCTGCTGCACCAGCATGTCGGCCATGCCCATGCCACCGCGCTTGGCCATCTGCATGGCCACTTCCTTGTCGAACATGCCCTCGAAGGTTTCCAGCGCGTGGGACTCCATCAGGTCGCCCTTGATGGTGGCCTGGCGCATGGTGCGCATCATTTCCTGCAGGAACATCGACTCAAACTGCTGCGCGGCTGCGCGAAGGGCGGTCTCGCTTTGGCCGTCTTCCCGTGCACGGCCCTTGAGCCCCTGCAGCCCCGCGAAGTCGTGGTAGCTGCTGGGCGACAGGGCAGCCGCTTGTGCGGCAGCGGTGGCAGAGTCAAGGGCCTTCATGGTGTGTCGCAGGCGTCAAATCACCATCAACTCGGCGCGCAGGCTGCCGGCCGTCTTCAAGGCTTCCAGGATGGCAATCAGGGCCGAAGGGCTGGCGCCCACCTGGTTGACGGCATCCACAATCGAGCGCAGGTCCACGCCGGGCTGGAACAGGAACATGGGCTTGTTGGGCTCCTGAACCTCCACGTTGGCGTTTTGCACCGCCGCGGTTTGGCCCGCGGCCAAGGCGTTGGGCTGGGAAACCTCGTTGGTGGCCGAAATCGCCACCGAAATCGTCCCGTGTGAGACAGCCGCAGGCGAGACGCGCACGTTGTTGCTGATGACCACCGTGCCGGTTCGGGCATTCACCACCACACGGGCCGGCGGCTCGCCCGGTCGCACCTCCAGGTTCTCAATGGCGCTCATAAACGCCACGCGCTGGGTGATGTCTGCGGGGGCACGAACCGCCAATGAAAGCCCATCGACAGCCCTGGCCACGTCCCCACCAAACTGGCGGTTGATGGCGCTGACGATGGCGTTGGTGGTGGTGAAGTCCTTGCGGTGCACGTTCAGCACCACCTCGCTCGACCGGTCGAATGGGGTCTCCACCATGCGCTCGACCGTGGCACCTTCGGGAATGCGGCCGGAAGTGGGCACCCCAATGGCCACCTTGGACCCCGCAGCAGCCGCATCAATACCGGTGGCCGTCAGGGAGCCCTGCGCCAAGGCGTAGGTTTCACCATCCACACCGCGAAGGGCGGTCAGCAGCAGCGTTCCGCCCCGCAGGTTGGTGGCACGCGCCATGGCCGACACGTTGATGTCGATCTTCTGTCCGGGCTTGGCAAAGGGGGGCAGCTCGGCTGTGACCATCACGGCAGCGGTGTTGCGCAGCTCCAGCTTGGCGCCACCGGTCACGGCGGTCTCGAAGTCGGACAGGGGCGAATCCACACTCACGCCCATGCGGTTGAGCATGGCCTTCACGCTCTGAACGGTAAACGTGATGTCTCCGCCGTCACCCGTGCCCTGCAGGCCCACCACAATGCCGTAGCCAATCAATTGATTGGTGCGAACCGCGGCCACGTGGGCCAGGTCCTTGACCCGGTCCGCATGCGCGGGCGCCGCGGTCAGGCCCAGAGCCATGGCCAGGCCCAGGGTGAGGGCTCGAATCGTTCGATTGATCATCTCAGCGCCTTCAGAAGGGCCACACGCGGGTCAAAAGACGGGTTCCCCAGCCAGGGCTGCTGGCGGCGGCCAGGTCACCCGACCCCCGGTAGGCAATCTGGGAGTGGGCCAGCCGGCGTGACAACACCGTGTTGTTGGGCGACACATCCGCTGGCCGTATGACACCCGACACCTGGATGACTTCACTGCCCTCGGAGAGCGACAGCTGCTTCTCACCACGCACCACCAGGTTTCCGTTGGGCAACACCTCCACCACACTCACGGCCAAGGAACCGGTCAGCGATGCCGCCTGGTCAGCCGTGCCGGTACCCGCCGAAGTGGTGGACGCGTCGTTGAGGTTCAGACCGCCAAGGCCCACCCGGTTGCCCGCAATGCGGCCTGCCAGGCCCGTGGGCACCACGTTGTTCTTGGCTTCGCGCGACACGTTGGTGCTGGTGGAGCGCGACCCTTGTGTACGCTCGTCCAGCAACACGGTGATCACATCCCCCACTTGGAAGTTGCGGCCGCGGCCAAACATGTTGTCGCTTTGCACGGCGTTGTAGATGGCGCCGGTAGCCCCGCGCGACACCTGCACCTCGGGCGGTTGCACGGCTGCAAAGCGGGGCGGCGGAACGGGCACGGGGTCGACGGCTGCGCAGCCACCCAGCAAGGCACCCACTCCCAAGGCACACAGAATCAGCTTCATGGCTGGGCCTTACATGTTGTTGTTGAGGAAGCGCAACATGCCGTCGGCCGCGGAGATCGCCTTGGAGTTGATCTCATAGGCACGCTGGGTTTCGATCATGTTGACCATCTCTTCCACCACGTTCACGTTCGAACTTTCAAGCGCGCCCTGCATCAGGGTGCCGGCCCCGGCCAGACCGGGGCGCTGCACCTGCGGTGCGCCGCTGGCCGTGGTGTCCTTCAACAGGTTCTGACCGATGGGCTGTAGGCCCGCCGAGTTGAAGAAGCGGGCAATCTGGATCTGACCGATGTTTCGGGTGCCGCCACCACCGAAGGCGGTGATGGAAACCGTGCCGTCGCCACCGATGGTGACGCTGGCGGCGTTCTGCGGAATGGCAATTTCAGGCTGCAGCAAGGCGCCATTGGCCGTCACCAACTGCCCCGTGGCCGACAGCTTGAAGCTTCCATCGCGCGTGTAGGCAATCGTGCCGTCGGGCTGCAGGATCTGGAAGTAGCCGTCCCCTTGAATGGCCACGTCCAGCGCGTTCTGCGTGGTCTGCATGCTGCCCTGGGTGTGGTTCTTCTCGGTGGCCAAGATCCGTACACCCGTACCCAGCATCATGCCGGTGGGTGCCTGCGTGTTGGCACTCGTCTGCCCACCGGCCTGCCGGATGTTCTGGTAGAGCATGTCCTCGAACACGGCGCGGTCGCGCTTGAAGCCCACCGTGTTGACGTTGGCCAGGTTGTTGGAAATGACCGACATGCGCGTCTGCTGCGCATCCAGGCCGGTCTTGGCAATCCACAGTGAGGCGTCCATTGAGGGCTCCGTGTTCTTGGGTCAGGTGGGGTGTTCAGTGAGCGTCGAGGGTCAAGAGGTGGGGCGCAGCATCGTGGCGCCCGACTCGTCAATCTGCCTCGACTCTTTGATGATCTTGATTTGCTGCTCGAAGCTGCGGGAGTGGTCCATCAGCCGGACCATGGCCTGCACCGCCGTCACGTTGCTGCCTTCCAAGGCACCCGGGGTCACGCCATCGGGCGCAGGGCCTCCTGGTAAGGCTGTTCCCGCTGGCCGACCGGCCACTTCAAACAAGCCATCGATGCGCCGGCCGAGTTCTGCGCCGGCTGCGCTTCGCAGCATCAAACGGCCCACCGTGGCGCCCCGCGCATTGGTCGGGGCCGCCGGGTCGCGCGCCACCACGTTTCCATCCGGGTTGATGGTGATGATGAAACCGGGTGGAACGTTGATGGTGTTGCCGCCCTCGCCTCGTACCAGGTGGCCATTGCCCGTTTCCAGTGCCCCTTGCGCGTTGACCCTCAGGTCGCCGCGGCGGGTGTAGGCCAAGGTGCCGTCGTTGGCACTCACGGCCAACACCGCGCGGCCATTGACGGCCACATCCAATGCACGGCCGGTGGCCATGACGGTTCCACCTTCCAGCCGGATGATGTCCTTGGAGACCGCCTGAGGCTGAATGCGCGAGGAGAAGCCCGGACCGTCGGCCGTGATGGACTGCATGGCCATGTCGTAGCTGCGCTTGAAGCCCACGGTCGACATATTGGCCAACTCGTTGACCATGTGCTGACGCGCAATCGTCTGCTCGGTGATGGCAGCAGCAGCGGTAAAGGCCAGACGGTCCATACAGTGAAGTCCTCAGTGGGCTAAAGCATGCAAGCTCAAACCAACGCTTGCAGCGCTTAGCTGCGCAGGTTGATGATGGCCTGCGTCAAGGTGTTGTTGGTCTCGATGGCCTTGGCCGATGCCTGGAAGTTCCGCTGAGCCGTGATCAGGTCCACCAGCTCCTGTGTCAGGTCCACGTTTGCACGTTCACGGGCACCGGCACGCAAGGTACCGAAGCCGGCGGATCCGGCTTCACCGTACTTGGCGGTTCCGGACTTCGCACTGGCGTAGTAGCTGCTGTCACCGATCTGACGCAAGCCCGTGGGTGTGGCGAAGTTGGCCAACACGATCTTGGCCAGCGACTTCTGCGTGCCGTTGGAGTAGCTGGCGCTCACCAGGCCGTCGTCACCGATTTCCACACCGATCAGGTCACCTTCAGGGCGGCCGTTCTGGTCTTGCTTGCGCACGCTAAAGGGTGAGGAGTACTGGGTCGAAGCCCCGTAACTGATCGAGAACTTCAGCGTGGCGCCAGAGTCACCAATCGTGGCGCTCTTGAATTGAATCGCTTCGTTGGGCGAGAAGATCTTGCCGCTGGAGTCGAAGGTCAATTCACCGTTGTCCAGGTACACCGGCGCCCACAGGTCCTTGGTTTCGGCTTCGGAGAAGTCACCCGGGTTGCTGGTTTCCAGTCCATTTCGGTCCACATACAGGGGGAAGCCAGCGTCGTTGCGGGCCTGCTGCGGAATCTGCCACGTGCTGGTGGATCCCCGCGCACTGGGAACGTTGCTCAAGCCCCAGATGCTGTTGGCCGTCACCTTGACGAAGGAGTTGTCACCGGTGGTGCCGCTGGTGAAGGTGAAGTACTTGTTGGCCGAACCTTCGATGTTGACCTTCACGCCGCTGACGGTTCTGCCGTACTGGTCTGAAAGGGCGTTGATCCGGTTCTCCAGGGCCTGACGGAACTCCTCGGCGCCGTACTCGGCCTTGGGCGGAATCGTGATGATGCCGGTGACGTTGTCAACGGTCACCACAAACTGGTTGTTGGACTCGTCAACACGGAACTTGTTGGCCAGGTTGATACCAATGATGCCGCCCTGCAGCACTGCAGCCGTCGAGGTCACCCCGCGCACAGGCGTGTTGGATGCAGCTGCCTCGCCCTTGACGAAGCCAAACACCGTGTTGATCACGTTATTGGCCACGGCACCCGTTCCCGTTGCGGGCGGGATGTCGATGGACACACTCGAGGTGTCACCTGTCCTGCCCGAGTAGATGGCAAAGGTCCGCTTGTCTTCGTCGTATCGAACCTGAATACCGAAGCGCTGCTCAGCCACAGGCACCTTGAAGTTTCCGTTGGGCAGAACCTCTTCCTTGTAGTCGGCAGCATTGGTGCCGGTCTTGTTCAGTCCGAGCAAGCCCTTGCTGTCGCTGCCGCCCTTGAGCGTCAGGGTCTGTGTCTTGCTCAAACCCGACGTGTCGAACTTGATGCGCTTTTCAACCGAATCCCACGAGACCGTGACCTTGGGTGTGCTGCCATTCATGTAGTCAGCCGTCTGTGCATTGATCTGCGCTTGTAGCTTGCTGACCAGGTTTTCAGGCGTGATTTGCCCCGACAAGTTCGGCTCCCAATCGGCGGCCTTGAGTTCCAGGTGCAGGGTTTTCGCGGCGGCAGCACTGGCACTGTCAC
>JACCDH010680745.1_pt1 | contig 13127 bp, 9 predicted proteins | sample 7442481 | NCBI WGS metagenome assembly JACCDH01 (sample SAMN15323433, study PRJNA562643) | freshwater metagenome | isolation source: river surface water | place: USA:Blue River Watershed | collected 2017-08-15
GTCAGCTGGAAGGCACCGAGCGAGCGGTGCAGCGATTTCTTTTCGGCTGTGGCCAGAATGGCGTCGAGTGATTTGACGCGACCGAACAACATGCAATTCCCCTAGAATTAACGAGGCCGGTTACGCATCGCGCCCGGCCTTCCTGTCCCTGGCGTGGAAGCTAGCGGCAACCGAGCCATTGGCAAGCGCAAATCGCCGCACTTCCCCAGCTTTGCGAGACAGTCTAAAGGCCGTTCCCATGTCCACGACCTTCCAGCTCGATACGGCGACCAGCCGCGCCAACCCCACCCCGGCACCCATGAAGCGCCTGACGATTCCAGCAATCCGCAAGCGCAAGGCGGATGGAGTCACGGCAGAGCCCGTGGTCATGCTCACTGCTTACACCGCGCGGCAGGCGCAGTTGCTCGATGCGCATTGCGATCTGCTGTTGGTCGGGGACTCGCTGGGCCAGGTCATCTATGGCCTGCCTTCGTCAGTGCCGGTGACGCTCGATATGATGGCGGCGCATGGCGCGGCAGTTGTGCGCGGATCCTATCACGCCGCAGTCGTGGTCGACATGCCATTCGGGGCCTATGAGGCTTCGCCCCAGCAGGCCTTTGAAAGCGCCGCCCGGCTGCTCAAGGAAACCGGCTGCGCAGCCGTAAAACTTGAAGGCGGCGCAGCCATGGCTGAAACCGTTGCCTTTCTGACCCAGCGCGGCATTCCCGTCATGGGCCATGTCGGGCTGACCCCGCAGGCAGTCAACGTGCTGGGCGGCTACAACGCCCGCGGCCGTAACGATGCCGAAGCCGCCAAGATCGTGGCCGATGCCAAGGCGCTGGATCAGGCCGGAGCCTTTGCCATCGTGGTCGAAGGCGTGGTCGAACCGATCGCCATCGCAGTGACCAAGGCGGTATCCTGCCCCACCATCGGCATTGGTGCCTCGGCCCAGTGCGATGGCCAGGTTCTGGTTACCGAAGACATGCTCGGCATGTTCGACCGCGTACCGCGTTTCGTGAAACGCTACGAGGAGATCGCCGAGACGATCTCTGCCGCGGCAGCCCGCTATGCCGCCGAAGTCCGGGACAGGTCCTTCCCGGGCCTTGAACAGACTTACCAGCCGAAATAGGGCCGCACGATGCTGATGAAGTTTTACAAGGGCTCGATCCTGTTCACCCTCGTCTGCCTGGTGCTGGGCGCCTGGTATGGCTGGGCCATGACCGGCAATGCCGCAGCCACTGCATCGATGCTGTGGATCATTCTGGTCCTGTCGATCCTCGAAGTGTCACTTTCGTTCGACAACGCCGTGGTCAACGCCGCAGTCCTGAAGGACATGGACGATATCTGGCAGCGCCGGTTCCTCACCTGGGGCATGGTAATTGCCGTGTTCGGGATGCGGATCGTCTTCCCGTTGGCCATCGTTGCCATCGCCGCCGGACTGGGCCCAATCGACGCGCTTCAGCTATCCCTGAACAATCCATCGGAATACGAACGGATCGTCAGCAGCGCCCATGTCGGAATTGCCGGCTTTGGGGGTGCTTTCCTAGCCATGGTCGGCCTGTCGTTCTTCTTCGATGGCGAGAAGGACGTGCACTGGATCGAATGGATCGAGGAAAAGCTTTCGCTCGTCTCCAACATCAAGGCCGCAGAGATCGCGCTGCTGCTGCTGGTGCTTTACGGCGTGTCGCAGATGCTGCCGGCGGATGAAGCCCTGACCTTCATGATCGCCGGCGTGCTTGGCCTGGTAACCTTCATCGCGGTAGAGGCAATCGCCACGATCCTGGAGATGCGCGAGGAAGCGCTGAAGCTGCAGGGTGCGGTGGTCCGCTCGGGCCTGGGCGGGTTCCTCTACCTCAACATCCTTGATGCCTCGTTCAGTTTCGATGGCGTGATCGGCGCCTTCGCCCTGTCCAACAACATGGTGATCATAGCGCTGGGCCTGTCGATCGGGGCGATGTTCGTGCGTTCGATGACGATCCACCTGGTCAAGCAGGGCACCCTGGCGGAATACCGCTATCTTGAGCACGGCGCGTTCTGGGCGATCATTGCCTTGGGTGCGATCATGCTGCTTTCGGCCAGGTTCCACATTCCCGAAACGGTCACCGGGCTGATTGGTGCGATGCTGATCGGCCTGTCGCTGTGGTGGTCGATCCGCCACAACAAGCGCAACCCCGACAGCGAAATCGAAGCCGCTATCCGCGCCGATTGAGCCGCGCCGCAATCGGCGCGGCGATCACCAGTTGAACAAGGTGGTAAAGCAGGATCGGCAGCAACACGATCCCGGCCGCGGCCGGCGCGAATAGTACCGTCGCCAGCGGTGCACCCATGGCGATGCTTTTCTGGGCACCGGCAAACAGGAAGCTGACCCGATTGGCACGATCGAGCCGGACCCAGCCGCCAACCAGCCACGCCCCCAAATGGCCGAATAACAGAAACAGCGCAGTACCACCCGCAAGCCAGGCCCAGCCCGCCGCATCGATCCGCTCCCAGAACCGTTGCCCGACAGCGCCCGAGAAAGCGACGTAAACCGCAATCGCGATCGAGGTCCGATCCATCCGGGTCACCAGTTGGCGATGCCCTGCCACCCAGGCGCCCAGCTTCCCCTGCAGGGCTTGCCCCAGCAGGAAGGGGATCAGCAGGATCGTGACAACCTTGATCAGCCCTTCAGCGTGGAACTCTGCAGCCCCGCTTCCAGCCAGCAGCGAAAACAGCGGCGCCGTGATGAAGACGCCGAGGATATTCAGCAAGGCCGCTGCGACGACCGAGCTTGCGACATTGCCACCTGCCAGTGAGGAATAGGCCGTGGCCGACTGCACGGTTGAAGGCAGGCAGCCAAGATAGAGAAATCCCAGGGCCAGCATGGGCGGCATCCAGCCCTGCCCACCCTGCCAAAGCAGCCAGCCGGCCAGCCCCATCGCCCCGAAAACCCAGCCAGCCAGCGGCCAGAGCAGGCGGTGGTTGCCCATCCCCGCTCGCACCTCGCCGCGCGGCAGCCGCAGGCCATTGAGGAAGAACAGCAGAAAGACTGCCGCATTGGCCACGAACTGCGCCAGGTCCCGCGCGGCACCCTGCACCGGCAGAACCAGTGCCAGGCCGATCGCCAGCGCGAGCAGCCGCACCATTGGGTCGATGCGGCTCAACAAGAGATCAGCGCCCGGCCAGCTTTACCGCCGGTGCCGGCGTAGCCGAGAACCGCGGCGCCGGGGCTGGTTGAACCATGCCGCCATCCTCCACGAAGGTGCTGCGTGCCACGTTGTGCGGATGCTGCGGCGCTTCCTTGAGGCTCAGCACAGGGGCAAAGCAGATGTCGGTGCCGTCCATGATCGCGCACCATTCGTCGCGGGTCTTGGTCAGGATCAGGGCGGTCATCCGCGCTTTGAGCTCATCCCACTTCATCGGGTTCATCTGCTGGGCGAAGTCCGGATCGCCGGCCAGGCCCGTTTTCTCCAGCAGCAGCGCATAGAACTGCGGCTCGATCGAACCGAGCGAGATGTACTTGCCGTCACTGGTTTCATAAGTGTCATAGAAATGCGTGCCGCTGTCGAGCAGGTTGACCCCGCGCTCATCGCGCCACTGGCCATTGCCCAGGAAGGTATAGGTCATGGCCGAAAGGATCGCTGCGCCATCAACCATCGCGCAGTCCACCACCTGGCCCGATCCGCCCGAGCGGGCATGGAGCACGCCGGCCACCACGCCGAAGGCCAGCATCATCCCGCCGCCGCCGAAATCGCCCACGGCGTTGACCGGGAAAGTCGGCTTTTCGCCCTTACGGCCATAGGAGTGCAGCGCGCCGGAAAGCGCAATGTAATTGATGTCATGCCCCGCCAGTGGCGCCATCGGCCCGTCCTGACCCCAGCCGGTCATCCGCCCGATCACCAGCTTGGGATTGATCCCCAGCAGCACGTCCGGCCCGATTCCCATCCGTTCGATCACACCGGGACGATAGCCTTCGATCAAGGCGTCGGCGGTCTTCACAAGTTCCTTGAGCTGCTCGATCGCCGCAGGATCCTTCAGGTCGAGTTCGATCCGCTCGCGGTTGCGGTTAAGGATATCGCGGTTGCCGCCATCGCCAAAGCGGCTGGCAGTGCCGGGGCGCTCGACCCGGATCACCCGCGCGCCGTGGTCCGCCAGCATCATGCCGCAGAACGGCCCCGGTCCGATCCCCGCCAGCTCGATCACGGTAACCCCCGCCAGAACCCCTGCCATGTCGCATCCTCCAAAATTTAATCGCGCGATTAGTTTTGGCGGGAGCAGTGCGGATTGTCGAGAGGAAAGCGCCCCCTGCGCTAGCGTTGTTGATCGCTACCCTGTTGGGCCAACGGATCGCGGGCCTCAAGCGCTTGCACCTTGTTCCGCAAGCTGCCGGCGCGCGCCGGATCCTTGCCCATCCGCGCCAGCACCGTTGCCAATGCGCGCGTGGCAACCGGGCTGGAGCGCTGCTGGCGATAAGCTGCTTCGGCTGAATCCAGCGCAGCCTGGGCATCGCCGCCCTGCAATTGCGCGATCGTCAGATCCGCCAGCAAACGGGGATCCCCCCTGCCCTGGCGCCGGCTTGCATTTGCCAAAAGCAGGCTGGCGTGTTGCCAGTCACCGCCTTGCGCCGCGGCATCGGCCGCCAGCCGGGGGGCCAGAAGGCTGTCCGGGAACGCAGCCAGGTAATTGTCCGCCATGCGCAGGGCATCGCTTCCGCCAACCGCATAGGCGGCGCGCAGCATCAACCATTCGGGATTGCGGATCCCGGCAGCCTGGCGATAGGCCTGAAGGGCATTATCATTGGCGCCGCGCAACAGGGCCGCATCTCCCGCTGCAACCAATCCTTGAAATGAGCCGGGACCAGCAGCAAAGTCCGGCCGTGCGCGCACGGGGGGCGGAGCAAGGCCAATCGCCGCCGCCCGATCCAGCAAGATCGCCGCGGTCTCCCGATCCCCGGTTCGTTCATAGGAACGCCCCAAGACGGTCAGCAAATAAGGCGAGGCATCGGGTCGGTCGATCAACGGGCCAAAGCGCTGGCGCAGGCGCAGGTGATCGTCGACAGCCAACAGCGCCTTGGCATAAAGCAGCTGCACCCGCTGGTTGAAGGGCTGCTGCCGGTCCAGCCGCTCCAGCGCATTGACCGCGATCCCACTATTGCCGGCTTCCAGTTCAAGCGCGCTTTCCAGCAGCACCGCCGCCGGCACGTCCTTCAGCCGAAAGCCGAGACGATCGAGCAGGTTCTTCGCCAGGTCGATCTTGCCGGCCCGCGCAGCGATAACGGCCTGGAAGTAAAGCGGCACCGGACTGCGCGGCGCAAGGCTGTTCATCCGGCGAACGACCTTGAGCATTTCAACCGTCCGACCGGCTTCGCCCAGGGCGGCGGCATAGCCAGTCAGCAACCGCAGGTCATCGGGCGCAACCCGCAGCCCCCGTTGGTACAAGGGGATGGCGGCAACCGGTCCGGCCTGATCATTCAGCAATTGCGCGCGCAGTTCGATCGCACGCGGATTTTCAGGCCCGCCACTCAAGGCCCGCTCCGCCGCCGCGATTGCCAGGAGGTGCTCCCCGCCAATGTAGCGCAGCCGTCCGATATCGACCCACAGCAGGGGATCGTTGGGGGTAATGGCCAGCGCCCTGTCATAGGCCTGCCCGGCCTCCCCCAATCGCCCTTCCAGACGCAGCAACAGGCCTGTCATGCGCCAGCCCAGGGCCGCATCCGCCTGCGAGAAACTGGCTTCATCCAGCCATTGATGGGCCTTTGCCAGATTACCCTGGAGCAGCTGGGCCTCCCCCATCCGGGCTGCGATCTCGCTGCGACTGGCACCCGCCGCAAGCGCCTTGTTCAAGGCAGCTTCGGCACTGATTCCGTCGCCGCGCGCCGCCGCCGCTGCCGCTGCTGACAGCGCGCTGCCCACGGCATCAGGCCGCCCGCTTAACGGGCCGGTCAGCACCAACAGCACCGCGCCGAGCAGGATGAGCCAACGATCAGGCATGAAGATCGTATTGCTTGAGCAAATCGTAGAGCGTCGGCCGGCTGATACCGAGCAGCTTGGCGGTGTTTGAGATATTGCCTTCACACCGGGCCAGGGCGTGGCGGATCACCCGGCGGTCCGTTGCCTCTCGCGCGGCCTTCAGGTTGAGCGCATCCCCATGATCCTCTCCCAAGGCTGCCAGATCCAGGTCTTCGGCAGCAACCAGCTTGCCTTCGGCCATGATCACCGCGCGTTTGACGCGGTTTTCCAGCTCGCGAACGTTGCCCGGCCAATGCCAGGCATCAAGCGCCGCCAGCGCATCCGCGGCAAAGCCCTTCACGCCTGGGTTCATCTCCTGCGCGAAACGGGCAAGGAATGCCTTGGCAAGCAACGTGGCGTCACCGGGCCGCTCGGCAAGGCTCGGGATCCTGACCACGATTTCAGCCAACCGATAAAACAGGTCTTCGCGGAAGCTGCCCGCGGCGATCATGGCCTCAAGGTCCTGATGCGTCGCGCAGACAATCCTGGTGTCGACCGCGATCGACTTGCGTGAGCCGATCCGTTCAATCACCCGTTCCTGCAAGAACCGCAGCAGCTTGACCTGCAGCGGCAAGGGAATGTCCCCCACTTCATCGAGGAACAGCGTGCCGCCCTGGGCCTGCTCGATCTTACCCTCGGTGGTCTTGACCGCGCCGGTGAACGCCCCCTTTTCATGCCCGAACAGTTCACTTTCGAGCAGGTTTTCGGGGATTGCCGCGCAATTGATCGCAACGAAAGCACCGCCTGCCCGGTCGCTGGCCTCGTGCAGCCCGCGCGCCAGCAGCTCCTTGCCCGTCCCGCTAGCCCCCAGCAGCATGACCGACACATTGGTATTGGCGACCCGCTCAATCGTGCGCGCCACTTTGACCATTTCCGGCGCGGCGGTGATCAGCCGGCCCAGCACGCGGTTGCCGTGATCGCTCTTGCCGGCAAGTTGCCGGTTCTCCGCCTCGATCTGATGGAGCCGGAATGCCCGCTGAACGATCAGCCCCAGTGTCTCGATATCGACTGGCTTCTGGTAAAAGTCATAAGCACCGCGCGCGATGGCTTGCAGCGCGCTTTCCCGGGCACCGTGGCCAGTGGCAACGATCACTTTGGTATCGGGCTTGATCGTCATGATCGCATCCAGCACGGCAAAGCCCTCGGCTGTCCCGTCGGGATCTGGCGGCAAGCCAAGGTCAAGCGTCACGACCGCCGGCTCCTCGGCACGCAGCGCCGCCAGGGCGGTCGCACGGTCTCCGGCGATGATGACCGTGAAATCGGGATAGGCCCATTTGAGCTGCGCCTGGAGGCCCGGATCATCCTCGATGACCAGCAGCTTGGGTTTGCTTTCGTTCATCACGCTACCCTTGCAGCAAAGTTGTTCAGCAGTTCGGCCGCTTCGGCCAGGGGCAGCCTGACTGTGAAGCGCGACCCCAGTCCCTCCCGACTTTCAACCTCAAGGCGTCCGCCCATGGCGCGAACCAGTTCCCGCGCCTCATAAGCCCCGATCCCGAACCCTCCGGGCTTGGTCGAAACGAACGGCTTGAACAGTTCGCCGCGGACGAATTCGGGGCTCATGCCCGAGCCGGCGTCGACCACTTCGATAATGCCGTCGAGCTGTTCGCAGGCCACCCGAACGAAGACCGGGCTATCCTCCGGGCTTGCTTCGATCGCATTTTGCAGGAGGTGTACCAGCACCTGCTCCAGCGCATCCTCGCGGCCAGCCACCATACAGGGCGCGGCTTCGACCAATTCGATCCGGTGGCTGGGTCGCAATTGGGCGATCACGTTCCTGGCAACCTGATCGGCAGCCACGGGCACCAGGCGTTCGACAGTTGTCGTGCCATAGCGTGAAAGGCGCGCAAGCAAGGCGTTCAGCTTGTCCGCCGCATTGCGCAGCGTGACGAGCATGTCGACCCGGAATTCGGGGTTCTCGGCATGGGCCTCGGCATTGCGGGCAAGCAGGCTAAGCTTGCTGGCAAGGTTCTTGATGTCATGCATCACGAAGGCAATGCGGCGGTTGAAATCGTCAAACCGGCCGGCCTCGGCCAGGGCTTCCTGCCCGGACTGTTCGGCAAGATAGCTCGCCAATTGCTGTCCCGCGACGCGCAGCAGATCGAAATCCTCCCAATCCAGCCTTCGCGCGAAGGATGGCCGGGCGAGAACCACCACGCCGACAAGGCGATCAAAATGATGCAGCGGCACAATTGCCCAGGCGCGCGGCTCGGCCATGAGCCAATCGGGAACGGCCAACTGCGGTGCAGCCTGATCGGCCCGCGCCGGGGCGGCCGGTCCGCGCAATGCGTCCAGATCAACGATAAACCCGCCCGACCGATCGGCCTCGAATGCCCGCACCGCCGCAGCCGGCAGCGCCAGCGCCGGGACATCGGCAGTTGGCCATTGCCAGCGGCAGGCAAGGGCCAGATCGCCCTGCTCGTTCTGGGTCAGGAGCAGCCCGGCGGGGCTGTCGGTCATATCGGTCACTGCACGGATCACACGCTCATGCAAAGGCCCCCCGCCCGGCCCCACGCTGGCCATCGTCCGGGTAAAGCGCAGCCATTCCTCGCGATAATCATAGCGGTGCTGGAACAGGTGCTTGGCCAGCGTAACCCGCAGCCAGCCGCGCAGCCCGCGCGACGATGCCAAGACCGCAAACGCGATGACCGCAATGCCAACAAAAGCCAGTTGCAGCTCGGCGGCCAGTTCCTTGCCGGCCCAGACCAGCCAGCGGGCCATCACCACCATGAAGACAAGATAGGCACCGATCAGCATCAGCGAAGCGGATTGGAACATCACAGCGCGCGAAGGGCTGAACCGCAACGTTTCGCTGCTGCGGCTGAGGCCAATCCCCAGCATCAGGCCAAAGCCCAGGGCACCCAGCCCGCGAACCGCAACCAACACCGCAAAGCTCTCTCCCAGCAGGTAAGAGATCGTGAAGTGGTTAAGGTCAAACCCCCACAAGGCGGCAAAGGCCAGCGTGGGCCAGCGCAATGCCAACCGCGTGCCAACACTTGCGCCGCCATAAAGATTGTGAACCAGCGCCAGGCCGCCCGTCGCCACCAGAATCCGGAACAGGGTGACAGTCTGGAACGCCAGCTCCACCCAGTGCCCGTGCACCGGGTATGCCACGAACAGCAGCAGCAAGGCCAGTTGCAGCAGCTCGACAAACCCCACGGCCAACAGCAGCGGGCGAACCGCAACCAGGCTCTTGTGCCGCCCGTCGATCGCGAACAACCGATAGATTGCGAACAGCCAGGCCAGGTTGCGCAGGCTGTCAGCCAGTTCGGTCAAGGTTGCAGTTGGGCCGGCCAGCGCCCCGATCAAGGCCCAAAGGCCCGTGGCGCCGGATGCGGCGATCAGAGCCAGGCGGGCTGATCCGAACCGACCGCGCCGCGCCTGCAGCCGGGCTGCGGCGATGAGACAGGCAAAAGCTCCCGTCCCCCAGGCGATCGCGCCGATTACCTGCCAGATACCGCCTGCCGCATCCATGTCAGCGCGCGCCCTCGTTCCACAGCACCACCCGCAGCGTTTGCAGCAGGATCAGCAGATCCAGAAAGGGGCTATAATTCTTGGCATAATAGAGATCGTATTCCAGCTTGTGCCGCGCGTCCTCGATCGAAGCGCCATAGGGATAGTTGATCTGCGCCCAGCCGGTGATCCCCGGCTTCACCATGTGGCGTTCGGCGTAATAGGGCAGGTATTGGACAAGATCGGCAACGAATTCGGGGCGCTCTGGCCGCGGGCCGACGAAGCTCATCTCGCCTTTCAGCACGGTCCAGAGCTGGGGCAGCTCGTCAATCCGGGTCTTACGGATGAAGTTGCCGATGCGGGTGACGCGCGGATCATCCTTGGCCGCCCATTGTGCACCGTTTGCTTCCGCATCAGTACGCATCGACCGCAATTTGATCACGTCGAACGGCTCGCCAAATAGCCCGACCCGGCGCTGGCGGTAAAACGCCGGTCCCTGGCTATCGATGCAGACCAGTAGGGCAAACACCAGGATCGCCGGCGCGGTGAGCAGCAGGACTGCCAGGCTGACAACAATATCGAACAGCCGCTTGAGCGCGCGCGACACCATCTGGCCGGAGGAAAATCCGTCAGAAAAGATCAGCCACGATGGGTTAACCGTGTCGAGGTCGACCCGCCCCGTCTCTCGCTCAATGAAGCTGGAAAAATCGTTGACGTGAACGCCGGTGGTCTTGATCCGCAGCAAATCCGCCAGAGGCAGGGCATTGCGCCGTTCTTCCAGCGCCAGCACCACTTCGCTGACCCCCAGGCCTTCGACATGTTCAGTCAGGTTTTCGATGGAATCGCGCGCGACCGCGTTGGGGACAACCTCATGCGTGCCGTCCATCACGACAAAGCCACTGATGCGAAAACCGCTTTCGGGGCGCAGCGACAACTCGCGCAGGCGCTCGGCCCGTTTGCCCGCACCCAGTACCAGAACACGCCGCCGGAATGCCTCGGTGCCGACCGCGGCGCCCACCAGCAGCCGGTTAAACACCAGCGCGAAGACGGATCCAACCATCGCGTAGGCCAGGGTTGAGCGCCAGAAATTTCCGCCGCCGATGATGAAATCGAGGAAGGCAAGCCCGATGATCCCGAATGATACCGCCACCAGCAACCGCGCCGTGGCATAGCGCATCGAGCGCAGCGCCTCTGGCCCATAGACGCCCACCGCGATCATCGCGCTCAGCATAACGGCGGCATGGCCAGCCAATTGCCAGAACCGGTCACCAATCGCGCCGGGATCCATCCCGATTTGATCGGCCCGCAGTCGCCATGACAGGTCCCCTGCCAGATAGAGCAGAAGCAGGTCGAGCACTCCGACCAGGATCACCGCATGTGGAACGTAATGTTTGAACAGCCGGATCATTGGCCCTGCAACCCGAGGAATCTCCCGGTCTGCCTAACGGGCACTTATGAAATGTCGGTAAACTTTACAGATGACTCAATCAGCAAAGGCAAACGGGGTAAGCCCGCGCGATCGCTCATCAAAGGCCAGCGCCGCGCCGCGCGGCGGCAGCGAACGCTGCGCACAATCCTTGCGGTGGCAACCCGCACAGCCGGGCCCGATCGGGATTGCATTGGCCTGATCCAGCGCCGTCCCGCGCGCCTGCGCAAGGCTTCCTGCCAGTCCGGCCTCAATGCCAAGGGCGACGACGAAACGCGCGCCCTCGGCCCCGGGCGCCGTATTACCCTCTACAGTACGGGCGATGGTCAACCATTGGCTGGCGGTGCCGCTCGGTTCAACAAAGCTGGCCACCTGGACGCAGAGCTGCCCGGCCCGTTCAAAGGCGCGGTGCGCCACCCACAGCGGACATCCGGTATCGCTATCAAGCAGCGCTGTCCCGCTGGCCCCGGCATAGCGCTTGGAGAATTGGCCCGCCCGGTCGACACGGGCCATGAAGAACGGCAATCCGCGCTGGCCAACGCGTTGCAGCGTGGTCAGGCGGTGGGCCAACTGTTCAAACCCCACGCCAAAGCGGCGCTGCAGGATCGGCAAGTCATAACCGGTCGCCTCGCAGGCTCGGATCAGCCGACCATAGGGCATCAACACGGCAGCCGCGAAATAGGCGGTCAGATGCCGGCGGAAGAGCCGCCACGCCGCCCGGTCTGCAAACTGCGCGCCATTGGCAATCGCCGTGATCTCGTCGCGCTGTTCCAGCAGGGCGAGTTGCAGTGCGATTTGGAAATTGCGCGACGAAGGATCAAGCAGTTCCGATAGCTGGAGCTGGCGGGCATGAAGATCGAGCCGCCGCAGTGCATCGGGCATCACCTCCACCGGCAAGGTGCGCACAGCAATCTGGTGGTTCTGGCGCAGGCGCTCGGTCAGCGCAGCGCCCATGTCCGGGTTGGACAAGCGCAACTCGTCAGCCAGCGCTTCTGCCGCAGCATCAAGGTCGGGAAAGTGGTTGCGCCAGCGTTCGATCTCGCGCCGGACCAGTTCCATTGGCTCGTCGGCTGCGCCCGTTCCGCTGCCGCCCCCGCTGCTGTCGAACAGGCGCGCAAAGGCGATCGCGGCCTGGGGAGCAGCACTGAGCCATTCGGCAATCTCGTCCCGATCAATTGCCAGATCGGCAAAGCGCGCATCGGCCAGGCGGCGGCGTAGGCCGTCGATCCCGCCAACGGCTTCATCCTGGCGCAGGCTGCGGGGATCAAAGTCAAAAGCTTCAGCCAGCCGCACCAGCAAGCGGGCGGTCAGCGGACGCTGATTACGCTCAACCAGGTTGAGGTAGCTGGCCGATATGCCCAGCTGCGCAGCCATGGCCGATTGGGTCAAACCCTCGCGCTTGCGCAATCGGCGCACCGCAGGTCCGGCAAGGAGCATGGTTTCAGCCATGCCTCTTTTTGTAACTTTTTTGACAACATTGCAAGATCGAAGCGAATTCACTGCGCAATCAGACAAGATATTTTGTAATTTGTTGCACAGCGACTCGGAGCGACGGGGTTAGGCAGGTGCTGTTCAAACCCCTGGAGGTTCCCCGTGTCCTATACCGATACCATCGCCGCCGCTGACAACCAGATCAGCCGTTTCGCCAATTGGGACGGGATCGATGCTGAATCGGTCGCCCGCATGCAGCTGCAGAACCGCTTCAAGACCGGTCTGGAAATCGCCAAGTACACCGCCAAGATCATGCGCGCCGATATGGCTGCCTATGATGCAAACCCGGCGAACTACACCCAGTCGCTGGGCTGCTGGCACGGCTTCATCGGTCAGCAGAAGCTCATCTCGATCAAGAAGCACTTTGGCACCACCAAGGGTCGTTATCTTTACCTCTCGGGCTGGATGATTGCCGCGCTGCGTAGCGAATTCGGCCCCCTGCCCGACCAGTCGATGCACGAAAAGACCAGCGTTCCGGCGCTGATCGAGGAACTCTATACCTTCCTGCGCCAGGCCGACGCCCGCGAGCTGGGCATGATCTTCCGCGAACTGGACGATGCCCGCAAGGCCGGCGATGCAGTCACGGCCAAGGCAATTCAGACCCGGATCGACAACTACGAAACCCACGTCGTGCCGATCATCGCCGATATTGACGCCGGGTTCGGCAATGCCGAGGCAACCTATCTCCTTGCCAAGAAGATGATCGAAGCAGGTGCCTGCGCGATCCAGATCGAGAACCAGGTTTCGGACGAAAAGCAGTGCGGCCACCAGGACGGCAAGGTTACCGTCCCGCACGA
>JACCDH011086105.1_pt1 | contig 13127 bp, 17 predicted proteins | sample 7442481 | NCBI WGS metagenome assembly JACCDH01 (sample SAMN15323433, study PRJNA562643) | freshwater metagenome | isolation source: river surface water | place: USA:Blue River Watershed | collected 2017-08-15
GGGGCAAGTATCAAGCTTAAACTGTACGGGGGTGTTCAATGATCGAGACACTTCTTGGTGGTTTATTAGGCGGCGCCTTCCGTTTAGCGCCTGAAATCTTGAAGTGGCTTGACCGCAAAGGAGAGCGCGGCCATGAACTGGCGATGCAGGACAAGGCGCTTGAATTTGAGAAGCTGCGAGGGGCCCAGCGCATGGCCGAGATTGGTGCTTCTGCCGATGCGGCATGGAATACCGGCGCTATTGAGGCCCTAAAAGAGGCTGTGGTCGCTCAAGGGCGCTCCACAGGGGTCAGGTGGGTTGACGCCCTCGCAGCCAGTGTCCGTCCCGTTATCACTTACTGGTTCATGGCACTTTACTGCACCGCTAAGGCAGCGGCATTTGCAGCCGCAGTTACTGCCGGTGCGACTTGGGGTGTGGCTATTCTTAATGCGTGGACGGAAGGCGATCAGGCGTTATGGGCTGGAGTGCTAAATTTCTGGTTCCTGGGGCGTGTGTTTGACCGCGTACGACCATGATTGACGTCCCACAGGCAGCCATTGATCTAGCTAAGCGGTTTGAGGGATTTTGCCGGGTTCCGAAGAACGATCCTGGTCGGGCGTATCCGTACATCTGCCCAGCGGGTTACTGGACAATTGGATATGGCCATCTTTGCGACCCAAAGCATCTACCGATTACCGAGCCCGAAGGCGAAGCTTATCTGGCGCACGATCTTGAAACAGCGCTAGTTTCAACGCTTCGTTACTGTCCGGTGCTCGCTGCAGAGCCGGAATGCCGACTGGCTGCGATTGTTGATTTCACCTTCAACCTGGGAGCTGGTCGGCTTCAGACATCAACTCTCAGACGGCGCGTAAACCAGCGGGATTGGCATGAGGCGGCTTCGGAACTGAGTCGCTGGGTATGCGGCGGCGGAAGGGTGCTGCCTGGACTAATTGCGAGGCGCAAGTCGGAGGCTAGGCTATTGCTAGGGGGACTGCAGTAGCTCGAAGTTGATTCCTAAGCCAGATGTTATTCGGGAACACATAATTTCTGATGCCTGCCATCCTCCACAGCACTCTGGACTCAGCGCTATGGTCATGCAAATCAGCTTTTCCTCCTGAATGACTTCGGCAATAGCTTCAATGAAACTATCAATTACCTCATCAGAGAACATCGGGATATATTTTCCCCCTGATTTGCAGAAAAAATAGTCGATATCCAGATTCAGAATCCATCCGTCGCTAGGATAGTCCTTCAAAAAACTCTGTAAGTTTCTCGTAAATATGCTGGCGATCATATGTTCATATTTGACGGATCCTTCTGGCGGATCTCCCATCTCATGTGTAGCAAGAAAGCACTCCGCCAGCGTTGCTGGAAACTTTTCGAAAAATAATGAGAGATAGTTGTCCCAAGAAATTAGTGGCCACTTATCAGTGCTTTTACGTTCTGTACCGAAGGCAAGGTAGTCAGCCAAGGTAATGCTCTTCAGATCAGGCACTGATGCGAGCCATGATGCTTCTTTGATTGATCGGGTGTCGTAGTGCGCGTCGATATGAAAGAGGCTGTATCTCTTTTCGGGAGAGATGTGTTGCATCCAGCACCACAATGCGGCACGATGGTTATCCATCACGTAGATGTTTTTTTGTCGAAACAGAAAATTCATCTCTGTTGATAGCGAGGCGTTTCGACCTTTAAAGGGTAAGAGCCATGAGCTAGATGCTGAAGAAGTCACACATTTACTCCCGCAAGACTAGAAAAAAGAGGGTGGGTAATCATCTTGCTTCAGCTTCGCGTAAGCGTTTTTTCGTTTCGTCGCGAGCCTGACCTAAATAATCAAACTGTCCTGTCAGCAATGTGTCTATCGCACACCAGACCCTAGCGCTTTGTTTGACGGAGTCGCCGGCGCCACCAGCTTTAAGTTCGCGAGATGGGCGCATCGCAGGCCCCAGTTTGTAGACGAAATGCTCCTCTTTCGTTTCGCACCAAAGAGGGTTTTTCTCTGCCACATTAGCCCAGATTTCGTGAGCCTCAATGCGATGAACTGACTGTAGCTTTCCTCGGTAACGGAAAGCTATATAGTTGGGAGGCTGCTGAGGCCAGTGATTGCCAACTGGGTGAAAGTACGCGCCATCTTTTTCGACGACGTCTATCCAAGTATGAGTTCCACTTTCTCGCATCGCTTGGGATCCCAAGGAGACGACGTAGACCATGTTATCGCGTAGTGTATCCATCGCAGAAAATTTCTCCAGGTGGGTCGCTAGCTCCTTGAGCCAGAGGCGTTCTTCAAGCACCTTGGTCTGGGCAAGTGAGTGGATAGCCAGTGCACGGATCAGCCCCCATGAGAGGTGTATCAGGGGAACGCCGTCAATGTCTTTCGGTAGACGCAATCGAGCAATCTCATCTGATGCCGCAGAAACGGAAATCATAAGTTTGTGTCGAGCTTTAAGGTGGTCTTGGTCGAGCCGAGGTTTGTATCGTCGTAATTGAGCGACCGTGGGTAAAACCCAGCCTTGTTTGGCCTCTACGATGCAGTGCAATTCTTTACCATAGTGAATTTCAAGATCGGTATAGCCCTTATCAATGCCTGACTGCTGTAATACTAGGAGCCCGTCAGAGAGCTTTAGCTCTCTACCAACGATATGGCTGCTCAGGGTATTCAAAAAAACAGGGCAGCGATCCAGCGTCCAGCCCAGCGCATATGTTGCGCTGTTCTCATCTCTTCCGAGGAGTTGAAATATGTTTGAAGGGTATTCCCCTCGAAGGACTAGGCTCATGAGATAAATTTTTCGCGGAGCGTTCGAGTTGACTATGATCCACTTAACTTTTCTATATTTTACAAGCCCTTTATTTAATGACCCAAAGGCCCAAAGCTAGATCTTATATTTGCTAGTTAATAAGATTTTATTTGGGCTTAGCGCACAGCAATCGCAAGTGAATGCCAATCCGTCGTGTACGCTGGCGTGCGTCGCTCTTGTTTCATAATCCAGTTCCGCTTCTTCGCCCCTAACATTGCAGCGCCCAATTTTATTTTTCCGCGTCCGTATCGGTCATTTACGCGATCTACAGTCAGCATGAGCTCCGGGTTTGCCGCAGGTTGGTCGTTATCGAAATTTAGCGTCAAGTGTGTGGTAGTTGCTGGTTGCAAGTCCATCAGCATTACGCCGGCCTTTGAATAGTTGAATCCTGGGCGGTAGATAGCCTTCAAGACCTCTAACGCCGCGCGTACGATACGCGTTGTATCGTCGGTCGGCTCCATAAGAGGCTGCGTGCGGTACGCACCGTATTGCTCATCATTCCTGCGGAAAGGGCTGGTACGGATGAACGCCATGACCTGATTCACATGGCTGCCTTGCCGGCGTAGTTTCTCTGCAGCGCGACTGGCGAATTCTGCAATTGCTTCTTCAAGCTCCCGGAGATCCGTGACCGGATGGCCGAAAGAACGGGTGCATGCGATTTCCTGTTTGTCCGGGGCGACATCCTGCAGACTGATACAAGAGATACCATTGAGCTCATGAATGGTTTTTTCAAGCACCACAGACCAGCGTGCGCGGGCTACGCTTGGTGCTAGTCTGGCTAGATCTAGTGCGGTGTGAACTCCGACTTGATTCAATTGCGTACTAAGCTTCTGACCCACACCCCAAATCTCGCGCACGTCAGTGGCTGCTAGCAGTGCCTTGCGCGCATCGCTTGGTAATTGTCCCCAGTGACAGACTTGCGCTAGCTCAGCCGGGTAGCTGCCGGGCTTTCGCTCGGCGGTCTTTGCGATGTGATTCGCAAGCTTTGCGATGGTCTTGGTAGGACCGAGGCCGATACAGGTCGGGATGCCAACCCAGCGCAAGATGCGTGAGCGCACCTTGTGTGCTCGCTCTGAAAGATCGCCCCGGATACCGCTCAAGTCAACAAAGCTTTCGTCAATCGAATAGATCTCTTGCCGATGGCCGAGGCCTGCGGCAAGAGTCATCATCCGGTCGCTCATGTCACCGTAGAGCTCGAAGTTTGCCGACAGCGCAACTAACCCCGCTGAGTCTTTCAAGTGTCGAATTTGGAACCAGGGCGCGCCCATTGCAATGCCCAGCGCCTTGGCTTCATTGCTACGTGCAATTGCACAGCCATCATTATTGCTGAGGACGACTACCGGCACGCCGTTCAGGCTGGGCCGGAATACCCGCTCGCAGCTGACATAAAAATTGTTTCCGTCGATGAGGGCGATCATGTCGGATGCTGGTGGATAGTAGCCACGACCACGCCCCAGATCTCAACCGTCTGGCCGTCTTTAGGGATGATGTCAGGGTAGGTGGGATTTTCAGCCCGCAGCTTCATCTTGCCTGCTCGTAGGTAGAGGCGTTTACAGGTGAAGTCACCGTCGATGACAGCCAGCACTATCTGCCCGTGGGCGGGCTTGATGGCGCGGTCGACCAGCACGACCGAACCATTAAGGATTCCGGCGTCGCGCATGGAGTCTCCACTGATGCGGATGAAGAAGGTCGCTTGTGGGTGTTTGACCAGTTGGCGCATGAGGTCGATGCGGTCTACCTGGTGGTCTTCAGCAGGTGAGGCGAAGCCGGCCGCGACAGTAGACTGGACAGCCTGCACCCATAGTGGATCGGACGCCTGTAAGAGGGGAAGAGGGCTGTAAGGCATTGATCAATTATGCTGTATATACGTACAGTATAATTGATCTGTGGAATTTTGAGGGGAAAAATGCTTTTACTGCATCAAGCGAGATAAATTGTTCGCGTCTGGCAAAATTGCTTCACAATCATTCAGGAGATTGATAGCGATTCAAATAACGGAGTCCAAATGTCAGCAATGGAAGCAGCAGGGCTATTCCGCCTGTGGGCGGTATCGCAGGGACTTATCCATCGCGATCACATTGCGGCTGTGGTGGTGGATGAGGCAGCTAAGGCAGACTTTGCGGAGCTTGGCGAGATTCGTCCAGCAGCTGTTGGCATACTCCATTCTCGAGCGATCAGTTTTGTTGGCTATGACGAGCCCCGAAACGCCGTTGTCGTATTTACTCACAAGAAACTCACCAAGAGAGAGATTGCTCAGCTCCCGTCTGAGACGGATAGTGGTAGTTTGATCGAGTACCGGCAGGGGGCTCATGGTGCAGTCGGCAGTCCTCCAATTGCATCAGTAGGCGTGCCTCCTTATGCACTCCATGCGGAGCGATACACATGTGGCAGTTCGATTCATCCTGCTAACGTAGTTGATGCTGGAACATTGGGCTGTTTGGTTCGCGACGCGACGGGGACGCTGTTCGGTCTCACGAATAATCACGTCAGCGGTGGCTGCAATTTCTCGCCCCTAGGCTTGCCGATCCTTGCCCCGGGCCCGGTCGATGTGGGGCCAAATGGTGTGGATCCGTTCACAATAGGCTATCACGCAAAGCTATTGCCTATGGTCGATGGCTTACCACAAAACGTGAATGTTGCTGACAACTCGGATGCAGCTCTTCTGCAGATCAAAGCCCCTGAGCAGGTGTCTTCAATGCAGAGAGGCTACTTCGACACACCTGCAAAGACCGCCCAGATTAAAGTAGGCGATATAGTGAGAAAAGTCGGGCGTACGACTGGATTGACACAAGGTATCGTACGTGCAGCAGTGTATGGACCAGAAATGATCCGCTATCGTGTCTCAGCTACTGGTGGTGCTCTGAAGTTGGTCTTCCTCAGCAACCTGCTGGTAGTGGAGGGTGATGCAGGGCTATTCGCCAGTGGGGGAGACTCTGGTTCACTGGTTACTGTCGAGCTACCCGGAGGGGAGCGTCGTGCGGTTGGTTTGGTCGTTGCCGTGAACGATGCAAACGGGATTTGCTTCGTGTTGCCAATTGAGCCCATACTGCAGGCATTTGCGGTTAACCTTGTTAGCGGACACAATATCTAACTACCATGCCAGATCCCAACGAACTCGCTTCACGGCTGCAGAGGCTTCTACCTCTGCCGCCGGGTGCTGCATCGGTTTGGGTCTGGCAGGACGGTAACGAGGTTTCGCTCCAGGTCCGTGTGGATCCTTGGTATCGCCACTGCCTCGATAAACTGCAAACCGAATTCGAGGGCGTGCCGGTCACAGTTCAGATTCGTGCTCCCTTCGATGCTGCGACTGCTGTTTCGCGTTCTCATCCGCATTAGAGTCGTCTCTTTATTAGCCGGCAATTTGGTGATGCATCTCAGAAATGTCTCCTGGGCACTCTGTACCTCGCACATGCTGTTTATTTTTTCATTGACCTTAAGGCTCTCTAAGGGCCTAGGGCTAATTAGAGTGAGTTCGCACATCCTTTTGCCGTCGTCACTAATCGTGGCAATGCGGACTTTTCGCCAGTTGGTCTTAGTGCCTACCCAGGGGGCGGTTGTTGGGCCCTTCCATCCTGTTCGAATCCCTGCTTAACCAAAAAACGATGTATCGTGACTTGAGCTGGTTAGTGATGCGAAATTTACTAGCCCGCCAAGTAATGCTGCAAGGAGCTCAAGCAAGCTCCAGCAAGCAAGTAGATGTCCCCGAAAAGCCCAGCAAATGCCGGGCTTTTTGTTTTTCTGGCGCCAGCGGCCTCCGCTGACAAACTGCCAAACCCAGCTCCCCGGCAGGCCTTGCATTTTTTTGTTTTAATGTCGCCAAGGATTAAAGCCCACAAGCCATAGTCCTGCAGCACCGAAGTTAACCACCTTCGAGGAGCGGGACATGAAGCATTTACTGGGAATGGTCGCGATCACGTTTTCCACGCTCGCGTCCGCTGAGCCGGTCATGGTGGCCGACCAGGGCGTCAAGGGGAAAGTGGTACTCACGACGGAGCGGCATGAGGGCTGTCCGGGTGGCGAGCGCATCGCCTACCTGACCCGGATCGTCGATCCGAAAGGGCCACCGGATACCATTACTTATTGGGGATGCTGGGCAGTCGCGCGTGAAGTCGTCCACATCCACTACTTCATCGGTAACGAGATGCGCTACCTGCGCTCCGATTTCAGCTTCGATGACTTGCCGCACATACCCATCCCGCACCGCCGAGTGCCAAGGGATGACGACCCCGACCAGACAGGCGCATGAAGGCCAGACCGCAGGCCAGATATGTCTTGAAGCGTTCCATGGTCAGCGATAAAATCACGTCGTTGCCACTGTACGCCGAACAGGCGACATGACTCACGCGTGAATTCCTGATGACATTCCCTGAACGACGACTATGGATGGCGGCAGGCGCCGCGCTCGGACTGTTCGCATTGCAGTGGCTCGGTGACGCCATCGTCGCATGGGCAGGCTGGCCTGTGCCGGGTTCGCTGGTGGGACTGCTGATGCTGCTGGGCCTGCTGATACTGCGCGGTGGTGTGCCCGATAGCGTCGAAGACGTCACGCAGCCGCTGCTGCGGCACCTGATGCTGCTGCTGATTCCATCGGTGGCATCGGTATCGGTGTACGGCGGGCTGATCGCTGCCGGTGCTGCGACTTTCACGGCCGCCGCCGTGGTCGGTACTGCGCTCACCTCACTGGCCACCGGCCTGACGCTGCAACTGCTGTGGCGTCGGAGCAAAGCATGACGGACACGTTGTTCTGGTCCTTGCTGACCTTGCTGGCGTATGTGCTGAGTCTGATGCTTTATCGAAGGTCCGGACACAAGCTTTTGTTCTTGCCGGTGCTCGTCGGTACGACGCTGGTCGTCGCAGCCTTGTGGGCAACGGGGACGGCGTATCCGGTGTATGCGCAGGCCACCAGTGCGCTTCGCTGGCTGACGGGGCCGGCCATCATCGCACTGGCGGTGCCGCTCTATCGGCAGGCGGCCTGGCTGCGGCAGGCCGCCTGGCCCTTGCTGGCATCACTGGTCGTTGGCTGCCTGACGGCCATCGTCAGTACGGCGCTGCTGGCCCGGGCGTTCGGTGCTTCGCGGGAGTTCATGCTGGGACTGGTATCGAAGTCGGCCACGATGCCGATCGCGATGGCCACGGCCGAGCGCGTCGGTGGCATTCCTTCACTGGCCGCGATGTCGGTGGTGGCCACCGGGGTGCTCGGAACGATGCTGACCGTCCCGCTGCTGAAACGCTTGCGGATTACCGACCCGGCGGTGACGAGCTTCACGCTCGGCCTGACAGCGCATGCGATTGGCACTGCGAGGGCCATGCAGGCGCATCCGCAGACGGTGGCGTTTGCGGCACTGGCGATGAGCATGAACGGCGTCGCGACCGCGCTCGCGGTCGGACTGATGCAGCATTGGCTATGAGCGCGGGAACTACAGCGGCGCGCCCCTGAGCCGATTCACCTCATTGGGCGTCACCATCGCGCCCTGGTTGCCCCAGCTGGTCCGGATGTAAGACACCACAGCGGCCAGCTCCTCGTCGTTAAGCGTCATTGCGTAGGGCGGCATGCCATGCGGCCGCGGGTTGCCCGCGGTGCTGGGCGGGTAGCCGCCATTGAGTACGATACGAATCGCATTGGTGGGTGGGCCGACGGACAAGGACGCGTTGCCTGCCAGTGGCGGATACGCGGTGGGCTGGCCTTTGCCATCGCTCTGGTGGCATTCGGCGCATTGTTTCTCGTACAGCTTCGCCCCCGCTTTCAGGATGGCCGCCGTCTCGGGATCATCGGTCGCCACGCGACGCGTCACGGCGTCGTCGGTTTTGGGCATGGCCTTCAGGTAGGTGGCAATGGCATTAATGTCCGGTCCGGACAAATGCTGCAGGCTCGCGCCGACCACCTCGGCCATGGGCCCGTAGACCGCCGCCCTGGTGGAGACGCCTGTCTTCAGCAAGTCCTCGATCTCCGTCAGGTGCCATGCGCCCAAGCCACTCTCTGCTGCGGAGGTCAGCGAAGAGGCCTGCCAGTTCTGCATCGGTATCATGCCGCCGGCCAGGTCGCTGCCCGAGACGCTGCCGCCCAGTGCGTTGCGCGAGGTATGGCAGGCGGCGCAATGTCCGAGGCCCTGCACCAGATAGGCACCGCGATTCCACTGCGTTGATTGTGCCGGATCGGGCTCGAACTGCCCCGGTGTGAAATACAGCGTGCGCCAGTAGGCGAGCAAGATGCGCTGGTTGAACGGGAAGCGAAGCGCATGTTCGCGGTTCGCCTGTTCCACGGCCGGGATGCTGCGCAGGTAAGCGTACAGCGCATCGGCGTCGTCGCGCGTGACCTTGGTGAAGTTCGGATAAGGGAAGGCCGGGTACAGGAAGCGGCCGTCCTTCGATTTGCCGTTGTGAAGCGCGCGCCAGAAGTCATCAGCCGACCAGTTGCCGAGGCCAGTCTGATTGTCCGGCGTGAGGTTGGACGCATAGATGTCGCCGAAGGGCGTGGCAATGGCGCGTCCGCCCGCATAGGGCTGGCCGCCGCGCGCCGTGTGGCAGGCCGCACAGTTGCCTGCCCGTGCCAGATATTCGCCGCGTTTGAGCTGCGCGGCGGGATCGGCGACGGTTGCGGACTTCAGTTCGCTACCGGGGTCATGCGCCAGCTGCCAGACTGGCACCAGCAGCAAGGCCAGTAGCAAGGCCAGTAGAAGCGCGCCCAGCAGCGCGATCAGGTGGGAGCGACCCAAAATCAGTCTGCTCATTGCGCAAAGCTCCCACAGCGGATCGGCAACTTCGTGCTGCCTGGTGGTCGTGCCTTCATGTTTTGCGGAACAGGCTGAGACGATAACCACGCACTGACCGCGCCGATGTCCTCGGGGCTGAGTTTGCGGCTGATCCCGGCCATGCAGTCGGGCTCGGCAGCATGGCGCATTCCGGAGCGCCATGCGCCGAATTGCGCGTTCAGGTAATCGCGCGGCAGTCCCAGCAAGCCGGGTATGGTCGGCAGCATGCCGGTCAGCTGTGCTGCGTGGCAGGCAGTACAGGCGGGGATTTTCCGGGAAGGGTCGCCATCGAGCGCCAGCCTGCGGCCCCGCGCTAGCACCTCCGTTGATGCAGCGGCAGGCTGCGCGGGCGGGTAGGGAAGATCGAGCGACGCGAAGTACTCGGCCATCTCCTTCAGGTAGGCATCGGACAGGTTCGACACCATGTAGGTCATCTGGGGATAGCGGCGGTGCCCGTCGCGGAAATTCAGCAGTTGGTTGTACAGGTAACCCGCCGGCTTGCCTGCGATCCGCGGGAAATACCCGTCACGCGTCGCACGTCCTTCCTTGCCGTGGCAGGCGGTGCAGGCCATCGTGCGCTGGGCCATGGTGTCGGTGGACGCCGTCTGCGCTTGCGCCCATGCGTGGCCCGGTACGCTGCCGACAAGGCTGGCGCTCGCCAGGGTCATCAGAACAAAAATCACGCGGCTGAAACGGTGGCAGAACAAGGAGCAAGCGGGGATCATCAGAGGTGGGGCGGCAATTCGGGAAATCGTGAGCGTACAGGTCCGAGCAGCAATGCTGGCCGTGCGACGCGACAAATCACAGAAGCAGTAAATTAGCCTATCAGCCTGCAAGGATAGCAGTTGACCAGTGGATGAGCCGATTTGCCGGCTGCGACATGCGTTCGCATGCCGCGTGGGGGAACAGCTTAGCGTTGCGCTTGCTTCAGGTACGCGCCGACCAGCAGCGCGGCGGGATACAGGACTTGCTCCTCTTGCGCTGCATGCGCGGACAGCGCCTCGGCGAACATGATGCCTTGCCGTTTGCCTTCGGCTTCCGCTGCCTGCCGCAGCTGGCGCAATGCAGCGACCACTTCCTTGTGCTCGGCCAGCATTTGCGGCAATTCCTTGCGCAGGGTATCGGTCATGCGGATGATCGCCGCGCTCTCGGCGGGAACCTGGCCGGCCACGATCGCCGACAGGTGTCCCAGCGGTGGTAGTGCATACTGCTCTTCTTTCACGAAATGGGGCTTCAGCAGTTTTTCGACGACTTCAGCCGCGCGCCCGGTCTTGCCGCCTGCGCGGATCACCTCGCTCAGCTTGTCGTGCAGGTCCCGGTGTTCCGCCGCTATCGACGGCGGGATGGATGAGGCCGCTTCTTTGTGGTTGTCATGCGGGGCTCCGCCAACGCCTTCCGCGTGGACAGCCATCGATGCCAGCAGCAGCGTCGTCTGTGTGTATAGCTTCCAAGGCTTCATGTGGCGCTCCGGGTCTGATATGTCGTGGGATTCCATGCTATCAATGCAGCCTTGACCCGATTTGTGCTTCACCAATATCCTCGTCCGTGTTCCGGCCTGTAAAAGCGCCTGCCGATGGGGTAATGCCGCATCGGGCCCGAGCCGGGCTGCGCTGTGCAGCCCGCAAACCTGAACAACTCGCTAATCCAGAAATGAGCCAACACAACCTGCCTCAACTCGATGTTGACTGCTTCCGTGCGATAGAGCCTTCTGCGCTTTTCCCTGCCCGGCGCTCGTCGCACCCGCCGCGCATCCTGCTGCTGTATGGATCGCTACGTCAGCGCTCGTTCAGTCGGCTGCTGGCCGAAGAGGCCGCGCGCCTGCTGCAGGCCTTCGGGGCAGAAACACGCTTCTTCAATCCGAGCGGATTGCCGTTACCGGATGATGCGGCCGACACGCATCCCAAGGTCGTCGAACTGCGCGAGCTTTGCCAATGGGCCGAGGGCATGGTCTGGAGCTCGCCGGAGAGGCATGGCGCGATGACGGGCATCATGAAGGCGCAGATCGACTGGATACCGCTGGCACTGGGAGCGATACGTCCTACGCAGGGCAAGACGCTGGCCGTGATGCAGGTCTGCGGCGGTTCGCAATCCTTCAATGCGGTCAACCAGATGCGGGTACTCGGGCGCTGGATGCGGATGCTGACGATACCGAACCAGTCGTCGGTCGCGAAAGCCTATGAAGAATTCGACGAGTCGGGTCGCATGAAGCCTTCCGCTTATTACGACCGCGTTGTCGATGTGATGGAAGAACTCGTCAAGTTCACGCTACTGACTCGCGATATCAGTCCCTATCTCGTTGATCGGTACAGCGAACGTAAAGAAGCGCATGCGGCTTTGGCGAATCGGGTGAAGCAGGGCAGTCTCTGACGGGCTGCCGACAACGACGTCGAAAGGACGGATCATGCGCATTGCGTTGTTCGGAGCGACCGGGACCATAGGCCGAGCGACGGCCAAGGCTTTGCTCGATCAGGGGCATGAAGTGATTTGCCCGGTGCGGCAGCGGGCTGGCTATCGCGGCGGCTTGAACGCCGACAGGACGCGCGCGCTGCTGCCGGGTGTCGAACTTCACTGCAACGATGGCAGCTCGGTCGTCGGGCTGCCGCCGGATTTTTTCCGGCAGCGGCGCATTGATGCCGTCATCTCCTGCCTTGCCTCACGCTCGGGGGCGCCGGCCGATGCCTGGGAGGTGGATTGTCGGTTGAACGCCGACATCCTGAAGTTGGCGACATCGGCTGACGTCAAACACTTCGTCCTGTTGTCGGCAATATGCGTACAAAAGCCCTTGCTGGGCTTCCAGCACGCCAAGCTCGCCTTTGAAGATGTGCTCGCAAAGTCCGGTATGCGGTACAGCATCGTCAGGCCTACCGCATTCTTCAAGTCCTTGTCCGGACAACTGCGCCGGGTACAGCAAGGCAAACCGTATCTGTTGTTTGGCGACGGACGGCTGACCGCGTGCAAGCCTATCAGCGATCACGATCTGGCGCTGTTTCTGGTGAGCTGCCTGGGAGACACCGACAAGCACGATCGCATCTTGCCAGTCGGCGGGCCGGGGGCGGCGATCACACCGATCGAGCAGGCCGAATACCTGTTCGAGCGTCTCGGCAAAAAGCCCCGCTACCAGCGCCTGCCGGTCGCAATGATGGACGTCATCATCCAGACCTTCAAGTTCGGTGGATACATCGTGCCGACACTGGCAGAAAAGGCAGAGCTCGCCAGGATCGGCCGCTATTACGCGACTGAATCGATGCTGGTATGGGACCCCGACGCACGCAGGTATGACGCCGACGCGACGCCATCCTTTGGCACGCAAACCCTGTTTGACTATTACGATCAGCTGATCGCCGGAGAGCGGCAGCTCGAGTTAGGTGACCACGCTGTGTTCTAGACTGCTTCAACTTCCTGCCGTCCGCGCTGAAATTTCATTGCGCCAGCGAGACCGAGCTGCTCGGTGAGCCTTACTTGTTGGAGACGCAGTAATTGCCAATCGGCTCGAAGCCGGACGGGCAACTCATCGCAGCCCGGCGAATCGCGAGCCTGGCTTCTGCCGTCGCGACGCAGTAATTGCCTTGCACATCGTAGGCATCAGGGCACTGGTCCATCTTGATAA
>JACCDH010203146.1_pt1 | contig 13126 bp, 12 predicted proteins | sample 7442481 | NCBI WGS metagenome assembly JACCDH01 (sample SAMN15323433, study PRJNA562643) | freshwater metagenome | isolation source: river surface water | place: USA:Blue River Watershed | collected 2017-08-15
CTTCCTGATCCTCTTCGTGTACGTATAAACATATCACTATATCTAGAAAATATACATCGTTTTAATATATGTAAAACATTATCATAATTATTAGAATCTAACTCAGTATGAATTTTAGGAATTAAAACACCTTGAAAATCTTCTGTACATATAAACTCACTTTTGTAATGTAATAAATTATGTTGTTCAAACGAGTTACCACGACTAACATGAGTATACATCGGATTTGGTAATTGTTTACGCGGTATTTTACGTGGTATATGATTAATTATTTTTTCAAAATTATTACCGGAAGCATCTATAAAATTTTTTATAGTTAATTTACCTTCTCTATATTTTTGAAATGCGTTTAGATTAGTTATTTCAATTGGACCTCTATTCATTTTTATTCTTTTATATTATAAAATTAGAAAAAATATATAATTATTTAGTAAAATAATTATTTTTAGGATTCCATGAAATGAAATACTCTTTATTATATTTTTCTAAATAGTAAAAATGAAGATCATTTATTTTATATGAAGGATATATATTTTTACAATTTAATAATATTTTATATCTATTATTAATTATATCTTTTGATGGTATATTTTTAGAATAATTCATAGAACATAAATAATAACAATTTAAATATATTTTTTTTTTTTCATTTAAATTAACAAATGTTTTAATATATAACATCATATAATCATTATTTATCTCTTCTATTTTTAAAAGTTCATTTTTTGTAATTTTTACAACAATTCCATCAATATTAGATTTATGTATACAATTACTTGAAAAAAATGAGAAATTATTATTATCAATTGTTATTAATGAACCATTTAATAATCCATATTTATATTGAATCTTTCTATTAAATAATTCTTCTAGATAATCAATATGTTCATTTATATAACAAAAATAAAATACTGTGTTATCATCATTAATTTGATCAAAATTGTCGTCACTTGAAGTGTTTATTTGTTGATCATTTAAATATTGATTAAACACTTCTTTTTTATCAGAAATAATATTCATTTTACAGTTTGTTTTTATTTAAAATGAAACAAAACTTAAAATTAAATTATAAAATAATCAATTTTTATTATAATTTAGTATAAAGATTACATAAACGTAAATATTTAAAAAAAATAGATGAAACGTAAATAAATATTTATTATTTTGTTATATATATTTATAAAATTTTATATAAAAATTATTTTTATATATTTTGAGTATAAAAAAGTGAAATTTGGATATGGATATAATGAAAAAGATTTACTCATCTTCCTCTTCCTCCTCCTCCTCTTCAACTTCCTCAACCTCCTCTTCCTCTTCAACCTCTTCTTGATCAGAATCCTCTACAGCGGTTGCGGTAGCGGCTTCTTGAACGGGTTCAGCAGAGTCGGATGGTTCATCCGTGAATTGGAATTCAGTTGGCATAACCATACGTGATACCTCAGGTACTTTCATAAAGCGTGCGGTAAACTTAATACCGGCAATATCAGCAAGGAGGTAAACACGAGGTTGAATAACAACGCGAACGGACGAGTTCTTAGGAACGTGTTGAATCAGATCTTCAAAAGATGAAACTTCAACCTTCGTCTTTCCCTTCAGAAGGGAAATGACTGGAGTTAGCTCTTCACCCTTCTTCTCATCACCTTGCGTTTGGAACGCAACACGGAATGAGTCGGGATAGGCTTCGCCTGTCTTCTTATCCTTATTCTTCTTAACAATGGCGTACTTGTTGTAACTACGAGTTACAGACTTACGATCATCATTTGAGAGCTTCTCTTTGAAGAAGGTCTCTGAATTTTCAATAAGGAAATCAATTACCTTTTCATCAAGACCTCGAAGGAAATCGAAGAAGTTATTTACAACATCTTCTGACTCACCATTTGAGGGGCGTTGGGTACAAGTAAGCGAATATTTGCTTACAATACCCTTCTTTTCATCTTCATAACGACCAACTCCAAATGAATGGAGAGTAGGCGTTTCAATCATAAATCCTTTATCACCGTAATTCAGATAAGCAACAAGCTTACCATCCTTATTCTTTTTAGGCTTAGTGATACTAACGTTGCTAATATCGAGAGCGCTGGGGGCAATAACAGGGAAAGTTTTGTCAGACATTGTAGTTTGATAAAATTAGATTAGATAAAATTGATAAAATAAGGCGATTGCTATTATTTATAATCAATCTTCTTTTTTAAAAAAAAAATAAAGAAAAAAAAAATCATTTTTTTCTTTTTTTATATAAAATAGAACGTAAATAAACAAATTTATTATATATAAATAAATTTATATATAAAATATAAAAAATGAAATATTTTTTTTTTCATTGTGTTAATATAAAATCTTTTTTATAAAAAGAAGAAGTAAAAAACATTTTTTTTTAAATGAGTTCAACCACTTCATTTCAACATAATAATCCTCAATTGTTAACATTATTTCAAAACACAATCGTAAATGATATTGATACACAATTTTGTATAGCAACACAAAGTAAAATAAAGAAATCTCAATGTAAAAACAAACGTAAAGATGGAAGTCTATTTTGTGGTGTACATACTACTTGTAGTACAGATCGCATTTTTACTCCCGTTTTTGAAATACTCTTTCCAGATCCTATGAATAAATATAGTAAAAAGATGGATATTGAAAATAATGATGATAAAAATGTTAGTATATTTACAGATGAACCTGAATTAATCATTGAAGATGATAATCATTTACGTTCATTGATTATGAATCATCGTACGAGTGATTTGAGTGTAACAACATTGCGAAATTATTTGAAAAATCATTCACAATTTAAGAATATGATTAATACGAAAGGATCTAAAAATTCAATGATTCAAGAGTTACATAAACATTATTCTTCATTGGAAATGTATTCAAGTAATGAATCTAAAATTATTTTAGTACAATCAGTTGTTCGAAGATGGTCGGTAATGCGACGAAATGTTTGTTCGAATAAAACGGATATTTTGAGCATGGATCCTATTTATGATATTCCATCGAATTATTTTTATATTTTTGAAGATAAAAAGAGTGGAAATAAATATGGTTATGATATAAGAACTTTTACAAAGATTTTATATGATTCAATGAATAATCCTAAATTTGTAGCAAAATGTCCATATACATTGCGTCCATACGAACCACAAGAAATTGTGCGTATTGAAATGTATATTGAAAAATTGCGAAAATCAGGAGTATCTTTAGAAATTGAAAAACCTAAACTTTCGAAAGAAAAAGAGATTGAATTAAAATGTGTGGATATATTCCTTCGAATGGATATGTTAGACAATTATACTCAATCAAAATGGTTTATGGATCTAGATATTCCACGTTTGCTTCAATTTTATGATACAGCGCGAGATATTTGGAGTTACCGAATTCAGATGCCGTTACAAAACAAGTTGCGAATTTTGTCAAATGGACGGGCATTTGAAATGCCACGATCATTTTTAGCGAAACTTCCGTCAAAACTTGCTTTACAAAATTTTGTATTAATGGAAATGGATCGATTCATTTCAGAAGGTGTCAATCGTGAAGAGAAGAAATTAGGAGCAATGTTAATGTTAACTGCTTTAGTAGAAGTTTCTCAAGAAGCAGCACTTTCTTTGCCTCATTTAGTCCAAATTTTTTAATAAAAAAATAATTTTTGACAAATAAATAAAAAGTGATTTTACATATCTTTTACTTTACAAAATGAATATAAAGAGTATTTTTATATTTATATATAAATTTTATAAAAAAAAATAAAAAAATGGTATATTATACTCATAAACTAAGTACTGAAGAAGTTATTTTTGAATTTGTAAAAGTAAATAGTGATCTATTTTATTATTACCGAATTTATAATATTTATCATCCAGAACAAATATATGCGTTTATTTATCATCCGATTCATGGACAATTTTGTATTTTAGAATATGATTATCTTATTCACGATTTTGATAATGAAGTAAAAAAATACTTTTTTGATAACATAACGATGGATGAAGATGATCAATATATAGAAGAAAATATTGATTTTAATGAGGAAGATGATGAAGATGAAGAAGAGGATGAGGAAGATGAAGAAGATGATGAGGAAGATGAAGATCCAATGTATCATATATGTCCGATGTTTGTAAAAACATATAGTGAAATGGAATATGAAAATAAATATTCAAATATAATAAAATATATACATATAAGTACATATTTGAAACGTGATCTAAATGATTATGTAAAAGAGTGTGAAATGATGATACCTTTTGTAAAACAATCTGTATTACACTTTTATAAAAATGTATATATTGGAATTTTAAATGTAAATTTGAATGCTCTTCACAATGTAGAAAAGAGAAAAGAATGGTTAGTTCATTATACAAAAAGTGCGTCTTTTTTAATTAAAATTGATAATAATGTATTTCAACTCGATTATCATTATAATCATGATAATGAAAAGGTTTCTATTCAATCCTCTCCAATTCACATCCAAATTTAGATATAAATATAAGTATGATAACTCTTTGCCCAAAATATATTTTTATCTTCTTTTAATTTATTAACAAATTAATAATTTGTTAATAAATTGTTTTATTTATATGTTAAAAAGGGTATTGTAATAATGATATTAACAAGAGTATTCAACACCTGCTAATCCGTCGAATACATTTAAAATATTATAAGATAAAGCATAAACAGTAATAATGGGATCAACTAATTCAGGACTAATATTTAAATACAATTGTTTACTTGAAAAGGCACTCATATTACAAACACCTGATGGTTGCCATGCTTCAGGACGTAATGCGAAAGGATATACATAAATATAATTATTAGGTACTGCTGAATGATATTTCATAGGTAAAATTTGTCGATAATATATATTATCTTTCATTTCTACAATTGGATTACCTTCTAATAAAAATTGTCCATTTACCATTGTATCACTACCATTTATATCACCATTTTTATAAGATTGTGAACTAAAATTGAACCATTCATTACCACCATAAGGATAAATGGATAATACGGAACTATTTTGAATGACCCAAACGATCTCTTTGACGGGATTATAGAAATCGAGATCAATAGTACGTTGTAAGCATTTATGTTTTAACTCTTCTGGTGTAGCATCGGGGTCATAAGGACCAGAAGAGATGGATTGTGCGGTTACTTGAACTTGTTCAATTAAATATTGATGAGGTTGAGAAGCAAACAAGAACTTTTCTTCTTCATCTAAATAAATGTAATCAACTTCTAAACAAGCATTTGTAATATGAATATTTTTTAAATCATTTTGATTCATAGGATTACCATCCGATGAAATAATTAACTCTTCAACAGGACGGAATAATATATTAATTCGTACTTGAGAAGATTGTAAAGAAACAAGTGGAAGTGATAAACCAATATTTTTACAAAACCAAAATTGTAATGGTACATATAAATTAAGTGCTTCATCATTATTTAAATTCACCGGTGTATCACTCTTTCCTATCAACGAATTAAAAGCAACCCTTTTACTCGCATCTATCGATAATTCACTCCATATTTCCATCCATAATCCATATTGACGATCTACTACAACATCACCAATTTCAATTTCAACATATTTAATCATTGCGTGTCCTACAGAATTAATCCAATAATAACTTATTTGATTATTATCAACATCTGTATAAGCATATTCTTTAAGTGATGGTAACTTTACTCGTAAATAGATTTGATTCATCATTTCACCAATGCGATCAATTTGACAATATACTTTTTTACCAAAATCAATATTACCTGTAAAAAATTGACTTATATTTTCTATTGAAAAATTGGCATATTTACGATAAACTGCTTTAAAATAACATATATTTGGTTCACCTATTAAATTACCGTTTTCATCATAATCACGACTATTTAAATATTGATCTTGAGCGCCAATTCCTGCTAATACTAAAAATCCAGAAGGCATATTTATGAATATTCTATATTTTATTCACAAATATTTATTAACAATTTTACTTTATTTATTTAATTTTAATCATTTTCTTCTATATCGTTTTATCTTACAGATTCTTTTATTATAAAGAATTAATAAATATATTAAATATTAAATAAAAATGTTAAAAAATAGTGTAAATTTAGATGTAAATTATTTAAAGGTTGTATCTACACAACCTGTTTCAGAGTTTATAAAAAATGATACCATTTATAAAAATGGTTCTTTACAAGTGCGAGGAGGAGCATATATAGAGAAAGGATTAAAAATAGGGAATCAAGATCAAGTATGTAATGGAATGTTATTTTATGATGGTGAGAATTTCTTTGGTCATAGTGAAAAGTTAGGTACTTGTTTATTATCAAATCATACAATATCTTCTGAATTACCGCTTCCATTATCGATATTTGATAATATACCACAAAAGTCGAATCAAAAGAAATATACAATTACGGCGGCGCAAAATAATTTAACAAAAAGTTCATCACAAGAGATGATTGGATCAGAGGAAGAGGCATCAAATGAGTTATTAACAAAAAATATAATCGTAGATATCACGATGAAAGATATAAAAAATTTTTATATAGTAATCCCTCAAATATATCAAAATACAAATTTTCATTTAAATTTGAATGTAACCTATCAATTTGATGAATTTTCTTATATTAATGATGCTTCATTACATATATTAAATCAAACAAATAAATCGTTAAGTATAAGTTGTGGAAATGATTCAAGATATGTGTATTATGATGAAAATTTTAAAAGTGAAGTAAAAGAGAAGAGTGTAGGTTTATATGAGTTAAAACGGATTACTCCACAATTTCTTTTATTAAAATCTTCTTTTTATACAAAACATAATTAAAAATATTTTTATATAAATAAAGATTTTATAAATAAAGATTAGTAGATTTTTTTTTAACTATTTTTATAAACAAAAGTTATGGATGGGGTTAATCTCTTTAGCACTTCGTGCTAAAGAGAAACCCCGCGGCGGAAAATTTGCTACCATTACGCCACCAGAATTTCCGGGCGTAGGCAACCGGACAACTACCATAAAAATAATGATTTTATGAAAGTGTTTTGCGAAATAGAAGATTAACTTTTCCGCAATCTACTTATAAACAAATTTTTATTTATGAAAATGTTCGGTATTCATTTCTCTTCTACTTGTGCGCCGATCATTTTCTCTGTTACATGTTAAAAAGAAAAAAGAATAAAATAAATTTTTTTGTTTTCATCTATTTTATTTTTATATTTATTCTTTTATTAGGTTTCAGAATACATCTTTCGGCGCAAAATATATTTATATATTTTTATATTTTTATATTTTTAGAAAGAAAGATTTCTGAAAATCATTTTTATATATTTTTATTTTTATACTTTTATTTTCTCTTCCATTTCAGAATCATTTTTGACGCAAAATAAAATAATAAAAACATTTTAATCTTTTTTTATAAATTATTTCATTTATAAAAATATTTATTCTTTTTCATAAAAAAACTTCTTTATAGCGGGAGGTTTATAAGGAACCAAAGCGGTTCCTTATAGCGGTTCCTTATAGCGGTTCCTTATAGCGGTTCCTTATGCGTCTCCACTTACCATTAGTGAAGGAACGGTATGTACATCTTTATTCGTAACCTCCACTCCACTAAATATTATATTTAATGAATTAAATACTGAATTCCACCGTAACTTTGTGATTAATAACCACTCCACAAAATATAACGTACTAAAAAATCCACCTATACCATTCTTTGTTTCCGCTACTACCTTCGATGTATATATAAACATTATTGTTATAAATATATACCCTAAAGCACTTAATCGATTCCAATGTACTATATCACGGATCCAATATAATATGAATAAACAAAAAATCATCACAAATATTATATATTTCGATATATACTTCTCTATTCCTGGTTTTTTCGCAAACTCCTCTTCTTCACGTCGACGTTTTAACGCTGTTTCAGGATTCTCCTTTGCTAACTGATTTAACGACATGATAAATGTATACAAATAAAAACATACAAATATACTAAAAATTAAATACAACGATATCATCACATTTGTTATATTATACTTCTTGATCATACCTATATTCGTAACAAATTTTGCTATGAAATAAAATAATGATATCACAACTATTGGACCCAATATTAACGGTTGTAATGTATTCGAACTCGGTGTATTATAATTATATTGTCTATACACTATCACATATACAACCATCACAATATATAACGAAAATAAGATTCCCGAAAATTCACGATATAACGTATTAAATGACTCTATACTTGGTAATATTTGATCTAATGTATATTTTCGAATAAAATTTACATATATTAATATTGGGAATAATAATATAATCCATATATAAGGTAATAAAAATTTACTTGAAAATATACTTTTATTATCAAATGCTACATTTTTATAATGAATACCAAATATAATTAATATACCAATAAGAATAATCATAAATATACGATGTTTTAATGTAACACCTTTTGTAAATAAATTAATTATAAAATAAGATATAAAGATGATAAAAATAAAATACATAAAATGATTTTCCATTGCTGTGATATTATTATCTTTTGAAGTCTTATGTTCCATGTATTTATATATATATACCAAGGTACCAAAATAGATTAATAAATAAAGAAAATTTGAATAAAATGTAGAAGAAATTTTTGTATTTGCTTTATCTATAGAAGCCACATCAATCATTTTTTTTATAAACAATATTACTATCTTTTATTTATATTTTAATTCTTAAAAATATATTTTTGATTCAAATAATCCTTATTTATATATGTATATACATAACCATACAAAAATAAAAAGATAAAAAATGTTAAACTATAAGATAATTTATATACATTTTTTATTATATATGAAAATAGTAAAATAATCATAAAACATATTATATCATTTATATACTTTTTCATTTGATCTAACATTTTTAATTACTATTTTTAATTACTATTTTTTTATATATTTTATTCTATTTTTTATATTATAAAAAAATAGGATTAAAAAATGTTTAGCAGAAGAAGAAGTATAAATAGTAATTATAATGAAAGTATACCTAATAGCAACAGTACTAGAAGTAATAGTACTAGAAGTAATAGTATTTTAAATATAAATCAATCAAGTGTAAATCGTTTTGAAAATGAAAAACCTATTTTTGAAAAAATTAGATCTAAATTCATAAATCGTGTTTCTGGATGTACTACAGAAATATTCAAAAATAGACAAATCTTACAATTACTTGAAAATTATTCAAATCATTCTATTGCTTTATATGAACAACTCGAAAATAATCAAACTTTACATAATCAAATGGAAGAAAATATAGATCAAATAAACACTCTTATTTTAGAACATTTATCTATCAATTCTTCAAACATCTCTCAATTAAAAACTCTTTCTAAAAATCGTAACGAAATCATTCGCGTGAATACAAAAAAACAAAGAAGAATCACCAATACAAATGTATCAACTAAAAATATGTTACCTTACAATATTTATTTAGAATTCTTTATTATGAATCAATTATATCATAGTACCAAAAATAAAGGTGCCACCTTTAAACCTTATTGTTTATATAAACTGAATAATCAAGGAAATGTATTAAGAAGTTATGTTCGAAATATACCTAACTCCATTACTTTTGAAGAATACCTCAATCACTTATTTCCAACACCAAGTATGTATAGTACAAGCGCTAATTTATCACAAGAAGATATTGAAAAAAATATTGATGAATTATTAAAAATGCTTATTAAAATATGCGATTTATTATATAAATATCAAGAAGAATTTAATTTTATACATAATAATTTAAATTTATCAAATATTATTATATATAAAAATAAACCTTATATCATCAATTTTCAATATTCCGCTATTGAATGTATGATTCATAATAAACCATATTATTTATGTAATGAATATTCTTCCATAAAATATAGTAGAATAAGTGATGAAAATAATATTATGGCAAGATCCACAGATATGCTTCAACTTATGTTAAGATTAATTATTTCATTTGAAAATAAAAATATGTTTACTCTCTATTCTAATTTTAATTTTTTAAAATTCATTTTTAATTATCATATTCCATCCGGTGGTTTACCATTATCTTTTACTAGAAATAAAAATAAATATATAAATTTATATGACGATATACTTGATTATATAACTACTCAAAATAAACGATTTGGTAATAAACGAGGAGTACGTCAACAAATAAAAGATTTTAATTATCATATTCGTGATACTATTTATGAAGTAACACAAGATTATGATATTTTATGTAATATTATATTTAGTAAAAAAAGTAATTTAAAAAATACAACAACATTTTCAAATGATATATTACCAGATACTATTCAATTATTTCAACCACAAAATATGAAGGAAATATGTAAATATATTTTACAAAGAAATAAAGCATAAAATAGTAAAAATTAATAAAATAGTAAAAATATTAGGAAATTTTTTATTTATTTATTTTTATCTTTCTACCACTTTTATTTATAAAAATAATTTAATTTTTATAAAAATATTAGGAATTTTTTAATAATTATTTACTTTAACCTATTTTTTTTAGGAAAAAAATAAAATTTTTACTCTCTTTTCCCTCTGATCTTAAAGAAGTTTCAACATATATGATTAGAAGATCACCGCGTATAAATTTTCTCAATTTTATATTTTCTAAAAGTAGATACAAAAAAATGGCCCCTACTACTGCTGCTCCTGCTAAAAAAGTCGTCGCTAAGACCACCCCTGCCCCCGCTGCTGCTACCCCTGTTGTAGTTGCCGCTGCTCCTGAAGCCACTGCTACCGAAAAGAAGGTAGTTAAGAAGGTAGTCAAGAAGGTTGAAGCTACTGCTGAACCTGCTGCCGCTGCCCCCGTTGCTGCTGCTCCTACCCCCGTTGTTGCTGCTCCCGCTGTTGCTGAAACTGCTGCTCCCGCTGTTGCCGATGCTTCTGCTGATGCCGCTGTTTCATCCACTGAAGCTCTCTTTGCTAAGCTCATCACCCAATTCAACGAGATGCAAGGTGAGATGAAGACTCTTCAAACCAACCTTCGTATCCTCCAAAAGGAAGTTCTCCGTGAACAAAAGGAGGCCAAGAAGACCATCGAGAAGAGCCAAAAGAAGAAGCGTGTTCAAGATCCTAGCAAGCCCCGCCCTCCCAGCGGTATTGCTAAACCCGCTCCTATCACCAACGAACTTTGCGATTTCCTCGGTGTTGCTCACGGTACCCAAATGAGCCGCATTGAGGTTATCAAGAAGGTCAACGAGTACATCTCAACCCACAACCTCAAGAACCCCGAGAACAAGCAAACCATCACCCCTGATGCTAAGCTCATGAAGCTCCTTTCTCCCCCTGAAGGTGCTATTGTCAAGTTCTTCAACCTCCAAACTTACCTCAAGAAGCACTTCCCTAAACCCGAAGTTGCTGCTGCTCCTGCTGCTACCGCTTAAGGATAAGTTTGATTTAAAATAAAAAAATAAAAAAATAATAAAATAAAAAAATAAAAAAATAAAAAAATAATAAAATAGTAAAAAAGATGAAATAATTAAAGAAAAAAATTAAAAAAAATGAATAAATTATTTTTTATAAATAAAATTTATAAAAAATAAATGTTTAAAATAGAATAATATAAAAATGAATTTAAATCAATTAACAAAAGCAACTATGCCAGAAAAACCAACAAATGGAAATATTAATAAGATCCAATCATATCAAAATGCTATGAAAGAGTACATTTGCTCAACTTATAAAAATTTACAACAAGTCGCCAAAAGTGCTGATTTAGATCCACAAAGTAAAACAGAAGATGGTTCTGATATTAATATCGCAAATATTTGCGGAATTTCTATATCAAATAAACCTACAAATAATCCCATCAGTTCCGCAACTAATGGTATTGCTAAATTTGGTTCTTCTATGGCAAGTGTTGGAACTGCTATTGCTCAAAGCGCTGCTATTACTTCCCCTCAACCTTCTGGTAATAATGATTCTGTAAATACAATTAACAAACTTCGTCAAAATATAAAACAATATAACCCTAATACTAACGGTAATGGCAATGCTATATCTAAACGTATTACACAACTTGGTCTTACTGAAAATAATAGTAATGTTAAAAATTTCCGTGCTAAAACAACTAAAAAGAATAGTGGTATTCAACAAGGTAATCAAGGATCTACCGCTCAAGCATCCGGTGAAGTCGTCCCTACTGTAGCATCTACTGAAGTACCCGTCACTGAACCATCCGGTGAAGTAACCGCCGCTGAAGCATCCGGTGAAGTAACCACCACTGAAGCATCCGCTCAAGAACCCGCTGAAGCATCCGCTCAAGAACCCGCTGAAGCATCTACTGAAGCATCTGCTACTGAAGCATCTACCAAACCCCCTGAAGAATCACATGGTGGTGGTAAAAAGAAGAGATCCAAATCAACCAAATCAAAATCCACTAAATCAAAATCCACTAAATCAAAATCCACCAAATCAAAATCAACAAAATCGAAATCAACTAAATCGAAATCAACTAAATCGAAATCAACTAAATCGAAATCTACTAAATCAAAATCCACTAAATCCAAATCAAAAAAATAAAAAATTAATTGATCATCATAAATATATATTTTTTATAAATAATTTTATTTATAAAAATAAATTGTTATAATATGTTAAAAAGAAATATTTTATTTTTTCACCATTGCGAAATAATTATCAATCTTCGGTTGATACTTCGTCTTTACATTACTATACTTCGACTCTTCTTTATCATCACTTTTACCCGCCATCTTCTTCTCATTTTTATACTCCTTTGATAAATCCTCCAATTCATTAAATATCTTACCCTTCAGTTTTGGCGCCTTTTCTTGAATAAACTTCACTAATTCATTATGTTGAATTGGCGTTTGTAATACATCCGTTTTATATTGTTCATAATTATCATTACAACACGCTTCCTTAAACAATTTTCGTGATGTTACATAATCAAAATCATCCGGTACCTTAAATTTATTCTTTATATACTCCAGTGCACTTTCAATCGATTCATACTTCTTCATGATCTTTAAAGCATGCATCGGACCCACTCCCCCAATCTTCGATGTATAATCA
>JACCDH010235721.1_pt1 | contig 13126 bp, 5 predicted proteins | sample 7442481 | NCBI WGS metagenome assembly JACCDH01 (sample SAMN15323433, study PRJNA562643) | freshwater metagenome | isolation source: river surface water | place: USA:Blue River Watershed | collected 2017-08-15
CACGCAGCTCGGGGGTGTCGGTGGCGCCGCGCTCGAGTTGCTCGCGCAGCAGCAGATCAAAGCGTGCCTGCGGTTGGGCTTCCCCATTGACCCTGAAAGCTGTTGGGCCGGCGGCCGCCGGTGTTGCTGGAGCGGGTTGGGGCGCACTTTGGCTGGTTTGTGCGTTCTGTCGTGCCTTGCTTTGGGCCGTGCCAAGGGCCGGCACGATTGACAAGGACAGGCCCAGCAGAAGGGGCGGGAGAGCATGTTTGCGGCGGGTCATCCACATGTTGGAACTCCAGAGAAAAGAAAGTTGCTTGCGAGGGCGCATTCAGCACCCAAGCATGCCTTGCACATGGGCCAGACAGGCCCCATTGTACGAAAGCATGCAATCGAAAATGACATCTATATTTTTACCATGTAGTGAGATTGTAATAACCATTAATTTGATAAATTTTGCATCAAAAAGATTTTTTGAGAAAAATACAAAGATGTCTGGAAGTGCTGGAATAATCATGATAGAGTTCAATCAATACAGGAGTGTATGGGATGCGCCAACGCCAGTCCGTCCAGCACCGTCAATTGCATGCGTCACCCTCGCAGAAGCGGGGTGCGGCGTTTTTGCGCACTCCGGCGCTTTTCAGCATGCTCGTTTTGTCATTGGGCGTCTGCAGTCCAGCCCTTTCCAATGGATTTGGTGAGAGCGGGGCGTGGCAGTTTCAGACCTCGCAGGAAAAGGTCAATCGGGCCACCCTTCTGGACATGCTCGAAAAGAAAAAGGCCGGCTTCTACGATTCGTTTCGCTCGACCTACAACTACAACACTTACATTGACCGACAGGTCAACTGCACGATGACGGCGGCCAACACCGCCAACGCAGGGACCAACTCCACCACGGCAGCCACCTCGTCGCCCACCCTCAGCAGCAGTGGCACCACCAGCGCCAATGCAGCGGCCAACTCGGGCAGCAGTGGCTTGTCTCAGGCGGGGCTCAATGGGGTGCTCACGCCCAGCCAAACCGGCAATACCCCCACTGGTTCGCTGAGCAACACGCAAAGCAACAGTGGTGCGCTCAATTCAGGCGTGACCGGCTCCAGCACCACATCCAGCACCGGTGCGGTGTCGGCCAATGGTGGAACGACCGATCAGGTGCTTAATTCGGACCAGAGCAACAGCGGCGCCCTGTCGGCCAGTATTTCCGGCAGCACGGCCTGCTCCGGTACCCTCAACTGAAGGCGAATCGAACGTGTTGTCTCTACGCCTTTCCTCCTTTTCTCAACCGGCGCGCCGTTCATTGGGCAGCGCCGCTATCTTGTTTCTGCTCCTGGGCCTGGCGGCATGCTCCGGCGCACCCAAAAAGACCGAGCCCCAGCCAACAGCAGACGCCGCCAGCAAAGAGGTTCAGATCCTGACGGGCACGGCGCCGCGAGCCAACCGAACGCCCATGGATCCGGCGTTTGTCTGTTTGTCCGAACGTTTGCAGCAGCAACGCGCCAAGGTGTTTTCGGTTGCTGTGGGCGATGTGAAGGACTACACGGGCAAATACAGCCAGACCGAAGGCAACGCCATCACCCAGGGTGGCACCTTGATGATTTACTCGGCCCTTGGCAAGCTGGGCAATACCGTGCGTTTGCACGAACGTTTCGATACCCGCATTGCAGAGCTTGAGTTGGCCTATGCCGACCGTCGTCAGCTGGGTGATGGCCAGGTGCACAACATCGAGGCTGGAAAGCCGCCCGTTCCTTGGGTGCCGTACTTTGGCGGCACCATTTTGCGGAGCGATTATTACATTGTGGGCGGTATCACCGAGGTGAACTACAACATCTCGTCTGGCGGTGCTGAGCTCAATGTCTCGAACATTGGCGCCAAGCGCCGCACCTACACCATGAACGTGGGCGTCGACCTGCGAATTGTGGATTCGCGCAGTTTGCTGGTGGCCAAAACGGTCAGTCTGCAAAAGCAGATCGTGGGTGAAGAGGTGGGTGCTGGCATCTTCAGGTTTTTTGGTACCGAGTTGCTGGACCTGAACATTGGCGCCAAACGCCAAGAACCCCTGCAACTGGCAGTTCGCACAGCCATCGAGCAAGGCGTGCTGGAGTTGGTGGGGGCCATCACAGGGGAAGACCCGCTGCCTTGTATCACCGGTCGTCCGCAATCGCCAAGCCCAGCAGCCGCACTGGTGCCATCGCCTGCCAAGGCAGACGACAAGCCAGAAGCCAAGTCCGCTTCGTCCAAAGCGCCAGACTTGACCAAAGAGGGCAAGCCATCGCCGGCGGTGATGGCGATGCCGCCTGTGGCGGTTGCGGCGACGCCCATGTCGGCTGCGAAGCCCGCTGACCCGACTGCCCGGGTGCAAGCACCGTCTCCCATCAATGCGGGCGTTGGCGCTGCTGCTGGCGGCGCCCTCAAAACGCAGGTGATGTTCGATATCAACTCGTCCACCATGCTGGGCGCCGGAAACGGCAACATGAACAGCCTGGTCCAGGCGGTAGAACAAAGCCAGGACGTTGAGGTGGAGTTGATGGTTCGAGAGGGTGAAAACCTCCCGCCTGCGCAGCGCCTACAGCTTTACCAGGCCCGTGTGCGCATGCTCAGCGATGCCTTGGTTGCCCGCGGTGTCACCGGCAGCCGTCTGGCCCTGACCTGGCTGGCAGACCACCAGCAGCCATTGACCCATGGCCAATCCGGTCTTCAAGCGTTTGCGCGCCTGGTCATCAAGGGCAAGCCTGCCCCGGCCAATGAAGCCAAAGATTCCGATGTCGTCACCAAGCGGACGTCCAACTAACTCGCACCCCCAAGATAGACCCCCAGGAGAAGCCCCATGAAAAAATCCCCTCGCATCGGTACTGCCGCCTCCAGCCCGCAACGTTGGCAGCGCAACGGATTGGCAGCCGCCAGTCTCATGGCCCTGGCCTCGGTTGCCTTGGGCCAACAAGCCAGCATGAGCATCACCTTTGGTGGTGGCACCGTGTCGGCAACCACCTACACTGCAACGGGTGCTCCATGGAGCTACAGCAATGCTTTTGGGAATCCCCAGGACGCGTCGTCGGCGGTGGCGAGCACGCCAACCACATTGACCATGGGGCAGAACTACACAGCGGGTACAGGTTCGGCGTCCCCGAGTTCCATCACCGAGCAGGTCATCCAGTCGCTCACGCGGGTCAACGTGTTGACCCCACTGGCGGTGACGGGCCGAATCATCGATTTGTCGCTGATCAACACAGGGGATACGAATCTGGCGTACGCTTTGCAATCGGCATCGGGGGATCCGACGGGCGGCAGCTCACCCAACTACACAATCGGCTCCCAGTCGGTGACTTCGTCGGTGACCGATGGCCTGATCCGGTTGACGCAAATTGGTTATGCCAGCAGCGTCCGCTCATTGGATAGCAACCAGATCAACGCCATTGCGACCTCCAACACCGCTCAATTGGTGGCCGCTGGTCAGGGGGCTGGCACCTACACCTCCACACAGATTGGCAGCGCTAGTGCCAGCTATGGAAGCACCGGTCCTGCTTCGAGCGATGTCCGGGCAAGCGTGGGCCTGAATGCGGTGCAGGGCGTTCTGAACAACCAGTCACTGAGCATTGCGCAAGGCGCGCAGATCAATCTGACTGTGTCGGAGTCGTCTGCGAGCAATTTGACAGACGCCTTGAGCGCCAGCAGCAACACCATCAATGCCAGCACCGTTGGCAACTCAACCAACAGCCTGTTCCAGTCCAGCAGCAGTTCTGGGGCCTGGAACGGGTCGGTGGTGGCCACCACCGTGCAGTCCGCAGCGCGCACCACCGGCGATACCACCCAGATGTTGGCCACGGTCTCCGATGGCTCCATGTCTGCCAATGTGCGCGACACAGCGGCCAACACGACCACATTGGCGACCTCTTTGACGCAAAGCAGCAACACGATTGTTGCCCAGGTTGCAGCCAACTCAGCGGGTGTCAGATCCGCCACCGGCGCTGTGTCCACAGCTGGAAACGCCATTCAGTTCGACAGCGGTGCAGCCGTGACCGGCACCTCCTCCACCACGTCCAGCACCATCTCCTCGGCAACTGCCAGCTCGCTCGGCGCTGATTTGGGTGTTCTCAACGCCCAAGCTGCCCGAAATCTTTCCCTGACCGCTGCGGCCGAGGCCGGCGCCGGTGCTTTGCAAATCCGGGCCCAGGCGGATCAGATCACGGCAACGGGTTCGGTTGTTCAAAACGACAACGCTATTACCGCGCGTGCTGTGCCCAACCTGGCGGGCAACCTGGTCAGCATCGGTCAAACCACGCAAGCGACGTCGCTCACGGGTTCGGTGGCGGTGGTCAACGCACAGCGAACCAGTGGCAACACCAAGTCTGAGGCGTATGTCGACACCGGCCTGATCTCCCTGGAAGCTGGCTTGAGCAACACATCGCCCAACGCCGGGGTGGCAACCTCCAGCAACAACACGATCTCTGCGCTGGCCGATGCCAACCTTGTCGCCAACACCACATTGATCAATGCGGCCAACCTGGCAGTGGGCGGCAACCTCAGCGGTACCACCGGTGTCACCTCGTCCATGACAGGCGCCAGTTTGTCGTCCGGTGTGGGCGTGCTTTCGCTCAATCAACAAAACAGCGTCGAAAGCCAAATCGAGTCTGCCAACGATTCCAGCGCCATCAAGCTCAGCTCCATCAGCGGTGCTGACTTGATCAATACCAGTGGCTTGAACGCCGCCATGAGCGGCAACACCTTGAGTGCGAGCAGCTCGGCCAATACCAGCTCCACATCGATTGGCGTGACGGGTACCACGGCCCTAGCCTTTTCTGCCGCGTTGGGGAACCAACAGTCCACGACGGTGATCGCGTCCAAAACGCTGAGCGCGGCAGCAGGGGGCACCAGCCCGCTGTCGATGGTGCTGCAAACCGGGGACGCCGCCACCAGTCAATTGGCCAGTACCAGCAATGCCATTGAATCCACGGCGGCGGCCAACCGTGCTGTCAACAGCCTCAGCACCAACCTCGGTTCCCAGATGTCCGGTAACACGACGTGGCTGGCTGCCCCCTCGGTATCGGTGGACCTCGATGGCATGACTGCCACCACCCAGGCCGATATCAGCCTCGTGAACAACCAATTCATTGATGGGCCTGGAACGACCAATGCAGCCAAGCTCCAAGCCATCACGGTGGGCGCCATCGAGCTCAACGCCGGTGTGGTCTCGGGCACGGGCAACACCCTCAACTTGTCGAGCAACCGGATCAGCGCAACGATGGCCATGAACCAGGCCACCAACAGCGTGACCCCTGACGCAGTCACCGCCACGACCGTATCGGCGGGCTTGGCGTCATCCCAAGTGGCACAACAAGCCAGGGGTGATGCCAGCACATCGGGTTCTTCCATCTCGACCACGACCACCAGCCTGGCCGCCACCAATGCGACGGTGAACGAAAACACAGTTCGAGCCACGGCCAATATCAACTCGGTTGCCAACACACTCAACAGCACCGTGACAAGCGCCAGTGGTCGCACAGGAGTGGGCATGACGGCCACGACAGGCCTGACGGCTTCTACCTTGGATTCCGTGGCTGATCTTTCTTTGGTGAACAACCAGACCATCGACACGGTTCGTCTGGTCGCCGATCAAACCACGTCTGCTTCTTCGATTGCCATCAATGTGGCCACTGGAGCGGTGTCCGCAGCGTCCAACCTGACGGTGAATCAAAACAGTGTCCTCGCCGTTGCCGAAGGCAACGCCGCCACGAACCGACTGATTCAGTCCAGTGGCGTGTTGGCCAGCACCACCACTGGGCTGGCGTCGCGGCAGGATATCGTGGGTGCCAGCTCGTCGATCACCGCGAGCGCAAACGACCAAATCAATGTGCTGACCACGACCGTGGGTGGCGCTTCGAACATCCAGCTGAGCAGCAACCAGATTGGCAGCAGTGCCCTGGGTAACTACGCCACCAATGCAGTGACCTTGTCGGGGGCAACCCTGAACCGTGCGTCGCCGGCGACCTTGAGTGTGAGCAGCACGGACGGCACGGTGACCGCTGACAATGCGCTCGTGAACCTGCAGTCGGGCCTCAACCAAGTTGTGGACGCTGACACGATTGGCATTGTGTCGATGACGGTGGGCGCGGTTTCGGGCGCCTCGAACCTGACCAGCAATGCCAACCAATTGAGCGCCAACGCCCAACTCAACTACGCCAGCAACGCCCAGTCGCTGACATACAGCACCAATGTGGCGGGCGCCACTCAGGGCCAGCTCTCGCGTCAGACGGCCAGCGCAAGCACTGCTTCGGCCTCGCTGGCGACAAGCTCGGCGCAGCAACTCACCGCTGGCACGGTCGCTGGCGGCACGGTGCAGCAGAATCAGAACATCTCTGAGTCGTCTGCAGGTTTGAACACTGCCTTCAACCGCATCACCCAGGGGGGTGGCGTGATGACCGGCACATCATCGGCCCTGACAAATTCGCAAGCCACGGATTCGAGTTCCGCGGTCACTGCCGATACCGATGCCATGATCAAAACCATCACCTCCACGGTGTCTGGTGCGGCCAATCTTCAGCTGAGCAGCAACGAGATCAACGCGCGAACCCTGGGCAACTATGCGGTGAACGCCTTCTCTGCATCGGGCACCAGCCTCGTGCACAGCTCACCCACTACCTTGAGTGTGAACATTGCCTTGGGCACACAGGCTGCCGACAACGCCTTGGTCAACCTTCAGTCGGCGGATACGCTGACTCAGCAAGCCACGACCCTCGGTGAGATCTCTCTCACAACGGGCGCGGTCTCTGGAGGATCCAACCTGACGTCCAACAGCAACCAACTGAGCGCCAGTGCTCAGATCAATTACGCCAACAACACGCAGTCCCTCAACTACAGCACGGGCGTGACGGGGGCAACGCAAGGTTTGCTGTCCAGTCAATCGGTGACGGACAGCAGCGCTGCGGCTTCGCTGGGTAGCGGCACACAGTCGCTGCAGCAGCTGAGTGCGGGCGCCATCAGCGGTGGTTCAGTGCAACTGAATCTCAATACAGCGGAAGCTTCGGCTGGTTTGAACTCGGCGATCAACGGCATCACGCAATCGGGCGGTGCCATGGCCAGCACGCCCACAGCACTGACCAACTCGCAATCGAATTCCGCCTCGACGGTCACCGCCAGTGTGGACCATGCGACCAAGATCCTGACGTCTGCTGCGGTCAGTGGTGCTGCCAGCATCCAGCAGAACAGCAACCAAATCTCAGCCAGTGGCTTGGGCAACTATGGGGTGAATTCGTTGACGGCCAGCGGCACCACCCTGACGCATAGCGCCCCGACAGCCTTGAGCGTCAACATTGGTGCGGGTACGGTCTCGGCCGACAATGCCCTGGTGAACCTCCAGTCGGTGGATAACCTGAACCTGCAGGCCAACACCCTGGGTGAAACCTCGATGACCTTGGGGGCGGTCTCTGGTGCTTCCAACCTGACCATGAACAGCAACCAGTTGAGTGCCAGCGCACAGCTCAACTACGCCACCAACACACAGTCTCTCAGCTATGGCACCAGCATCACCGGTGCTACACAAGGTCTGCTCTCTCGTCAAACGGTCGCAGACAGCAGCGCCACGGCCACGCTGGGCAATGGTACCCAGGCCTTGCAACAACTTGGTGCGGCGTCCATAAGTGGGGGCGTGCTTCAGTTCAATCTGAACAGCGCTGAAGCTGCTTCAGCATTGAATGCTGCCACCAACCGGATCTCCTACAGCACCGGGACTTCGACGGGTGCATCCTCGGCAGTTGTCAATTCTCAATCCGTTGTTAACACCACGGAAGTGGTCACTGCAAGTCTCAACAGTGCCAGCAAGGTGACCATTTCTGGTGATGTCGACACCTCTGCGTCCCTTGGCATGAACAACAACAGCCAGCGCAGCCAGGCCCTCGCCAACATCGCCACCAATGGTGTGAGCATCAGCGGTACATCGGTTTCCAGCGCGCTGGCTAGCACGGGTGTAACGTCTGCGGTGGGTGAGTCGTCCACTGCCTTGCAACGGGTGATCAACGCACAGGAGACCGAGGGGACTTCGGTCACGGCGACCACTGACAGCACCATCAAGATGCTGATCACAGGTGACGTCACCAGTTCATCCTTGGCTTTCAAGGGCAATACCAGCACTGCCCTTGCACAGGTCAACACCGCCACCAACAGCCAGAACTTGGCCCTCAGCGCGGGCCTGTCGGCCACACCGCTCGCGATTGGTTCAACCCAGACGTCGTCGATCGGCACCACCCTCAGCGCCACCAACACCTCGATCCTGAACGTCACGGTGGACACGGGCACGACACTGGACAACAGCCAACTCGATATGTCGGGCAATCAGGCCTCGGCCACCACGGCAGTGAACCAGGTGACGAACAGCATCCAGGTGTCGGGTGCCAGCAGCAACACTGGGACCAACATCACTGGCAAGAACTTGATCACCAGCTTGTCGGTCAATCTGGGCACGCCAGCAGCCACCGCCACGTCTGACGCGTCTGTTGTGTCGTACCAGAAAAACAGTGCCCGCAACTCGACGGCCACTTTGACAACCGATATCGGGTTCACGGCGGCGACGGTTGATGGTTCGACCAGCACCACCCAGCTGAGCCTGGCCAACAACTCGGCCACAGCGGCAGCCCAGTCGAACGTGGCGAACAACACCGTGAACCTGGTGGGCTCCACAGTGAGCAACATGACCGGCGCCATTGTCAACGCACAGGACACGGTGGCAGATGTGACCTCGACGCTCAATGCCAGCGCGGGGGTTCTGCACATGACCTTGGGCGACGTCACAGGCTCCAACCTGGTGATGAGCGGCAACACGCTGTTGTCGCTGGCCAGCATGAACGACGCCACCAACTACTTCCGTGCGACAGCCGCCTCTCTGTCTGGGCAAGGCACGGCGGTGACGTCCATTTCAGACGTCAGTACAGCCACGTTGACCCGACGGGACTTCTCGCTGTTGAACGTTCAATCTGGCCAGGCAAGCGCCGCTGGTGTCAGCGCGTCCTTGGATCCGGGGCAGTCGGTGTTTTCGAGTGCATCGGTGGGTGGGTCGACCCTCACCATGCGCAACAACAGCATGACCGCCCAGGCCATGGTCAACAACGCCACCAACGATCTGACACTGCAGACGACAGCTGATTTGCTTGCTTCCGCGGCAGTGAAGAACATTCAAACCTCCACCAGTGGCGCCAGCGCATTGTTGGGGACCGCCGTTGGGACGTCCAATGTGGGCATGTCGACCGATACGGTGTCGTCGACCAGCACCTTCAACATGGAAGGCAATGTGTTCCGCGCTCAGGCGGGAGCCAACAATGCGACCAACGTCCTGAACGCCAACAGTGGTACATCGGTTGCACCGTCCAATGGTTTGTCGTCGGCGCCTTTGAACTTTGCAATCCAGAACTACCAGTCTGCAGAAGGCGGTGTCATCTCGGCCACGGTCCAAAACCTGAACCTGGGTCCCACGGTCACCACAGGCGGCAGCGCCTTGAATGTGGCCATGACGGCCAACCAGGTGGTGGCGCTGGCCTACGGCAACTTGGTGAGCAACACCATTGGCATGAAGCCGCTGGCGCAGGGCATGGAAACGGGTGGTTCCAGCGTCTACAGCGTTCAACGCTCGACCGCCAGCCTGAGCGCTTCGGTCAGCAATGTGAACATGTCGATCTCGGGTGCAGGCATGGGCGCTGGATCAGTGGCCATGAGCGGCAACAGCATCACCTCGCAGGTCGTGGCCAACCAGGCTTCGGTCGGTATGGTGGCGCGTTAAGGCGGGATTGGGCGGGCCCAGGAGCGGACGCATGCGAACAACATGCCGAATGCCCCGGCCCGCCAGACCTGCGGGCGTCTCACCCCTGGTTGGGGTGGGACGTTTTTGTTTGGAAAGATCAGAACGCCAGGTTCAGGCGCATCACCAAACGCTCGAGGTTGATGCCTGCACTGCCACGGCCTTGGTGCGTGTATTGCATCTCCAGGCTTTGCTGTTTGGCCATGCGCCAGGTCATGCCCACGCCACTGCTGCCCAGCACCTTGGCACCGCTGGCGCCTCGGGCGCTGCCCTGGTCGGCCAGCAACATCAGTTCGCCGCTTTGCTCCCCGAGGCTCCAGGGTCGCACGAGGCTCAGTTGGACCGCGTGACCACTCTGCCCAGTGGCGCTGCCCAGCGCAAAGCCGCGCACGGTGGCAGGGCCGCCGATCAGCCAGACATCCATCGCGTCTGGCGTGCTGGTGTTGCGCACACGTACCGCCGCATTGATCCGGGCTGTCAAGCCACTGGCGGCATGCAGCAACCAGTGGCCACTCAGGTTGCCGTCCAGAAACCGATACTCGCCGCTGGCGCTGTGCCCGTGTGTCCAACTGGTGCGCCAGCTCAGGTTCAAGGCTTGCGGTACATCGCCCACATGGGTGCGCCATTCCCCACCCAAGGCCAGGTTCAGGCGCTGGATGCGGCGATCACTCAGGACTTGGCTGGCCACTTGGCTGCGCGAGGTCCAGCGGGCCAATTGCGCGGTGACACGCAGCAAATCCCACCCCACGGGATCCAACCAGTAGCCCAGTTCGATCTGCTCGGTGCCGGAGCGTCCCTCCAAATTCAAATCCGGCGCGCCTGGGGTGCTCGAGGGCACCGAGCTGCGCGACTGGGAGCGCGACAGCCCTGTGCTCAGACGCCAGCCACGTGCAGCCAGGGGCAAGGACAGGCCCAGGCTCAGCGTTTGCGCGCTAGGGCTGGCGATGAGCGAGGTGTCCAGCCGCTGGCCCCAGCGGCCCGCTGGGGCGAGTTTCAGGCCCGCCATCAGCTGACGCCCCGTATGGCCATCGCGCTCGGCTTCGGTCCAATCCATTTGTGCCCAGCGCGTCCATCGACCTCCCTCGGGCATGCTCAGCAACCAGTCGCTTTGGCCAAATTCCCCCCCGGCCACCAACTGGCCCTGGAGGTTGAGTTCGGTGGCTGCATTGAACACCGCCAAATCTTCTGTCAAGGTGCTCGAGCGGATCACCTGACCTGGGGCATGGCGCCACCAGCCTCGCAAGCGAGTCATGTCAATGTTCAGGCCTTCATGGGTTTTGACCTGACCCAGGCGACCTTCCACCAGCAGAACGCGCAAAACACCGGTCTTCAAGTCTTGCGCTGGCAGCACGGGCGCAGCGTGTTCAACGCCCATGGCCAGGTAGAGCTTTTGAATGGTCTGCAGAAAGCCCTTGAGATCGCTGCTGCTCAGCTCGCGGTCGAGCACGCTGTTGGCCAGCTCCCGCAGGGTGTCGGCCGACAAGAGCTCGCTGGGCGAGAACTGAACTTCCCGCAAACGCACGCGACCGCTGAATTCAATGTCCTGAAGCGATTGCGGAGCAAGCGCTTCGGGCGTGGGGGCGGGTGTGTTCTGCTCGGCCGCACGACGCGCGCGCTCCAAATCGCCCAGCATGCGGGCACCCGGATCCATGTTCTGGGCTTGTGCCAGGGGCCAGCCCAACAGGGCAAGGGCAATCAGATGGGGCAAGCACTGCCGACGGAATTGAACACGTGAGGACATGGCACACATTTGCTGACAATTGAACGTCAAGATATTTTTTGATGGATCTATTATCTTCTAAAGAGAAAAAGTTTGAGATAAGTTGGAATGGAAATGATCATGAGTGAAGTACAAACGAAGCGCGAACCTGAATTTTCTATTGTTGACAAAACGGCTCATCGCCTGCTGCGAATGAACCGTTCGACTCCCACGTTTCCGTGGGCTGCGAGGGCCATCTCTCTTGTTCTGGCCAATGCCGAACTACCTGAAGCCTGTCAGGCGTATCCTTGTGTTTTTACAAAATCAGAAGATGGTTTGTGGAGTCTGGTCGCGGTCACTGGGGTTGAGGTGGGCCGCAACTTGTTTTTGGACGACCAGAGTCGTTGGACCGGCCGCTACCTGCCGATCGTGTTGCGCACCTGGCCTTTTCGCTTGGTGCAACAACCGGACGCCGAAGGCTCACGACTGATTGCCGCCCATCTTCCGGCGCTGACCTCGGGCAGCGGAGAGGCGCTCTTTGACCAACAGGGCAACGAATCCCCTTGGCTCCTGCAGGTGATGAAAGAGTTGGTGGTGCTCGATCAGTCGACCCAAATCGTGCACACCCATGTCAAGGCCTTGGAAGATGCCGGGCTGCTTCAGTCGCGCAATTTGCAGTTCATGCTGCCCGACGGACGGCAGCTTGATCTGGGTGGTTTTCATGTGGTCGACGAGCAGTTGCTTGAGGCCCTGCCCAACGACAAAGCCGGTGCCTTGCATGCGCAAGGCGTGCTTGCCATGGCGTATTTGCATTTGCTTTCCATGCGTCAATTCCGGCACTTGCTAGAGCGTGCAGCCCTGGCCACCAGCACAGCACCATCGCTCACAGAGACGCTCTGATGGTGCGCCGCCCTCCCTGCCTGTTCTGATGTTGATTGCCCCCATGAGCCGTTTGTCTGTCTCTACCTCCCGCCCCAAGGCCTCGCTGCCCGCCCGGTCCAGGCGTCGGCATTTGCGGGTGCGGGTGCAGCCGCTGGCCTTGGCCGCGCTCGCGGCGATTGGCGCCGCATCCCCCATGGTGTCCGGTCAAACGGTGATTGTGCCGATCACCTCGGGACCAGGCGCCACCCAAACGGCGGTCAGCTCTCAGGGCAACCAGCATCAGATCCGCACCGCCACCCTGCGCGACGGCAATGCGTTCAGCACCTATTCCCAATTCCAGGTGGGCAGTGGCGACGTGGCCACGCTGCGCATGCCGCAGGGCGCCAACTGGTGGGTCAACATCGTGCGCGACTCGCGCTTGCGGGTGGATGGCACGCTCGAGAGCCGCATCAGCAACGGGGCCATTGGCGGCAATGTCCTGTTTGTCGACAGCCATGGCATGGCCGTGGGCCCGCAAGGCCTGATCAATGTGGGGCGTTTTGCGTTTGCAGCGCCGTCCACCGCCTATGTCGATCGCTTGCTGCAAGGCGGCGATGCCTGGTCGGGCGCGTCTGTCAGCCAGGTGTTGTCCGGGCAGTTCGACCGCTCTGTCACCGGGGTGGTGGACATCGAGGGCCGCATCCAGGCCATCGATGGCGTGTCGATCATGGCAGGCGCGGGTGAGGGCTCGCCCTATGCGGTGCGCATTCCGGGCGCCATCGTGGTGCAAGGCCGTGTGGCTGGTTCGCGCG
>JACCDH010564718.1_pt1 | contig 13122 bp, 14 predicted proteins | sample 7442481 | NCBI WGS metagenome assembly JACCDH01 (sample SAMN15323433, study PRJNA562643) | freshwater metagenome | isolation source: river surface water | place: USA:Blue River Watershed | collected 2017-08-15
CAATGTTGTTAGTAATTATAACATTGTGTCTGATAATGAGTCTGATTCTGACTCTGATACTGACGAATACTCTAATGAAAATACACCATATTTTGTAGAACAATCAAGAATTCCATCTCGTGTTGAAGAAAATGTAATCAATCAACCTCGTGTTTTGCAATCTTTGTATGGTACACCATCACATAGAATGAATGCTAATCACATTGAAAACATATTATCTTCTCCTACAACAGTTGGTCCAATAATGGCTCAAATACCAAGAATGCCAAGAGAAGCAAATCGTAAAAGAACATTTGAACAAGCATTTCCTTTTGAAAGTTAAAATTACAGCTTTTGTATCTAACTTTGTAAATTAATTATTATGCATTTAATGTCTTTTTTGTTTTTATTAATACTTACATGTTAAGACATATAAATTGGTATATATACAAATCATAAAAAAAATTGAATTAATAAATTAACTATTATTTTTGTTAGTTTAATCAAAAACAATAGTCAAATGATTGGTGAACCATACTTATTATTAGATAAAAGAGCTAGTCGTATCAATTTAATTTTAAATAAAAATAAATTTATCAAAGATTTATTGAAAATAGTTGACAAAGATAAACCTAAATCAAAATCGTATGTCGTAAGAGATTTGATAAGAAATAATGTTTACAATCCACGTGAAGGAAGACAGAGATATGGTGGTTTGCGTTATGGTTCTGTTGAAGAACCAACAACAGACGAAGAACCAACAACAGTTGAACCAAAATTTTCAGACATGACTCCAAGTCAAATAAATGACATGTATACAGCACTTGTAATTGGCTGGGTAACAAATTCTTATCTCAGTGAATTCAATGAAATTACACGAATTATAGTATCATGTTGTTCTAATAAATACGTAGTTTCTAAATTAGAAAAACAACTGCATCATGTTCATTGGAAATCATTTTCTACAAACAAATGTGCTGTCTATATTTTAGAAGAAAATTTAGATAAAGTTGATTGGGAGATACTGTCGTTAAATGAAAATGCAATTCATTTGTTAATAAAGTTAGATACTAACAAAATGAAAGAGAATATGAAAACATTTGCTGAGGAATTAGTTGCGTATGTATTTCATCCAGTGCGTTTGAATCGCATTTCAGAAAGGTTAGGAATGGATTTGGATGATTTGTTAGATACATTTTAAGACATAGAAATCGACATAATTATAATAACTAAAAAAATTGAATTAATTATCTTTTTTGTTAGTTAATAAGATTTGATAAATGATTGGAAAGCCAGAATTTATTGTAAACAAAAATGTTAATTGGAAAAGTTTTTGTAATAATCCAAATGCTGTTGCAGTTATAGAGCAAAATATGGATAGAGTTGAAAAAGAATGTTTATATTTTCATTTATGTTGTAATCCAAATGCAATTCATTTGTTAGAACAAAATGTAAATAAAATGGATAAAATTGATTGGAGAGGATTATCATCAAATGAAAATGCAATTCATATTTTAGAGAAAAATTTAGATAAAGTAGATTGGGAAAGATTATCATCAAATGAAAATGCTATTTATATAATAGAACAAAATTTAGATAAAGTAGATTGGGAACAGTTATGTTACAATTCAAACGCAATACATATTTTAGAGAAAAATTTAGATAAAGTAGATTGGAAAAGATTATCAACGAATCCGAATGCTATTCATTTGTTAGAACAAAATTTAGATAAAGTAGATTGGGAAAAATTGTCAAAAAATGAAAACGCAATTCATATATTAGAACAAAATATAGACAAAGTTGATAAAACAGAATTGTCTTTGAATTTAAATGGTGTAAGATTGTTAGAAAAACATTTAGATAAAGTTGATTGGCATCATTTGTCATATAATCCAAATGCTGTTAGTTTAATAGAAAAAAATTTAAAAAAAATTCATTGGCATTGGTTGTCTTCAAATCGAAATGCTATTCATATTTTAGAAAAGAATTTGGATAAAATTGACTTGGCTTATTTGTGTTCTAATACAAATGCAATTCGCATTTTGGAACAAAATTTAGTAAAATTAAATGATTCTAATTGGTATGCGTGGATGTTTTTATCAGAAAACCCAAACGTGATTCATTTGATAGCGCCATTAGATACTAACAAAATGAAAAATGCGATGAAAGAATTTGCAGAGGAGTTAGTTGCGTATGTATTTCATCCAGTGCGTTTGAATCGCATTGCGACTAAGTTAGGAATGGATTTGGATGATTTGTTAGATACATTTTAAGGCATAGAAAGCGACATAATTACACTGCGTTAAAAAATTGAATTAATTATCTTTTTTGTTAATTTGGCAAGACACAATAAATAAATGATTGGCAAACCAGAATTTATTATAGATGAACGTGTTGATTGGGACATATTTACAGGAAATATAAATGCAATTCATATTTTGGAAAAAAATATGGATAAAGTTAAAAATACAGATGGGTATAGTTTATCTACAAATCCAAATGCAATTCATTTATTAGAACAAAACTTATACTTAATTTACTGGTCTGGTTTATCACAAAATCCAAATGCAATTCATATATTAGAGAAAAAATTATGTAAAGTTTCTTGGGTCATGTTATCATGCAACAGAAAAGCAATCAAGATTTTAGAAAAACATGTAGACAAAATTTATTGGCCATATTTATCGTCAAACCCAAATGCAATACATATTTTAGAGAAACATTTAGTCAAGGTTTCTTGGGATGAATTATCTTTAAACCCAAACGCAATGCATATAATAGAGAAAAATTTAGATAAAGTTTATTGGGAATATTTATCAAAAAATCCAAGTGCTATTCATTTATTAGAGCAAAACTTAGATAAGATTGATTGGTGGGGACTATCGTCAAATCCAAATGCAATACATATTTTAGAGAAAAATTTAGACAAGGTTTCTTGGAATGAATTATCTACGAATTTAAAAGCAATACATATATTAGAAAAAAATTTAGATAAGGTTAATTGGGGATTGTTATCAAGAAACATAAATGCAATTCCTATTTTAGAGAAAAACTTAGATAAAGTTGATTGGTTTTGGTTATCTAGAAACCCAAATGCAATTCATTTATTGGCTCCGTTAGATACTAACAAAATGAAAAATGCAATGAAAAAGTTTGCGGAAGAGTTAGTTGCGTATGTATTTCATCCTTTGCGACTAACTCGCATAGCTGATAGATTAGGAATGGATTTGGATGATTTGTTAGATACATTTTAAGGCATAGAAATCGTCATAATTACACATTATAAAAAAATTGAATTAATAAATTAATATGTATATAAATGTAAATATAAATATAAATATGGCAAAGCAATATATCAAAACAAAACTTTGTGGATGTGTTATAAAAGCAATTTCGGTCAGTGTTATACATAACCCTGACGGTAAAATGTATATATTAGGCGGTCATGACCATTTAATTATTTGTGACTCTTGTAAAAAAATGGAAGACAATAATAAGGACACACTATACTATACGTGGCTGAATGATAATATTACAAATGATTTTAGTTATAATGGATGGACATATTATGATGGTAAATGATTTGGATGATTTGTTAGATACATTTTAAGAAATAGAAATTGACATAATTGAAGTGCGTTAAAAAATTGAATTAATTATCTTTTTTTGTTAGTTTAATCAAAAACAAAGGACAAATGATCGGCAAACCGGTATTTATTGTAGATAAAAGAGTTGATTTTAAGTGTCTGTCTTCCAATGAAAATGCAGTTCATATTTTAGAGCAAAATTTAGATAAAGTTTCTTGGACTAATTTATCTTTAAATCCAAATGCAATTCATATTTTAAAACAAAATACAATTGCATTAACTATACATAAATGTTGGTTTTTCTTGACTTCCAATCCAAATGCATTATGTATTTTAGAGGAACATATAGACGAGATTTATTGGTCTGATTTATTAGAAAACCCAAATGCTATACCTATTATAGAAAAAAATATAGACAAATTATGTCATTCTCGTGGCTGGTATAGGTTTTCAGCTAACCCAAATTCTATACCTATTTTAGAGAAAAATTTAGATAAAGTTTGCTGGTGGATGTTATCTAAAAACCCAAATGCTATAAATATGTTAGAACAAAACTTAGATAAAGTTAACTGGATGTTTTTATCTAAAAACCCAAATGCAATACATATTTTAGAGAAAAATGTAGATAAAATTGATTGGAGTTGTTTATCATCAAATCGAAATGCAATTGAACTGTTAGAAAACAATTTAGATAAGGTTGATTGGGAAGAATTGTCAGCAAATCCAAATGCAATACATATTTTAGAAAAAAATTTAAATAAAGTTGAATGGAACGTTTTATCGAGAAATCCAAATGCAATTCATATTTTAGAAAAAAATTTAGATAAAGTTAATTGGGTTGGATTAGCCGAAAACCCAAATGCAATTCGTTTGTTTGTAAAGTTAGATACTAACAAAATGACAGCTGAAATGAAACCATTTGCAGAAGAGTTAGTTGCGTATGTATTTCATCCAGTGCGTTTGAATCGCATTGCGACTAGATTAGATATGGATTTGGATGATTTGTTAGATACATTTTAAGGCATAGAAATCTACATAATTATATTGCGTAAAAAATTGAATTAATAAATTAATTATCCTTTTTTGTTAGTTTAAAAAGAAACAATAGACGAATGATTGGCAAACCAAAATTTATTGTAGATAGAAGAGTTAAATTTAATCGTCTGTCTTCCAATGAAAATGCAATTCATATTTTAGAGCAAAATATTAATAAAGTTGATTGGTTCAGCTTATCAAGAAACGTAAATGCATGTTATATTTTAGAAAAAAATTTAGATAAATTTTCTAAATACAGAGATGGTTGGAATTGGTTGTCATCTAATATAAATGATGTATATATTTTAGAGAAAAATTTAGATAAAGTTAACTGGCTATTGTTATCAAAAAACAAAAATGCTATACCTATTTTAGAGAAAAATGTTGATAAAATAGATTGGCTTTGGATATGTCAAAATCCAAATGCTATTCATATTTTAGAAAAAAATATAGATAAATTAAGTCGTCATTGCTGGGCTAATTTGTCATGTAACCCAAATGCTATACCTATTATAGAACAAAATTTAGATAAAGTCGATTGGTGGGGATTATCTAAAAACCTAAATGCTATACATATTATAGAACAAAATTTAGATAAAGTCGATTGGTGGGGATTATCTACCAACAAAAATGCAATACATATTTTAGAAAAGAATTTAGATAAGATTGAGTGGGATTTGTTGTGTTATTACAACGAAAATGCAATACATATTTTAGAAAAGAATTTAGATAAGGTTGATTGGGATGAATTGTCATCAAATATAAATGCAATTAAACTGTTAGAAAACAATTTAGATAAGGTTAATTGGGAAGAATTATCAGCAAATCCAAATGCGATACCTATTTTAGAACAAAATTTAGATAAGGTTCATTGGGATGAATTGTCATCAAATCCAAATGCGATACCTATTTTAGAACAAAATTTAGATAAAGTTAATTGGTGGAACTTATCTGCAAACCCAAACGCAATTCATCTTTTGGCAAAGTTAGATACTAACAAAATGAAAAATGCGATGAAAGAATTTGCTGAGGAGTTAGTTGCGTATGTGTTTCATCCAGTGCGTTTGAATCGGATTTCAGAAAGGTTAGGAATGGATTTGGATGATTTGTTAGATACATTTTAAGGCATAGAAATCAACATAATTACACATGCGTAAAAAATTGAATTAATTATTATTTTTTGTTAGTTTAACAATACATAATAAACAAATGATTGGCAAACCAGAATTTATTGTAAATAAAAATGTTAATTGGCATAACTTATGTGAAAATCCAAATGCTATTCATATTTTGGAACAGAATTTAGATAAGATTAATTGGTATAATTTATCAATAAATGTAAATGCAATTCATTTATTAAGAAAAAATTTAGAAAAAGTTGACAACTATATGTTAAGTTCTAATCAAAATGCTATTTGTTTGCTTGAAAAATATCCATATAAAATCAGTTGGGATGGGTTACATTGTAATCCAAAAGGCGTTGAATTGCTAAAAAAACGTTTAGACAAAATTTATTGGCCTGAGTTTTCTGCTATTCCTGATGCTATACATGTTTTAGAGGAAAATTTAGATAAAGTTTGTTGGGAAACTTTATGTTACAACACAAATGCTATTCACATTATAGAAAATAATCTTGACAAAATTGATTGGGACAGGTTGTCAATGAATGAAAACGCAATTCATTTATTAGAAGCAAATTTAGATAAAATATATTGGCCATATTTATCAGCAAACCCAAATGCTATTCATATTTTAGAAAAAAATTTAGACAAGATTGATTGGTATATGTTATCTTTAAATAAAAACGCATCTCATATTTTTGAAAACAACTTAGATAAATTAAATGAATTTAGTGAATCATTATTGGAAAATTGCTTAAATGTTTTGTTTGAAATGTCTGACAATGTTAAATTTCTGAAAAAGTTATTACATAAATTCAATTATAAACATTCTTCTTATTTATATAAAAATATAAACGCTATTGAGTTGATAGAACAAAATTTAGACAAAGTTGATTGGGATTGGTTGTCAAGAAACCCTAACGCAATTCATTTATTAGCTCCGTTAGATACTAACAAAATGAAGGACAATATGAAATCCTTTGCTGAGGAGTTAGTCTCATATGTATTTCATCCTTTGCGACTAACTCGCATAGCTGATAGATTAGGAATGGATTTAGATGAGTTAGTTGATATGTATTAAGCATTGGCGCCCTGGGGCGACAACCAAAAAATTGAATTGTTAATTTCTTTTTTGTTAGGTTAATAATCTAACAAATGATTGGCAAACCTATATTAATTCTCGACAAAGGTGTAAATTGGAATACATTATCGGCTAATACAAATCCGTTAATAGTTGATATTTTAGAACAAAATAAAGATAAAATTGTGTGGGACATATTTTCGGTAAATGAAAGTGCAATACATATTTTAGAGAAAAATTTAGATAAAGTTGTTTGGGCTAATTTATCCGCAAATCCAAATGCAATACATATTTTAGAAAAGAATTTAGACAAACTTGACTGCAATACTATATGTTTAAACACAAAAGGATTAGAATTAATAGTCAAACACGCAAAAATGAATTGGAAATATTTGTCTGCTAATTCAGCAGCAATTCATTTGTTAGAACAAAATCCAAAAAATATAGATTGGGATTGTTTATCATATAATAAAAATGCGATTCATATACTGGAAAAAAATTTTGAAAAAATAAATTGGAAAGGATTATCTGTAAATACAAACGCAATACATTTAATTGAATCAAATATGGACAAAGTAAATTGGCATCATTTATTTAGTAACCCGAGTGCAATTCATTTAATTGAAAAAAAGATGAACAATATTAAAAACATAGATTTATCTAAAAAATGTTGGGCAAACATATTTCATAACGCAAATGCAATTCATTTATTTACAACATTAAACAAAGAAGAAATGCGTATAAATATGTCACAGTTTCGTGAAGAATTAGTTACATTTGTCTTTAATCCAGATAGACTTATTGTTATATCAGAATTATATAATTGTCCTTTTGAAACATTAATAAATATATATTGATTAAGACATAGTTTTCGACATAATTACATTAGGGAGTTTAAAAAATTGAATAGTTAATTTCTTTTTTGTTAGTTTAATAAAAAACAAAGGACAAATGATTGGCAAACCTGTATTTATTGTAGACAACAGAGTTAGTTGGGAGGGCTTATCTGCTAACCCAGGTGCAATTCATATTTTAGAACAAAATATAGATAAAGTTGAATGGGATTGGTTGTCGTCAAACCCAAATGCTGTTCATATTTTAGAACAAAATTTAAATAAAGTTGAATGGAACGCTTTATCTGCTAATCCATCTGCGATTCATATATTAGAACAAAATTTTGATAAAGTTCATTGGATGCATTTATCTGAAAACCCAAATGCTATTCATATTTTAGAAAAGAATTTAGATAAAGTTTATTGGTCTGAATTATCAGGAAACCCAAATGCCATACCTATTTTGGAAAAGAATTTAGATAAAATTGATTGGTCATGTTTATCATATAACGAAAATGCTATACATATTATAGAACAGAATTTAGATATGCTTAATGATCTTGAAGGTTTGGCTCATAACATAAATGCAGTTCATTTATTTGAAGAAAATGCTAATATCGATGAAGCACATCGTGTATACATGTTATCATGCAATCCAAACGCAATTCATATTTTAGAAAAAAATCTAGATTGGATTGATTGGGAATGGTTAGCGTGTAATGAAAATGCAATAGATATTTTAGAACAAAACTTAGATAAAGTTAATTGGCATTATTTGAGTTCAAATAAAAATGCAATTAAAATTTTAGAAAAAAAATTAGATAGAGTTTATTGGGATTATTTAGGCTCACATCCAAATGCATTTAACATTTTTGAAACAAATTTAGATAAAGTTTGCTGGGATTCTTTGTCAAGAAACCCAAACGCGATTCATTTATTAGCAAAGTTAGATACTAACAAAATGAAGGATAATATGAAGACATTTGCTGAAGAGTTAGTTGCGTATGTGTTTCATCCAGTGCGTTTAAACCGAATGTCGTATAGGTTAGGAATGGATTTGGAAGAATTGTTGGATACATTTTAAGGCATAGAAATCGTCATAATTAAAATGCGTTAAAAAATTGAATTAATAATTATTTTTTGTTAGTTTAATTAGAAATAAGTGGTAAAATGATTGGAAAACCAGAATTTATTGTAGATGAAAGAGTTAGTTGGGATGGTCTTTGTAAAAACCCTAATGCAATTGATATTTTACAACAAAATATGAATAAAATATATTTACCTGATCTATGCGTTAATCCAAATGCTATTCATATTTTAAAACAAAAAATGAAAAATAGATATAGTTTACCTGAAATTATTTATAATAATTTTGAAGGTTATTGTTGGGATAAATTTTCAGAAAATACAAATGATGAAGCAATCGATATATTAGAACAAAATTTAGACAAAGTGAACTGGTATTCGTTATCTAAAAACCCCAACGCAATTCGTATTTTAGAAAAGAATTTAGACAAAGTTTATTGGGTTGGTCTTTCGTCTAATCCAAATGCAATACATTTGTTAGACCAAAATCCAAATAATATTGTAGATTATATGTTATGTGAAAACCCAAATACAATACATATGTTTGAAAACAATTTAGATAATTTAGATGACTATTGGTGGGAACACATCTGTTTAAATCCAAATGCAATTCATATTTTAGAAAGAAATCCAGACAAAATTAGTTGGACACATTTATCACAAAACCCTAATGCAATTCATATTTTAGAAAAAAATTTGGATAAAGTTGATTGGTGGGTGTTATCTGGAAATCCAAATGCAATTCATATAATAGAGCAAAACATGGATAAAGTTAAATATAGTAATGTAATGTGGCCGTCATATACAGAAAGCATTAGAAAAGACCCAAATCCAATTCACTGGGCTAGATTATCATCTAATCCAAATGCGATTCATTTGTTAGTAAAGTTAGATATTAACAAAATGAAGAATTCTATGAAAGAATTTGCTGAAGAATTAATCGCACATGTATTTCATCCAGTGCGTTTGAATCGCATTGCGACTAAGTTAGGAATTGATTTGGATGAGTTAGTTGATATGTATTAAGCATTGGCGCCCTGGGGCGACAACCAAAAAATTGAATTAATAATTTAATTATTCTTTTTTGTTAGTTTATTCAAGTGTAAAATGATATCAATTGGCAAACCAGAATTTATTGTAGATGATGAAAGAGTTTGGTGGAATCCATTATCAGAAAATGAGAATGCTTTTTATATTTTAGAACAAAATTTAGACAAAGTTAATTGGATTTTGTTGTCTGAAAACCAAAATGCAATTCATATTTTGGAAAATAATTTAGATAAAGTTAATTGGTGTGGATTATCATCAAACCCAAATGCAATTCATATTTTAGAAAATAATTTAGATAAGGTTGATTGGTGGCATTTATCTGAAAACCCAAATGCAATTCATATGTTAGAAAATAATTTAGATAAAGTTAATTGGCGTGGATTATCATCAAACCCAAATGCAATTCATATTTTAGAACAAAATTTAGATAAAGTTAATTGGGCTGGATTATCATCAAACCCAAATGCAATTCATATTTTAGAAAAAAATTTAGATACAGTGTCTTGGACGTGGTTATCTAAAAACCCAAATGCAATTCATATGTTAGAAAATAATTTAGATAAAGTTAATTGGCGTGGATTATCATCAAACCCAAATGCAATTCATATTTTAGAACAAAATTTAGATAAAGTTAATTGGTTTTTGTTGTCTTCAAATCCAAATGCAATTCATATTTTAGAACAAAATTTAGATACAGTGTCTTGGACGTGGTTGTCTTCAAATCCAAATGCAATTCATATTTTAGAACAAAATTTAGATAAAGTAGATTGGTGGTATTTATCTAAAAACCCAAATGCTATACCTATTTTAGAAAAAAATTTAGATAAAGTGGATTGGGAATTGTTATCATTAAACCCAAATGCAATTCATCTTTTAGAGCAAAACCTTGATAAAGTTGATTGGTATTGGCTGTCATCAAACTTGAATGCAATTCACTTATTAGTAAAGTTAGATACTAACAAAATGAAAAATGCAATGAAAAAATTTGCCGAAGAATTAGTGTCGTATGTGTTTCATCCCGTGCGTTTGTGTCGCATTTCAGAAAGGTTAGGAATGGATTTGGAAGAATTAGTAGATATGTATTAAGCATTGACGCCCTGGGGCGCCAACAAAAAAATTGAATTAGAAATTTAATTATTCTTTTTTGTTAGTTTATTAAGAATGTCTAACCAAGAAATGAATTTAATGAATGACAATATGCATAATTATATAGGTTATTATTTGACTACTAATCCAAATTATGATATTAAACTCAATGAAGACTTTTTAACAATGACTTCAAGAAACAATAGCAATGCTAATTCAGAAACATTTTATGGATTTATTCTTGCGTCAGCGGTGATGATGGGCTTTATAATTTGGGCAAATCCAAGATAAAAAATTGAATTAATAATTTAATTATTCTTTTTTTCAAAGCGACAAAATGATAGGGAAACCAGAATACACTATTGATATTATGAGAATGGCTATGTATGCCATTATGGGAATGACTAATTATGAGACTGGTTGGCATTGGATATCACAAAACCCAAATGCTGTTTGGTTTTTAGAAGAAAATTTAGATTGTGTAGATTGGAATGGATTATCCTTAAACCCAAATGCAATTCATATTTTAGAAAAAAAATTAGATAAAGTAAATTGGTATTACTTGTCTTCAAATCCAAATGCTATACCTATTTTAGAAAAGAATTTAGATAAAGTAGACCTGTATAATTTATCTAAAAACCCAAATGCAATTCATATTTTAGAAAAGAATTTAGATAAAGTTAGTTGGGTGAGTTTATCTTCAAATCCTAATGCTGTTCATATATTAGAAAAAAATTTAGATAGAGTTGATTGGTATTACTTGTCTTCGAATCCAAATGCTATACCTATTTTAGAAAAAAATTTAGATAAAGTAGACTGGTATAATTTATCTAAAAACCCAAATGCAATTCATATTTTAGAAAAGAATTTAGATAAAGTTGATTGGCGCGGGTTATCAATAAATCCTAATGCTGTTCATATATTAGAAAAAAAATTAAATAAAATTTACTGGATTGGTTTGTCTCAAAATACAAGTTATAATGCATTGAAAATTATAGAAAATAATTTAGATAAAGTTTGTCAGAATAATTTATTCAAAAACCCAATCGCAATTCACTTATTTATGAAGTTAGATACTAACAAAATGAAGGAAAATATGTCTGAATTTAAAGATGAATTGATTGCGTATGTATTTGAACCAGATAGAATGATTAATATTAGCAAATTATATAATTGTGATTTTGATAAATTGCTTCATATGTATTGATTTGTTAGATACATTTAAAGACATAGAAATCGACATAATTATAGTGCGTTAAAAAATTGAATTAATAATTTAATTATTCTTTTTTGTTAGTTTAAACAAAACAAATGATTGGCAAACCAAAATTTATTGTAGATGAAAGAGTTGAATGGATTATGTTATGTAAAAATCCAAATGCTGTTCATATTTTAGAACAAAATATAGATAAATTAGATGATATGTATTTTGCGTGGTATAATTTATGTTTAAATCCAAATGCTATTCATATTTTAGAAAAATATTTAGATAAAGTTGATTGGGACGAGTTATCAAGAAATCCAAATGCAATTCATATTTTAGAAAAAAATTTAGACAAAGTGAACTGGCATTTGTTATCTAAAAACCCCAATGCAATTCGTATTTTAGAAAAAAAATTAAATATAGTTGATTGGAGTCTATTGTCTGGAAACCCAAATACAGTCCATATTTTAGAAAAGAATTTAAATAAAGTTGATTGGGGTTGGTTATCATCAAACCCAAATGCAATGCATATTTTAGAAAAAAATTTGGATAAAGTTGATTGTAATTGGTTGTCATCAAATCCAAATGCAATTCATTTATTAGAACAAAATTTAGACAAAGTGGATTGGAATTGGTTGTCATCAAATCCAAACGCAATTCATATTTTAGAGAAAAATTTAGATAAAGTAGTTGATTGGACTTGGTTGTCTCAAAATCCAAACGCAATTCATATTTTAGAGAAAAATTTAGATAAAGTTGATTGGTATTGGTTATCTAAAAACCCAAATGCCATTCATATTTTAGAGCAAAATGTGGATAAAGTTGTATGGATTAGTTTATCTCAAAACCCAAATGCAATTCACTTATTAGCTTCGTTAGATACTAACAAAATGAAGAATTCTATGAAAGAATTTGCTGAAGAATTAATCGCATATGTATTTCATCCAGTGCGTTTGAATCGGATTTCAGAGAGGTTAGGAATGGATTTGGATGATTTGTTAGATACATTTTAAGAGTTTAACTCCCTGGGGCGAAGACATAGAAATCGACATAATTAACC
>JACCDH011539783.1_pt1 | contig 13122 bp, 13 predicted proteins | sample 7442481 | NCBI WGS metagenome assembly JACCDH01 (sample SAMN15323433, study PRJNA562643) | freshwater metagenome | isolation source: river surface water | place: USA:Blue River Watershed | collected 2017-08-15
CGCCTTCGCCGATGTCTTCGCCCGCGTGCGCCGGGCGCCGCAGTCGGCGCTGGAGCGTCTCCGCAGCCTGCCAGGGGTGCCGTTTCGACGGCGCTCACAAGTTGGCTTCTTACTTGCACGGTACACGCATTGGCGTGTTGGTCGAGTTCGACGGCGACGAAACAGCTGCCAAAGATGTGGCCATGCACGTGGCTGCGATGAAGCCTGTGGCTTTGACCAGCGCGGATGTGCCTGCTGACTTGATCGAAAAAGAGCGTTCAGTCGCAGCCGCTAAGGCGGCTGAGTCTGGCAAGCCTGCTGACATCGTCACCAAGATGGTGGAAGGTTCTGTTCAGAAGTACCTCAAAGAGGTGTCTTTGTTCGACCAAACTTTCGTCAAGAACGACAAGCAAACCGTTGAGCAAATGCTCAAGGCTGCCAACACCAAAGTGGCTTCCTTCACGCTGTATGTGGTGGGCGAAGGCATTGAGAAGAAGGTCGACGACTTTGCAGCCGAAGTGGCCGCCCAAGTTGCTGCCGCTAAGCAAACTGCTTAATCACAAAGGGGGGCTTAGGCTCCCCTTTTGATATCTACGTACACCAATTTCACCGCACACATCAAGGAGCTTTTTCATGACCACACCTCAACCAGCCTTCAAGCGTATTTTGCTCAAGCTGTCTGGGGAGGCCCTGATGGGCGACGATGCGTTTGGTATCAACCGCGCAACGATCGAACGCATCGTGGGTGAGGTCAATGAAGTCACGCAACTCGGCGTTGAAGTGGCAGTGGTGATTGGTGGTGGCAACATCTTCCGCGGTGTTGCAGGTGGTTCAGTGGGCATGGATCGCGCCACAGCCGACTACATGGGCATGTTGGCCACCGTGATGAACTCTTTGGCCTTGGCCGATGCCATGAACAAAACGGGCATGACTGCACGTGTGATGTCTGCGATTGCGATTGACCAAGTTGTTGAGCCTTATGTGCGCCCTAAAGCTTTGCAATACCTCGAAGAGGGCAAAGTGGTGGTGTTTGCCGCCGGTACGGGCAACCCATTCTTCACGACCGACACTGCCGCAGCTTTGCGCGGTGCAGAAATTGGTGCAGAAATGGTGCTCAAGGCCACCAAAGTGGACGGTGTGTACACCGCCGACCCCAAGAAAGATCCCAAGGCTACGCGCTACACCGAAATTAGTTTCGATGACGCGATTGGCCAAAACCTCGGCATCATGGACGCCACAGCTTTTGCGTTGTGCCGTGACCAAAAGTTGCCAATCAAGGTGTTCTCTATTTTTAAGAACGGCGCGCTCAAGCGTGTCGTCATGGGCGAAGATGAAGGCACTTTGGTGCACGCCTAATTTCCTTATTTTTTCGAACCTCACACTGCGCTGCCCCAGGAGCACAACATGACCATCGCTGATATCAAGAAAACCACCGAAACCAAAATGGGTCAATCCATTGCGGCATTCAGCAACAGCTTGACCAAGATTCGCACGGGCCGTCCAAGCCCTTCGCTGCTTGATAGCGTGCAAGTGGATTACTACGGCTCCATGGTGCCGATCAGTCAAGTGGCCAACGTGTCTTTGCTCGATGCTCGCACCTTGAGCGTGCAGCCTTGGGAAAAGCCGATGGCCGCCAAGATTGAAAAAGCCATTCGCGACAGCGATTTGGGTTTGAATCCCTCAGCCATGGGCGAGTTGATTCGTGTGCCCATGCCACCGATGTCTGAAGAGCGTCGCAAAGAGTTGACCAAAGTGGTGCGCAACGATGGCGAAAACGCCAAGATTGCCGTGCGTAACTTGCGTCGTGACGCCAATGAGTCTGTGAAGAAGTTGGTGAAAGACAAGCTCGCTTCCGAAGATGATCAAAAACGTGCAGAAGCTGACATCCAAAAAGTGACAGACAGTCACATTGCTGAGATTGACAAACTCATCGCCAGCAAAGAACAAGAAATCATGGCGGTTTAAGCGCTATGTTGAAGCAACGCGTCATCACCGCGCTGGTTTTGTTGGCGCTGTTGCTGCCAGCATTGTTGGCTGATACAGCTGAGCCTTTGGCTGGGCTCACGCTCGTTCTCATTGCTGCAGGCGCGTGGGAGTGGGGGCGTTTAAATGGTTTCGCCATGCGAGGTTCTTTGCGCGTTGGTGCGGTGTGCGTCATGCTGTGTTTGTACGCTTGGTCTGCACGATGGGCCTATGAAGCCCCCGCCAATATCTGGACCATCACAGGTGCTGCATGGGTGCTGGTGGCTGGGTGGTTGATTCGCCATGGGGTCGAGCGCTGGGCTAGCATTTCGCGCGCTTTGCGCCTGGTGGTGGGCGTGTTGGCACTGTGGCTCACTTGGGTGGCTATGTACCAAGCCAAGGTCATCGGGGTGAACTTCTTGTTGTCGGTGCTTTTCCTTGTTTGGATGGCTGATATTGCTGCTTATTTTTCGGGACGCGCCTTTGGTCGTCGCAAACTTGCACCCGCGATCAGTCCTGGTAAAAGCTGGGAAGGTGTCTGGGGTGGCATGGTTGGCGTGTTGCTCATGGCTTGCGTGTGGATTTGGGTTGACACGCACTATGCGGTCGACAGCGAAAGTCTCTACACCCGTCTGTACAACCGTGGTGCACCGTTTTTGGTGTTGGCAACACTATTCCTCACCCTGATGAGCGTAGCGGGTGATTTGGTCGAATCACTCGTCAAACGCAGTGCCGGTATGAAAGACAGCAGCCAATTGTTACCAGGTCATGGTGGTGTGTTAGACCGTGTCGATGCCTTGCTGCCCGCCTTGCCTTTGGCCATGATGTTGGCGCAATCGGTGTGACTCACGCAAGCACAGACATGCATGAAGACATGCGTATAGATGTGACACCACAACGCATCACGGTGCTGGGCTCGACGGGCTCGATCGGCACCAATACCTTAGACGTGATAGCACGTCACCCAGACCGCTTTCAAGCCTTTGCACTCTCAGGTGCCACCCAAGTCGATTTGATGTTGCGCCAATGCGCGCAATTCAAACCACGCTACGCCGTGATGGTGCATGCACAAGCGGCACAGCAACTCAAAGACAAAATTCAAGCAGAAGGCTTGTCGACGGTGGTCCTCAGCGGTGCTGCGGCTTTAGATGAAGTGTCTTCGCACCCAGACGTCGATGCTGTCATGGCAGCCATCGTGGGCGCCGCTGGTTTGTCACCTTGCTTGGCGGCCGCACGCGCTGGCAAACGTTTGTTGTTGGCCAACAAAGAGGCATTGGTGGTTGGTGCCGAGGTGTTTTTGGATGCGGTCAAACAAGGTGGTGCGACACTCTTGCCCATCGACAGTGAGCACTCGGCCATTTTTCAGTCCTTGCCAGAAGATGCATCCACTTGGGATGCACGCGTTGAGAAAATCATCCTCACCGCATCGGGCGGCCCGTTCCGCACACGCGACTTAGCGACGTTAAAAGACGTCACCCCTGAACAAGCCTGTGCACACCCCAATTGGGTGATGGGGCGGAAGATTTCGGTGGACTCTGCCACCATGATGAACAAGGCGCTTGAGGTGATTGAGGCGCGTTATTTGTTTGGTTTGCCCCCTGAGCGGTTAGAGGTGGTGATTCACCCGCAAAGCATCATCCATTCAATGGTGCAGTACCGTGACACATCTGTGGTGGCGCAGTTGGGGACGCCTGACATGCGTGTGCCCATTGCGTATGGTTTGAGCTGGCCTGATCGCATGACCTCTGGTGCGCAAGCCTTGGACTTTCATGCCATGTCGGCCATGACCTTTGAAGCCTTGGATGACCACGGCCACCCCGAACGGTTTGCAGGCATCCATTTGGCATGGGACGCCTTGCGTGGTCCACGCGGTACAACCGCTGTCCTCAATGCGGCCAACGAAATTGCAGTGGCTGCATTCTTGGATCGTCGCATTCGCTTTGATCAAATTCATGTGGTCAATCAAAATTGCATGTCGCACCTATTGCCTGCTACACCGCATAGTTTGGATGATCTGTTGGCGCTTGATGCACAAGCACGTGCTGTGGCTGAAGACGCAGTGCGTCTGCTGACTGAGTAACCCATGACTCTTTTGGCTTTTTTGCTCGCGCTTGGTGTACTCATCACCGTGCACGAGTGGGGTCACTACCGCGTGGCGGTGACATGCGGTGTCAAGGTGCTCACCTTTTCGATTGGCTTTGGAAAACCCTTGCTGCGTTGGAAATCGCGTAAGCCCCATCCAGGGCAAGACACAGAGTTTTGCATCAGCTGGATCCCGTTGGGGGGCTACGTGAAGATGCTCGATGAGCGTGAAGCCGAGGTGGCAGCGCAAGATGTGGCGATGGCATTCAATCGTCAGCCTCTGTGGGCAAGGGCGGCCATTGTTGCCGCTGGCCCAATGGCTAATTTGCTTTTGGCTGTGTGTTTGTATGCGGCCACGTTTTGGTTGGGGCAGTATGAAACACAAGCCACGTTGGCTGCTCCCGTCTCGGGTTCGGTGGCAGATGTCGCAGGTTTGCGCAGTGGTGACACGGTTGTGCGTGCGGGCTTTTCGGCCGACGAATTGCAGGAAATTCCTTCGCTCGATGCGTTGCGCTGGTGGATGTTGCAACAGGATGCTTCGCCTGTTTATTTAGAGGTGCAACCACAAGGCAAACAAACGTCATATGTCTTGCGTTTGGCAGAGTTACCAGAAGGCTTGGTTTCAAAAGACAGCAATGGATGGCAAGCGCGTGGATTCACCCATGCATGGAGTCGGGCGGTGTTGGGTGATGTGCAAGTAGGCATGCCCGCTCATGCAGCTGGCTTGCAGCGTGGCGACGAAGTGCTGCGCATTGATGGTGAGATCGTGACGGATGGGCCTACTTTGAGAGGGATGGTTCGACGCAGCGGTCAAGCCCAAGTGCCTGAATCTCAAGTTTGGGACATTTCACGCGCTGGTCGGAGGTTGCAAATTGAAGTCACGCCACAGCGCATGGTGGAAGGTCCGCTTTACGTGGGGCGGATCGGTGCTCAAGTGGGCGAGCCACCTGCCAAGGTTTGGGTGCAGTACGGCGTGTTCGATGGTTTGGATAAAGCGCTTGAACAAACTTCAGAAGTGATTGTGATGACGCTTGACATGTTGTGGCGTCTGCTCACCGGTCAAGCCTCTTTGGATAACTTGAGTGGGCCACTCACGATGGCCGACTATGCAGGGCGATCTGCCAGCCTTGGTGTTGGTGCGTATTTGAGCTATTTGGCGTTGGTAAGTGTCAGCTTGGGGGTGTTCAACCTGCTGCCTTTGCCGATGCTCGATGGTGGGCACCTGTTGTATTATCTTTATGAGGCCTGCACAGGGCGTCCTCCTTCGTCCGACTGGCTAGAAGCCATGCAGCGCGCAGGCTTGGCGATCTTGCTGTCACTGATGGTTTTCTCTCTCTTTAACGATATGGTTCGCCTAGGTTGGCTGCCCTAAGCTCTTCGAAACACCTTACAAACATGCAACTCTCACAATTTCGTCGCACCACATTGGCCCGCACTGCCGCATTCATTGCGGGTACGGTGATTGCCTTCAATGCGTTGGCGGCTGATCCTTTTAATGTGCGCGATATCCGTGTCGAAGGCTTACAGCGCGTGGAGCCCGGCACCGTGTTTGCATCTATCCCTTTTCGTGTGGGTGACAACTACACCGATGAAAAAGGGGCCGCTGCCATTCGTAGTTTGTTTGCCCTAGGTCTTTTCAAAGATGTTCGCATCGAAGTCAACGGTGATGTGTTGGTGTTGATTGTTGAGGAGCGGCCTAATATTGCAGCGGTTGAATTCATTGGCACCAAAGAGTTTGACAAAGATACATTGAAAAAAGCGCTGAAAGATATTGGTCTAGCGGAAGGTCGCCCCTTTGATAAAGCGCTGGCTGACCGTGCAGAGCAAGAACTCAAACGCCAGTATGTCAACCGTAGCTTATACGGCGCAGAAGTTATCACCACCATCACGCCTGCTGAGCGTAATCGTGTGAACTTATCGTTCACAGTGGTCGAAGGCGATTTAGCCAAAATTAAAGAGATGCGCGTGGTGGGAGCCAAGGCATTTGATGAGTCAAAACTTTTAGACCAGTTCGATCAAGGGACTGGAAATTGGCTAAGTTGGTACACCAAATCAGATCGTTATTCACGTACCAAACTCAATGCCGATTTGGAAACGCTGCGTGCTTGGTATCTGGCACGTGGTTACCTAGAGTTCCGCATTGACTCAACCCAGGTGGCGATTTCTCCAAATAAGCAAGACATCAGCATCACCATCAATGTGACCGAGGGTGACCGCTTCGTGGTGTCAGAAGTGGCCATGGAAGGTTATTACTTAGGCAAAGACGATGAGTTCAAGTCACTCATCGAAATCCAAGCAGGTAGGGCCTATAACGCAGACGAAGTCGCTCGCACGACCAAAGCCTTTAACGAATACTTTGGTAACTTCGGCTTTGCATTCGCGCGTACAGACGTTCGTCCAGAAATTGACCGCACCACCAATCGTGTGAAATTGGTTTTGGTGGCCGATCCCGCACGTCGCGCCTATGTGCGCCGAATCAACATTGTGGGTAACAACCGTACGCGCGATCAAATCGTGCGTCGTGAATTCCGCCAAACTGAATCGTCTTGGTATGACGGCGAAAAAATTCGTTTGTCGCGCGACCGTGCGAATCGTTTGGGATACTTTAAAGATGTCGAAATCGACACCCAAGAAGTTCCGGGCACGCAAGATCAGGTTGATTTGAATGTGAATGTGGTTGAAAAACCGACGGGTATGTTGACGTTGGGAGCTGGTTTCTCGAGTGCAGAGAAAGTCACTTTGTCGTTTGGTGTCCAACAAGACAACGTGTTTGGCTCTGGGCATAACCTAGGCGTTCAGGTCAGTACCAGTAAGTACAACCAGTATTACGTACTCAACACAACGGACCCCTATTTCACAGAAGACGGCGTCTCTCGTACGTTTGAGTTGTATCACCGCTCTAGTAAGCCATATGTGGAGCAGGGGGGTAACTATCGCTTGATCACTTCTGGTTTGGGTTTGCGGTTTGGAATTCCATTTAGTGAGTTAGATCGCATTTTTGTTGGATCAGCAGTAGAGCGAACAGAGCTGGTGCCAGGTACCAATATGTTGGGTGTTCATGCTGACTTGTGCCAGCAGTTCGGTTGCGTTGCGCAAAACGTGCCGATCACTGCAGGCTGGGCACGTGACAGCCGGGACAGTTATCTCAATCCAAACAGTGGTAAGTTCATTCGCATCAACAGCGAATTAGGTGCGGTTGGTGATGCGCGTTACACCAAGGTGGGTGGGCAGTACCAACAGTATTTTCCAATCACCAAGAAGTACACGTTTGCGTTCAATGCAGACGTCGGGGTGGGCCAAGGCTTGAACGGTCAAAAGTTGCCTTTTTATAAAAACTATTACTCGGGTGGTTTAGGGTCTGTCAGAGGTTTTGAGCAAGGCACGTTGGGTCCTCGCGATATCACAGGTCCTGTGATCGGCGGTGCTAAAAAGCTGACCTTGAACACTGAGTTCTTGATGCCCTTCCCAGGCGCTGGAAACGATAGAACCCTCCGCTTGTATAGTTTTTTCGACATGGGCAACGTTTACGGCGAGCTTGAAAAAGTGGACCTCGCCCAGTTGCGCAGTGCGTATGGTGTAGGGTTGAGTTGGGTGTCACCCATGGGGCCATTGCGCTTCGCGTGGGCGCGTCCAGTTAAGTCATTCCCAGGCGATAGAATTCAACAATTGCAATTCCAAATTGGGACATCCTTCTGATGACTACATTGACACGTCAAATCTCTTTAGCGGTTGTTTTGGGCCTGGCGGCCTTCTGTGCACAAGCTGAAGAAATTCGTATTGGCTTTATCAATACCGATCGTATTTTTAAAGAGTCAAACACGGCTAAACAGGCGCAAGCCAAACTGGAGCAAGAGTTTTCCAAGCGTGAAAAAGATCTGATTGATGTTGAAAAGACATTCAAATCAGCGGTTGAAAAATTTGAACGTGATGCACCTACTCTGTCTGAGTCACAGCGCATGTCTCGTCAAAAACAATTGGGCGAACAAGACCGCGATTTCCAACGTAAGCGTCGTGAGTTCCAAGAAGAGCTGAACGCCCGTAAAAACGAAGAATTCCAACAAGTGCTTGAGCGCGCAAATCGTGTGATCAAGCAAGTGGCTGAGACCGAAAAATTTGACCTGGTGTTGCAAGAAGCTGTGTACATCAACCCCAAGCACGACATCACTGACAAAGTGCTCAAGGTCATCAACGCCGCTAAATAATCTGCCGTGGCACTGCGTCTCGGCCAAATCGTCGAAAGTTTGGGTGGTCACCTCATCGGTGACCCTCAACATCTCATCCAAAAGCTCGCACCGCTTGATACCGCCCAAGCCGATGCGCTGAGCTTTTTAAGCAACCCTAAATACCAATCGCAACTTGTCACCACACAGGCGGGGTGCGTGATTGTGTCGCCAGCAGTTGCTGAGGCTGCCAAGGTCCGTGCGGCCTTGATCGTGGCAGACAACCCCTATCACTACTTTGCGCGTTTGACCCAAGTTTGGCGTCAACACACGCGTGTGAGTGATGATCCGTTGGTTCATCCCAGCGCCGTCATTCATCCGCAAGCCCATGTCGATGCCAGTGCGCGAATTGGCCCGCTGTGTGTGATTGAACGCGGCGCACACATAGGCGCCAACACATGGCTCAAATCCGGCATTACGGTGGGTGAGGATTGCCGCATCGGCGAGCGCTGCATCGTGCATGCGGGCGTGGTGATTGGCGCGGATGGTTTTGGCTTTGCGTTGTTTGAAGGTCGTTGGGAAAAGATAGAACAACTGGGTGCGGTTCGCATTGGCAACGATGTTGAAATTGGTGCCAACACCTGCATTGATCGTGGCGCCTTAGACGACACCATCATTGAGGATGGTGTGAAGTTGGATAACTTGGTTCAAATTGGTCACAACGTGCATGTGGGCGCCAACACGGCTATGGCTGGTTGTGCGGGCATCGCCGGCAGTGCGCGCATTGGTGCGAACTGCACGGTGGGCGGCGGGGCCGTGGTGTTGGGTCATTTGCAACTTGTCGATGGTGTGCACATTTCTGCGGCGTCGGTGGTCATGCGATCCATCCGTCAACCGGGTCAATACAGTGGCGTGTTTCCAATCGACGACAATGCGTCGTGGGAGAAAAATGCCGCCACGCTGCGCCAACTGCATCGCCTGCGCGACCGTATCAAATCTCTTGAATTAGCTTTAGAAAGTCAAAAAAAATGAGCATGGATATCCACCAAATTTTGAAGCAGTTGCCTCACCGTTATCCCATCTTGTTGGTGGATCGTGTGTTGGAAATTGACAAGGGTAAAAGCATTCGTGCGATCAAAAACGTGACGATTAACGAGCCTTTTTTCACAGGCCACTTCCCGCACCGTCCCGTGATGCCAGGCGTGTTGATGCTCGAAGCGTTGGCTCAGGCTGCTGCATTGTTGTCGTTTGATGCTTTGGGCGCATCACCAGATGACAACACTGTGTATTACTTCGCAGGCATTGACGGTGCGCGTTTCAAGCGACCTGTTGAGCCGGGTGATCAATTGATTCTTGAAGTTGAATTGCTTCGCATGAAAGCAGGTATTTTCAAGTTCAAAGCTTGCGGCAAAGTGGGCAACGACGTGGCGGTGGAAGCCGAACTCATGTGCACGATGCGCACCATTGCTTAAATACAAATCAGTGACGCATAGACGATGAGCCTCATCCACGCCACTGCCATTGTTGACCCCAAAGCCGAGCTGGACAGCTCGGTGCAGGTTGGGCCGTACACCATCATTGGTCCGAATGTTCGTATTGGTGCGGGCACCACCGTGGGTCCACATTGTGTGATCGAAGGTCACACCACCATCGGCAATGACAACCGTATTTTTCAGTTCAACTCTTTGGGCGCCATTCCGCAAGACAAGAAGTATGCAGGCGAGCCTTGCGAGCTGATTATTGGCGACCGCAACACCATTCGCGAGTTTTGTACTTTCAATATTGGCTCGCCTGGTGATGCTGGCGTAACCAAGGTGGGCAACGACAACTGGATCATGGCCTATGTGCACTTGGCACATGACTGTATGGTTGGCAACCACACCATCTTTGCCAACAGCGCGCAACTGGCAGGCCATGTGCATGTGGGGGACTGGGTGATTTTGGGTGGCTTCACCGTGGTGCATCAATTCGTGCGAATCGGTGCTCACAGTTTCAGTGCCATGCATTCGTTGTTGTTTGCCGATGTGCCACCGTTTGTCATGTGCCAAGGTCAACCCGCCGCACCACGTTCGATGAATTTTGAGGGCTTGCGCCGTCGTGGTTTTTCTGCTGAACGCATCAGCGCGGTCAAGGGTATGCACAAAGCGTTGTATCGCGATGATTTGACGCTTGACCAAGCCAAAGAGCGCATAGCTGCCTTGGTCCAAGAGAAACCAGAGGCTGCAGCCGATGTGGCCATGATGCTGGACTTCTTGAATCACACCTCGCCGCAACGCGGCATCATTCGTTAAACCCTATGGCCGAGGCCCTGTCTTTCTCGCTCGTTGCAGGCGAGGCCTCGGGCGATTTGCTGGCGGGCCTGTTGCTCGGGGGTATGCGTGAAAAATGGCCCGAGATGCGCAGCGCCGGCATTGGTGGTCCACGAATGGCCGCGCAAGGTTTTGAGCCGTGGTGGCCTTACGAAAAGCTCGCGGTACGCGGCTATGTGGAAGTGTTGCGCCACTACCGAGAAATTGTGGGCATTCGCCATCAGTTGCGTGAACGTTTGTTGGCTCATCCACCTAGTGCTTTCATTGGCGTGGACGCACCAGACTTTAATCTTGATTTAGAGCGTGATCTCAAAGCTCAAGGCGTCCCAACCCTTCATTTTGTATGCCCTTCAATTTGGGCGTGGCGTGCAGACCGTGTGGAGAAAATTCGCCAAAGTGTGAACCATGTGTTGTGCATTTTTCCGTTCGAAACGGATTTGCTCGCACAGCACGGCATTGATGCCACGTATGTGGGACACCCGTTGGCGAACACCATTCCTGATGTGCCAGACCGTGCTGCGGCACGTACAAAACTGGGTTTGCCACAAGACGCGACAGTCGTGGCGTTGTTGCCAGGCAGCCGCAGTTCTGAAATTGAGTATTTGGCGAACCGCTTTTTGCAAGCTGCTCAGCGCATGGCCAAACTGCAACCCGGCTTGCACTTTGTGTTGCCCGCCATGCCTGTTTTGCGTGCGCGCATCGAGGCCTTGGCACAAGAGGTCGGTGGTGTGCCTAATCTCCTCGTGCTCGACGGTCAATCGCATGCGGCATTGGCTGCGTGTGATGTCACACTCATTGCCAGTGGCACAGCCACGTTAGAGGCAGCGTTGTTCAAGCGCCCCATGGTCATTGCCTACAACATGAACTGGCTGAGTTGGCAAATCATGCGCCGCAAAAAACTCCAACCTTGGGTGGGGTTGCCCAACATCTTGTGCCAAGACTTTGTCGTGCCCGAGTTGTTGCAAGACGCAGCCACGCCAGACGCACTGGCACACGAAGTGCTGCAATGGCTGAATCACCCTGCAGCGGCGACCGCTGTTGAACAACGCTTTGCGACGCTGCACGACACGCTGCGTCGTGACACCCCCGCACTGGCTGCCCATGGGATCGAAAAAGTTCTTGCGCGCTGAACAAGCCCCCCTCATTTGGGATGCCCCAGGCTTGATCGCTGGGGTGGATGAGGCTGGCCGCGGTCCGTTGGCTGGCCCTGTGGTGGCCGCCGCTGTAATTTTGGATGACTTGAATCCCATTGCAGGCTTGGCTGATTCGAAAAAATTGACCGCACTGAAACGCGAACGCTTGTACGACGAAATTCGCGCCAAGGCTTTGTGCTGTTCGATCGCCGAAGCGACGGTGGAAGAAATTGACGAACTCAACATCTTGCAAGCCACCATGCTCGCCATGCGCCGTGCTGTTGAGGGGTTGCGTTTGAAGCCCACCAAGGTGTTGGTGGATGGCAATCGCTTGCCCGTGTTGGATGTGTTGGCCGAAGCCATCGTCAAGGGCGACAGCAAAGTGCAAGCCATTTCTGCTGCGTCTATTTTGGCCAAAGTGCACCGTGACCGTTGGTGCCAAGAGCTGCACGCGCAGTACCCGCAATATGGTTTTGATGGTCACAAAGGCTACGGCACAGCGGCGCATTTGCAGGCCCTCAAAGAGCATGGTGCGACACCTTGGCACCGCAAATCGTTTTCGCCCGTGGCAGAGGTGTTGCGATGAACTTGATCACCTCGCGTGATAACCCCTTGGTTAAAGACTTGCGCCGCTTGTCGCAAGACAGCACGGCCTATCGAAAACTTGGTCGTGTGTGGCTTGAGGGGGATCATCTGTGCCGCGCTGCGCTCACGCGTGGCGTTAAGCCTGAACATGCGGTGTTTGCTGAGTCTTTGTGGGCTACGGCGCCGCGTGAGTGGACGCAAGCGGCCGAGCGCAACACGGTGTTGCCCGATGCGTTGTTTTCAGAGATCAGCAGTCTAGAGTCGCCTGCCAAGATGGGCTTTATCTTGGCTGCACCCTGTTCACGAGACGTGCAAGCCAGCACCCCCACGGTGGTGCTAGACCGTGTGCAAGACGCGGGCAATGTGGGCTCTATTTTGCGCAGTGCATCAGCCTTTGGTTTCAAGCAAGTGTTGGCCATCAAAGGCTCAGCGGCCTTGTGGTCGCCCAAGGTGTTGCGCGCAGGAATGGGCGCCCATTTTGGATTGCACTTGGTGGAAGGCTTGAGTGCCGACGACTTGAACGCCTTGGACATGCCGTGGGTGGCTACCAGTTCGCATCAAGGCCCGTTTTTGCACACCTTGCTGGCCGAAGCTAAGCTCCCCATGCCTTGTGCTTGGTTGATGGGCCACGAAGGGCAGGGCGTCTCGCCTGCCTTGGCCGAGCGTGCCGCTGTGCATGTGCGCATTGCGCAGCCGGGCGGTGAGGAGTCGCTCAATGTGGCCTCGGCTGCTGCTATTTGCTTACACGCCAGCGCCACCTGTCATTTGACTTAATCCACTCGCCTTGATTCGGGAAAACCAGTGCCTCGGATATAATGAGAGGCTTTCCCGCATCAACCTGTACGCCCCAGCTCAAACCTAGGCAAATTCCTCGAACAAAGCAGCCAAAGAGACACGTTCTCTTGTGAGCGC
>JACCDH010540058.1_pt1 | contig 13114 bp, 8 predicted proteins | sample 7442481 | NCBI WGS metagenome assembly JACCDH01 (sample SAMN15323433, study PRJNA562643) | freshwater metagenome | isolation source: river surface water | place: USA:Blue River Watershed | collected 2017-08-15
GTAATGACTCGAACTGTAAACGGAGTTCTGCGTGCCTATCCAGATACAGTCGTGGGTACTGACTCACACACAACAATGGTGAACGGTCTTGGCGTACTTGGATGGGGCGTTGGCGGAATCGAGGCCGAAGCAGCACTTCTCGGTCAACCAGTTTCGATGTTGATTCCTCGTGTAGTTGGATTCAAACTCAGTGGAGAGTTGCCAATCGGAACCACGGCGACAGATCTTGCACTCACGATCACTCAGATGCTGCGTAAGCACGGTGTGGTCGGCAAGTTTGTAGAGTTCTATGGTCCGGGAGTTGTCAGCGTTCCAATGGCTAACCGCGCAACAATCGGAAATATGAGCCCTGAGTACGGCTCGACCTGCGCAATCTTCCCAATTGATGAAGAGACACTTCGTTACCTACGTCTTACAGGGCGCAATGAAGATCAAGTTGCTCTTGTTGAAGCTTATGCAAAAACACAGGGACTTTGGCACGACCCTTCATCATCACCGCGTTTCTCTGAACACATAGAGCTAGATCTCTCGAAAGTTGTTCCATCTATAGCAGGTCCTAAGCGTCCGCAAGATCGCATCTCACTTTCAGAATCAAAGAGTGCATTTGAAAAAATTCTTCCAACCTACTTCACTGAAAAGACTGGAAAGTCTGCCTACCCTGCCAAGGTTGGGGAGCATCAGACCACTGTGAAGAACGGCGATGTTGTTATTGCCTCAATTACTTCGTGCACGAATACATCAAATCCATCGGTAATGATTGGCGCTGCACTGCTTGCTAAAAAAGCGGTAGAAAAAGGGCTCACTTCTAAGCCATGGGTAAAGACCACCCTTGCACCAGGATCGAAAGTTGTCACAGATTATTACGATCGAGCTGGACTCACTACCTATATGCAGGCGCTCGGTTTTCACCTCGTTGGCTACGGATGCGTTACCTGCATCGGTAACTCTGGTCCGTTACCAGCTGAAATCAGCAAGGCGATCAACGAAAATGATTTAGCTGTGACAGCCGTCCTCTCGGGTAACCGAAACTTTGAGGGCCGTATCAGCCCTGATGTGAAGATGAATTACTTGGCTTCACCTCCGCTAGTTGTTGCATATGCACTTGCGGGTACTATGAATCACGACTTCGAAAATGATTCACTCGGCAATGATAAAGACGGTAATCCAGTTATTCTTAAAGACATCTGGCCATCTGCACAGGAAATTCAAGATGTGATCGATGCATCGATCTCATCTGCCATGTTTACTAAAGATTATGCGAGCGTCTTTGACGGAGATCATCGCTGGAAGTCACTAGATACACCAACAGGGAATACTTTTGAATGGGATGCACAGTCGACATATGTCCGTAAGCCTCCTTACTTTGAAAATATGCCTGCAACTCCAACACCAGTTGTTGATATCTCGGGAGCACGCGTCCTAGCTATCTTGGGAGATTCTGTGACAACTGATCACATCTCACCAGCGGGAAATATCAAAGCTGATTCTCCAGCTGGCAAATACTTAGAGGCGCACGGAGTTGCTCGCAATGATTTCAACTCATATGGATCTCGTCGCGGAAATCATGAAGTAATGATTCGCGGAACTTTTGCCAATATTCGTCTCAAGAATTTACTTCTTGACGGCGTTGAAGGTGGCTTCACACGCAATTTCCTTGATGGCGGATCGCAATCAACTATTTATGACGCTTCAATGGCCTATCAGGAAGCCGGAATTCCACTCGTGATTCTTGCCGGTAAAGAGTACGGCTCAGGTTCTTCACGTGACTGGGCTGCGAAAGGAACCGCACTCCTTGGAGTCCGCGCTGTTATCGCAGAAAGCTTCGAACGTATTCACCGCTCCAATCTCATTGGAATGGGTGTTCTGCCTCTGCAATTTATCGACGGCAAGAGCGCTGCAACCCTAGGACTTAAGGGCGATGAAACTTTTGCAATCTCTGGAATCACAGCCCTCAATACAGGGGGAGTGCCAAAGGAAGTCACTGTCACCGCCGGTGCGATCACCTTTAAGGCGAAGGTTCGAATTGATACACCAGGTGAGGCAGACTATTACCGCCACGGTGGAATTATGCAGTTCGTCCTACGTCAATTGCTTGGGTGATCTAGAATCTCTCGTGTGATCGAGTCAATCAAGAGCCCACAGGACATTAAGGGGCTAAGCCAGGACGAGCTTGTCTTGCTGGCGCAAGAGATTCGCACATTCCTTATTGAAAAAGTTTCAAAGTCAGGCGGACACTTAGGTCCCAACCTCGGCGTTGTAGAACTGACGATGGCAATTCACCGCATCTTTGATTCACCTCGCGATGTCATCCTCTTTGATACCGGCCATCAGTCATATGTTCATAAGATTGTGACAGGTCGCGCCGGCGAGTTCGATTTACTGCGTCAACGTGGTGGAATTGCTGGATATCCCAATCGCAGCGAGAGCGAACACGATGTCATTGAAAACTCTCATGCATCGACAGCGCTTTCTTGGGGTGACGGAATTTCTCGAGGTTTCTCAATTACCGGGCAAGACGACCGCAGCGTCGTAGTGGTTGTTGGCGATGGCGCACTGACGGGTGGAATGTCTTGGGAAGCCCTCAATAACATCGCAGCGGCTAAAGACCGCAATTTAGTTTTGGTTGTTAATGACAACGAGCGTTCATACTCACCAACTATCGGTGGAGTTGCGACATACCTTTCTACTTTGCGCGTCACGCAAGGCTATGAGCGCTTTCTTGACTGGGGCAAAGAAGTTCTACATAAAACCCCTGTGGTCGGTGCGCCAATCTATGAGACTTTGCACGGAGTGAAGAAGGGGATCAAAGATATTGTTGCCCCGCAAGGAATGTTTGAAGATTTAGGTTTGAAATACCTAGGACCAATTGATGGTCACGACTTTGTAGCACTCGAGAAAGCTCTTGCTCAGGCAAAACAATTTGGTGAGCCAGTTTTGGTCCACGTGATTACAGAGAAAGGTCGCGGGCATCAACCTGCGATCGAAGATGAAGCGGAAAAATTCCACGCTGTTGGCGTTGTTGATCCAGCTACCGGTGTCCCAATTACAAAGAGCGCCAAGTCCTGGACCAAAGTCTTCTCCGATGAGTTAGTTGAAATTGGTGGAGAGCGTGAAGATATCGTTGCGATAACTGCAGCGATGCTCGGCCCAACTGGTCTCGATAAGTTTGCGGCGGCTTTTCCCGAGCGCACTATCGATGTCGGAATTGCTGAGCAGCATGCGGTTACAAGTGCTGCAGGTATGGCATTTGCTGGTCTGCACCCAGTTGTTGCTGTCTATTCCACATTCCTTAATCGTGCATTCGATCAACTTCTCTTAGACGTTGCCTTGCATAAGGCCGGAGTTACATTTGTTCTTGACCGTGCCGGAATTACTGGTGACGATGGACCATCTCACCACGGTATCTGGGACATGGCACTTACTGGAATTGTTCCTACACTTCACTTGGCAGCACCCCGTGACAGCGCACGCCTCAAGGAAGTTCTCCGTGAGGCAATCTCAATTAACGACGCACCAACGGTGATCCGTTTTCCTAAGGGCGCAGTACCTGCAGATATTCCAGCCTTTGAACGTCGTGATGGAATCGATGTTCTCTACCGCGGTGAGAGTGCAGATGTGCTTCTCATCAGCGTTGGCGCGATGGCAACAATGGCGGTCGAGGCAGCATCTCAGGCATATCGCGAGGGCGTTGGCGTTACCGTGATCGATCCGCGTTGGGTGAAGCCACTTCCTAAGTCTCTGATCACAATGGCTGATCGCTACAAGAGCGTCGTCGTTGTGGAAGATGGAATCTCACACGGCGGAATAGCGAGTGCTCTCTCTGAAATGTTTAGAAGTGCAGGACTTGATACCCCAATTCATTCAATTGGAGTACCTCTGACTTTCATCGAACATTCTAAGCGCGCAGAAATTCTGAGCGATCTCGGAATTACTTCACAGAATATTGCCCGTGAAATCGTGGAATGGTCTAGCTCTACTTTGAAGGCAGAGATGCCACTCCCGCAGGATGAAAACGAGAACCGCAGACAGAATCGCTGATTCCTTCGCGGTCTAAGTACGGCAATATTCCTCCCAAGTGCATTGGCCATCCGGCGCCCATCAACATACAGAGATCGATTTCAGCAGGTGTCGAAACAACTCCTTCATCGAGCATCATGCGTGCTTCTTCAGCTAAAGCATTGAGTGCGCGAACTCGAACTTGTTCTGCCGTTGATGGCTTGTCACCCTTATGAATAAGTGCAACGGCTGCAGGGTTTGCAATAACAGAGCCATCTTCTGATTTGATGTAGAAGGTCTTAACTCCTTCTTTAACCATCGCCTCCATAGTGGGGGAGATGCGATAGCGGGGACCAAGATTTTCATGAAGAGTCTTTGCAACATGCAGACCAACTCCTGGACCAACAAGGCCAAGAAGTTCAAATGGAGACATTGGAAATCCGATTGCTCGCATCGCATTATCGGCAACCTCTGGAGAAGTACCTTCATCGACGGCATCGGTGATCTCACCCATGAAGCGAGTAAGAAGACGGTTGACCACAAATCCCGGAGCATCCTTACAGATGATCATGGTCTTCTTAAGGTCTTTACCGATATTCACCGCTGTGGCAGTTGTAGCGTCATCTGTCTTTGAGGTGCGCGCAATTTCAAGCAGCGGCATCACGGCAACTGGATTGAAGAAGTGGAAGCCCACCACGCGCTCTGGATGTTCTAGACCTTCACTCATTCGCTCAACTGAGAGTGAAGAAGTATTGGTTGCGAGAATGCACTCAGGAGAAACAATCTTCTCTAACTTCTTAAAGAGTTCCTGCTTCAGTGAAAGTTCTTCAAAGATTGCTTCGATAACGAAGTCGCAACCCGCAAAGACGTTCTGGTCGGCAGAGCCTGAGACAAGAAGTGATAGTCGTCCAGCAGATTCTGCACTCATGCGCTTCTTCTCAACTAGTTTTGCTAATTCATTCTTGACCCAAGCGACACCCTTATCTGCGCGCTCCTGATCAATATCTGTCATAACAACAGGACACTTAAGATTACGAACGAGCAGAAGAGCAAGCTGAGATGCCATAAGTCCAGCGCCAACAACACCGACCTTGCCGACCTTGCGTGCGAGAGCAGCCTTTGGTGCACCTTCAACTTTCTTACGCTTCTTCTGGATCAGATTAAATGCATAGAGAGATGCGCGAAGCGGATCAGACATGGTCAGATCAGCGAGTGTTTGATCTTCAGCATCAAAGCCAGCTCCACGTGTAGATGTCCGTGAAGCTGCCATAAGTTCGAGGGCTTTCATTGGGCTTGCAATCTCTGCTCCACCAAATTTCTTGAGAGCGATAGCGCGACCTGTTGCCAGAGCTGAATCCCAAGCAGGATCTTTGCTGTGGTCGATGCGTTCAATCTTTTTTGAACCGTTAAGAACAGATGCGGCAAATGCGATTGACTTTTCGAGGAAGTCAGCTGGTTCGAAGACGCTATCGACAACACCGAGAGCAAGGGCATCCTTAGCTTTCATCATGGTGTTGTTGTTAAGTGCATTTGCAATAATTACTTGCACAGCCTTTTCTGGGCCAATGAGCATTGGCAAGATTGTTGCGCCACCCCAACCAGGAACAAGGCCCAAAAATACTTCAGGTAAACCTGTAAATGCTGTCGCTGACAGAGTGCGGTACTTGCAGTGCAGTCCTACCTCTAGTCCGCCACCCAGAGCCAAACCATTAATGAATGCAAATGTTGGAATGCCGCACTCATCAAGTCTGCGGAAGACATCGTGTCCTAATTTTCCAATCGCAACAGCTTGAGAGCGATCACTTAGGAATGAGAGTGCAGAGAGATCTGCTCCTGCCGCAAAGATAAATGGCTTTCCAGTGATTGCAATCGCCGATGGCTTTCGTGAGATTGCCTCTGTGATTGCAGCATCGAGCGCCATGAGAGATTGCGGTCCAAATGTGTTGGGACGTGTGTGATCATGTCCGTTATCGAGTGTGATCAGTGCAAGTGATCCTGATGCACCGAAGGCGGATAAATCAACATCGCGCACGAGTGCATGGGTGATAACTTCTTCTGGAGCACCTTCTGGAAGAACGATTGTTGTCATGAGTTATGCCTTCTTTCCAAAGTGTGGGTTCTCCCAGATAACGGTTCCGCCCATGCCAAGACCGATGCACATGGTTGTTATTCCGTAACGAACATCAGGCTTCTCTTCAAAGGTGCGAGCGAGGTTGAGCATCAAGCGAATACCTGATGATGCCAATGGGTGTCCGACGGCAATAGCGCCACCATATGGATTTACGCGAGCATCATCATCTGCGATTCCAAAGTGATCGAGGAATGCCAACACTTGAATCGCAAATGCCTCGTTCACTTCGAAGGCTCCAATATCGCTGATCGTTAAACCAGCCTTAGCGAGGGCCTTGATTGTTGACGGAACAGGTCCATAACCCATGACTTCAGGTTCGACTCCGGCAAAAGCGAAGGTAACCATGCGCGCCTTTACTGGGAGCCCTAGCTCAAGAGCTTTTGCTTCGTTGGCTAGCAATGCTGCAGTTGCGCCATCGTTAAGGCCAGATGAATTACCAGCAGTTACGCGACCGGCTGGACGAAAAGGAGTTTTGAGTGTTGATAGACCTTCAAGAGTTGTAGTTGGACGTGGTGGCTCATCTACTGTTGCAATTCCCCAACCAAGTTCAGCGCTGCGAGCAGCCGTTGGGATTAGATCACGTTGAATCTTTCCATCAGCGTAAGCCTGAGCAGTTTTCATCTGTGATGCGAGCGCAAATTTATCTGCACGCTCTTTTGTTAGGTGCGGGAAGCGATCATGAAGGCGTTCTGCTGTTGCGCCCATTGCGAGTGCATCTTGTTCAACAATGCGCTCTGCGAGAAAACGTGGATTGGGATCAAGTCCATCACCGATTGGGTGGTTACCCATATGTTCAACACCGCCGGCAATTGCAATATCGTTTGCGCCCATTGCGATTGAGGCAGCCAATGTTGTTACAGCTGTCATCGCACCAGCGCACCAGCGATCAACTGAATATCCGGGGACAGTATTTGGCAATCCAGCGAGTAAGGATGCGCTTCGTCCTAAGTTCATTCCCTGATCACCGGTCTGTGTTGCAGCTGCGATTGCAACATCGTCGATGGCATCGAGTGGAAGTTGTGGGTTGCGCTCGAGGAGTCCACGCATCGCTCGCACCATCAGATCATCGGCGCGAGTTCCGGCGTAGAGCGAGCCGGCTTTACCAAAAGGGGTGCGAACTGCATCAACGAGAACAACGGATGCGCTAGTAGCCATGATTCCAACTTTCATAACGGTGAAGTTGGCTCTAGGTTACTGGTCAGTAATACAAAAAGAAAGAGGCGCAGGCTTGGACGCGCCTGTTGAAGGTGATCCGAATTACGCAACACTTTTGTTGCGTAATTCAACGTTCTGAAGTAGTGTTCCAGATATAAAGCAATTTTGACCTGGATTTCACCTATTGCGTAGAAAAGAGAACTTGTGAAGAAAACTGTCTTGGCGGCATCCCTTGGGGCAGTAGCCCTTGTTATTGGCTCAATTACCTGGGTTACAACCCAGTCCGAGAGCGGTAGTCGCGAAGACCAAAAGGTCGAGGAGATCACCATCTACTCTGGCCGTTCTGAAGAATTTATCGCACCCTTCCTAGCTCGTTGGGAGCAGGAATCGGGGATTACCCTCAATGTTCGCTACGGAGATTCAGCTGAATTAGCAGCCCAGATTTTGGAGGAGGGCAAGAACTCTCCGGCAGATCTCTTTCTCTCCCAGGATGCAGGTTCGTTAGGTGCAGTCGGTACTGCTGGCCTATTTTCACAGTTGCCTACCTCTGTGGGTGAACTTATTGAGAGTCAGTACATTGCTCAAGATCGTTCATGGATCGGTGTAACTGGTCGTGCGCGAGTGTTTGCCTACAACCCAACAGCAGTGACAACACTCCCGCTCTCGATCACAGATCTGACTAAGAGTATTTATCGAGGAAAGATTGGTATTGCACCAAGTAACGCTTCCTTTCAAGCATTTGTGACAGCACTGATTAACGAAAAGGGCGAAGCTTTTGCGCAGAAGTGGCTTACAGATTTAAAAGATAACGATGCAAAGATCTACCTTAAGAACAGCGCCATTGTTGAAGCTATTGATCAGGGAGAGATAGATCTAGGTCTTGTTAATCATTACTATCTTTGGGAAGTTTCCACTGCGCTTGGACGAGCGATCAACGTAAAGAATGGATACTTCACACCAGGAGATATTGGTAATTTGATTAACGTCTCCGGCGCGGGCATTCTGGCGACCAGTAAGAAGCAGGAGAGTGCGCAAGATTTAATCAATTTTCTGACCTCTGAATCCATCCAGAAATTATTTGTTGAGCAAACACACGAGTATGCACTCATCCCAGGAACATCGTCTCCGCAGGATCTTCCTGATTTAAAGAGCTTTGGTTCGCCTCTGGTTGATCTAGGGCAACTTGTCAATATTCAGAGAACTCAAGATCTTCTCATCAAGGTAGGTCTCTTGTAGTGAAGCAGTTGTGCAGTGAAAACTGAACGAAGACTAAGCTCATTCGGATTGAAGGCACTCGTCGCAATTGTTCTTGTTCTGATTCTGCAACCCCTTCTCTACTTGGTTATTCGCGCCAGTGAAAAATCCAGTTCACAGATTCTTTCCTTGCTCACACGAGAGAAAACCATTGATGTTTTGGTGCTCACACTCTCTCTGCTAGTGATCGTCGTTTTGGTGAATGTTCTTCTAGGTACTGCCATGGCTGCAGGTTTGCACTATGTGAAGATTCCTTACCCACGGCTACTCTTAGTGGCGACAGTATTACCCCTTGCCATTCCTTCGTATGTCTTCACCTACACATGGATTGCGCTCTTCCCGTCGATGCAGGGTCTCTGGGCTGCTGCATTCATCCTTGCACTCTCCACTATGCCTTACATGATTCTTACAGTTTTTACTGCCTTTCAAAAGATAGATCTCGCCCTCATTGAGGTGGGACGTTCTCTTGGTCTATCTAAAGTTGCTATCTTCTTTCGCATCATCTTGCCGCAAGTGCGACGCAGTATCAGCGCTGGTGCACTTTTATCAGGTCTCTATGTACTCAGTGACTTTGGCGCGGTTTCGTTGCTTAATGTTGAGACGCTCACCGTATCCATTCAGAATCTATTCAAATCTTCCTATGATCGAGGTGCTGCTTCGATTATTGGAATACTTCTATTCCTTGCTGCTGCCGTCTTCATCTCCTTCGAAACAAGACTTAAGGGAAGAGACTTTGAGACTCGAGGTAATGAAGGGTTCCAAAATTCGATTCGCCGTATAGATAGATCCGCGCTGTCGTTACTTACACTGAGCGTGCTTGCCGGTTATATTTTCTGTGCAGTGGCTCTTCCACTCTATGTTTTGGTTTCACGATTCCTAGCAAATCCTACGGCGGTTGCAGTTTCGGATCTTGTTACGGCTGCTGCTTCAACAGTGAGTGTGGCGGCCCTTGGTGCAATTGTTGCCTTTGCTCTATCGCTACCGTTGGCGTTCTTGATTTCACAAGGCAAGGGAAGGTTTACAACTTTCTCTGAAAAATCGATCCTTATTTCACACGCCCTCCCAGGAGTCGTTGTTGGATTAGCTCTAGTCTCTTTTGGTTCTCGTTTAGGTGGGCTGTATCAATCGATTTACCTCCTCGCCTTTGCATACGCGGTCTTATTTCTGGCTAAATCTGTCGCGTCCACCTCAAGTTCGTTGGCACTTGTCTCACCACAGCTCAAAGAAGTTGCTGCCACTCTCGGAAAAAGTAGATCAAAAATCGCAACCGAAGTTGTATTTCCCATTGCGCTACCAAGCATGTCTCTAGGAGTTCTCTTGGTGTTTCTCACAGCAATGAAAGAGCTTCCTGCAACATTGATGCTCAGACCAACAGGCATGGACACCTTGGCAACACAGATCTGGAGTGCTGCCTCCATCAGTCGATTTAATGAGGCAGCGCCGTATGCCTTAATATTGGTTGCAATTGCAGCTATTCCTACATTCATTCTGACTCTTCCTCGTGCCACTAGTAAAGAAGTCAGAGAGAATGAAATCGAGAAGAAGGTGAGGTTTCTGTAGATGACTTCACTGAGCGTTTCTCACCTCACCGTAAAATTTGGTGATCGCGAGATAATTTCAGACCTCTCACTAGAATTAGCAGAAGGAGAGATTGCGTCTCTCCTAGGCCCATCTGGATGTGGAAAGACAACACTTCTGCGTGCGATTGCAGGTTTGATCCAACCGAATGGTGGAACTATTCGATTTGGATCAAAGCTCGTTGGTGTTTCTTCAGTTGTGTTGCCACCAAGTAAGCGTGGTACGGGCTATGTTCCACAACAGGGCGCGCTCTTCCCGCACCTTTCAGTTGCTAAAAATATTTCTTTTGGTCTCGATCGATCTCAGTATTCCCGCAACGAGATTTCGCAGATCACAGCTGAAATGATTTCACTCATTGGTATGAATGGCCTAGAAGAGCGCATGCCTTATCAAATTTCTGGTGGTCAACAAATGAGAGTTGCCCTTGCGCGAGCACTCGCCATTAAACCTAAATTGATTCTTCTCGATGAACCATTTGCAGCCCTCGATGCCAGCTTCCGAGATGAACTGCGCACCGAAGTTATTGGCCTTCTGCGTTCACTGGGTTCAACTGCACTACTGGTCACTCACGACCGTGAAGAGGCGCTTGTCTCCTCGGATAGAGTGATTTTGATGCGTGATGGTCAAGTCGCCCAGAGCGGTACACCGGAAGAAGTGTACGAAGCACCGAATTCCGCCGAGATTGCAGCGAGCACGGGAGATGTATTAACTCTGCCAGCACGCAAATCAACGTCAGGTCTTATTGAATATCCGCTCTCTGCCTCTGGTAGTTCAATCGGTGATAGCCAATCAGGATATGTGGTTATTCGGCCAGAGGAAATCCGAGTGTCAAAAGATGCCGGTAAGGGTCAAGAAGGCCTACTAAGACATATTGATTACTACGGACATGATGCGATGCTCACAATTGATTTAATTAGCTCACACACAATCATTCGAGCACGTGTTGCGGGTCCAGCAGAATTTAGCGTTGGCCAAAAGGTCTACCTAGAACATCTTGGACCAGTTAGATACTTTTCTCTTCGCTAACTTCTTGCTGATCGGGCTGATCAGACTGATCCGGCTGTGCAACTTCTACTGCCTCTAGAGGCTCTTTCTCTAAGAGCGCTGATTCGAGGATTGTTACCGCAATTTCACGTTGCCAAGGGCGAGCACCTAGTTCGACAAGTGCTTGATCGACATGTCCTACGGGAGAGCTCCAACATATTCTGCGCACATGCTCGGGGGAGATCATGTTCTCCAATGGAATAGAGAGCTCTTCTGCCCGAAGTGAAAGATTGTGTCGAGCATGCGTAAGGGCGGCATAACGCAACGGATACTTTTCTCGCCACACTTTTACAGGCGGTAGTGCATCGCTCGCTGCTCGAACAGGCGGTAGATCATCTTCGGGTAGCGCACGAGCTGCTGCGATGGCAGATATCCAACGAGAAGCATGCTCTAACCAGCGCGCACGTAAACCAATAGGTCGCAACACCTTCTCAAGATGTTTCTTGTTTTCAAAAAGTGCATCATCTGTGACAGCTAGCGCAAGAGCTGAGATTGCGGCATCAGAAAGTAGTCGACCGGGAGAAATATCAAGTTCTTTTCCAAGTTCAAATCTAGATTCCCATAACCCTTTAACGACAGCGAGTTGACGTCGCTTCTTCACCTGATGCATTCCGGAAGTTCTGCGCCACGGATCTACGCGGGCGGGAGAAGGCGGCGCTGCCAGAATTGCTGCAAACTCTTGTTCTGCCCAATGCGATTTGTCCGCTGCCTCAAGGAGAGCATCGACTTCATCGCGTAATTCAACAAGAAGTTCTACATCAAGTGCTGCGTAGTTAAGCCAATCTTTCGGTAGCGGCCTAATAGACCAATCAACAGCCGAATGCTCTTTAGCTAAGGAGATACCAAGGAGAGATTCCAAAAGTGGGCCAAGACCGACTCGTGGCAAGCCCGCTAATCGTCCACCGAGTTCTGTATCAAAGAGGCGCACTGGATTTATTCCAACTTCGCGCAGGCACGGCAAATCTTGTGTACTCGCATGAAGAATAACTTCATCCGTTGCCAGAAGATCGTTGAGTTCTGCAAAGAGATGATGTCCGGGTCCAAATGGAATCGGATCAATGAGGTGAAGCCCTCCACCATTGCGCGCTATCTGGATGAGATAGGCGCGTGCACTGAATTTATAGCCACTTGCGCGCTCTGCATCGAGTGCAAAGGGGCCATGACCTTGAGCCAACCGAGCAATCGCATCTGAAAACATCTCTTCACTATCGATGACATCAGGTAGACCTGCCGATGGCGCTAAGAGCGGAGTTGGTACCGCAACTTCTTCAGTCATAGTGATGGGTTATTTACGTGACTTAGTAATTGATGTAACGCCATCTGCAATTGGCGGCAAGAAAGAAATTTCAGCTATGAGGTTGCACCATGCCATGACATGGTTGAGCAGAACCTGGCCGACATCCTCGCCTTGAGAAAGGGTTGGAGTCCAGGATGCACGAATCTCTATCTCTGATTCATTGTTGCGAGGGGAGAGCTTTCCAAAGGATGCACTAGAAACTCGAGTAACTGTTCCAGATGGTGCACTGTACGCGCAGCCATAACTATCTAAAGAATTCAGAAGCCAGGTCCATCCAACCTCAGGCAGAAGTGGATCCTCTTGCATTGCTGCATCTACATCTGCGCTCACAAAGGTGACACATCGAAATTCACCCTCCCACGTATCTTGGCCACCTGGTTCGTGCAGAAGAACAAATCTTCCTGTTGCTACATCATCTTCGGCATCGCCAACAAGACCGTTAGTGACATCTGCGGTGAATGCGAATGAGTAAGTTGCTAACTTCTGTGGGGGTGGAACTTCCTCAAGGATGATTTCACTACGGGGAGTTGCACTTCGAAGGACTTCAATCAATCGATTAAAGCCGGCGGTGTCCATTGCCTTATTCTAAATTGCGCATGCGCTCACCTGCGGGAGGCGGCACCGACTCTGCGCTATCTTCTGCTCTGTGGCCGCCCTAC
>JACCDH011691591.1_pt1 | contig 13112 bp, 8 predicted proteins | sample 7442481 | NCBI WGS metagenome assembly JACCDH01 (sample SAMN15323433, study PRJNA562643) | freshwater metagenome | isolation source: river surface water | place: USA:Blue River Watershed | collected 2017-08-15
ATAAGGGATCTAGATGAAACCACTATGAAACGCCTAAAAAAGAAAAAGGGCCCAGTCTTTCAACTAGGCCCTATATGAGTTGGTGCGGCTGGCAGGAATTGAACCCACGACCCCTTGGTTCGTAGCCCATCTTTCCAGATGAACTATTACCTATACAGATCAAACACTTATATAACCGAAATTGCACTATAGATTTTACAGTCAAAATCCTTTAAGTACTTGTTTTTATTGGGTTGTATTTTCTCTAATAGTACAGTTTTTTGCGCTCATCCGACTACCCTTTCAGGCTGAGCGTTGCGGTATCGGCTAGATCATTACCCATGCCGTACAGGTGAATCTCTGGGCCGACATTTTCCGCCTCGGCCCACGCCTGATCTTGGCGTAATGAAAGGCGGTAAACCTATTGAGTAGCCGTTCTAATGGCCTCTATTTGGTTGGCTGCTTCCCTGTATTTCCCGTTGTTGTCGATGATGGTGGAGAGTACGGCAGTAAGGTCAACGGTGGAAGTGGCTGAGTCAGAGCTTGTAGGTTCAGTTGGTTGACCTGTGGCGCTGGCGTTGAACAACCTGATAAAGCCAAAAGTAACGCTACAGTTAGAGCCAGAGCCATGAGCCATAGCAAAAAGATCCCGAGCTTGGGCTTGGTAGCCTGAACTTTTTGATTGCTCGGATTGAAGGACTTTGAAGAGCTGGGTGATGGCAAGGTCTTTTTTGGCTTGCTTTTCTGCGAGATCTTTTTCGTGGGCCTCTTTTTCCTTGAGGTTGTCTTTGCTGATTTTGGCTTCAAAGTAGTTTTTTTCGTAGTTGTGGCCAAGATATGCACCTCCTAAAAATGAGAGAACAGATGAAATGAGAATGGCAATCAGGCAATTAACGCCCGATGTTAAGAAAGCGAGTGGATTCATTTTTTAGTCCCAATGCAGACCTGATATTCGTTTTGCCGGCGATTGACCAGACCCTTAATCAAATTGCCTTTTCGGTCATGCGTGTACCAAGTCTTGTAGGACTCACAAGCAGCCTCGTATTGCTGTAGATTGGTGTAATAGACCATTGGCGAATTGCAAACTGCCGATGCTCCTGCGTTATAGGCGGCATCAACTAGCGCATCGAACTCGTATTGATAAACAGGCGCAGTAACGCAGGACTGCACGCCCTTAGCGTACCCATCGACCGATTTACCAAGAACCATGAGCGCCCTTTGTGGGGTCGTGGTATCGCCCTGCTTGACGCCTTTGGTTTCACCGAACCCGATAGTCCATACATTCCCAGTATCAGGATAGGCGGTTGACTTATACCCCTCGCTAAGCGCAAGCCCAATAATCATTGAACCGCTTACGGCTAATGCGGCTGCAGCCATCCGTTTATTCTCCATCAATGGACCTTTGCTTTACTAAGCGACTCACCATTGCTAGACCAGAAAAAACGGGCGCCAATATTGAGCAAATCACCATTAAAAATGAGAATTGATTGCGTGGAATATCGACTTGGTAAAAAGGAAGGACGAGAATGAGCCCACTGCATAAACCGGATAAAGCCATGAACCTCAAAGACCAAGCCTTTGCAACAATGGTTTTCCAGTTCGAATAGAGTTTCATTTTGAAAAGAAAAGTTTTACTGTGCCCCAAATAACTCCAATAGCCGCTACTGCACCAGCAATATATTTGACTGCGACCACGATATTGTTTGCGGTTTGCCAAGCCGTTACCAGCGCCTTAACATCAGCCGATAGTTGCTCTACTTTTTCAGAAAGGATTTCTACATCCTTACGGAGTAGCGCATTTTCTACGGCTTGTTCTTCTGAAGTCATGGTTAGCTACCCTTCGGATACTTAAGCTTCACCGCCTGACAATCTGCTATATATTTATCAATCTGAGCTTGGTCTCCCTTTACTACACCGTCTAGATAGTCGGTGATTGGGGGATATTCAGCAGAGCGTTTATCAACATAGGAAAGTGCTTCAAATTTAGCTTGAGAATCTTGAGCGTAAATAGCCTCTGCTTCTTCCTTGGTAATCTGAATTAAATCCTCTGTGATTAGAAAGTCTTGAGAGCCATCTAGCTCAAAGCCAAAAGTTTTATTACTGAGGTTTTTGTAGTATTTCATCGTAGTTCCACCCATCCACCTAAAGCAACACCATCAGCACCTGCCGAATAGTTTCCTCCAGCAGGGATGACACAAGTAATGGTTGCATAGTTATTTCCTGTTGATGTATAGAAGCCGTTAATTCCAGAAGCACCACCATCCGTAAAAATTTGAACGGCTTTGTTTCCAGCAACTCCACCACTTTGTCCCCAGATTGTTACAACAATTGGCTTACCTGTAGTATTGGTGTAGTTCGGACCGAATGCTCTACTTGCTGTTACATTCTGCCAAGTCTGTCCAGATCCGAGTGCTCCACCTGTAGCTCCCGTTCCACCATTGGCTACTGGAACAGCTCCAGATAATTTTGATGCAGCAATGGCTGCTAAATTAGTATCAGGTAGTAAACCACTAGTATTCGGCAGAAGCCTCGCTAGATTACGAGCGTTACTCATTGTTGTACCTCAACTTTAATAGCTCGAAGTTCATCGAGGGTTGTAGCTGTATCAGCTAATTTAGTAATGTCACGAAGACGATTCTTCTCTGCGACTACTGCGGAAGTATCCCCACCTTGCTCAAGTGCCTTTTGAAAGGCAATGTCTTGAGCTTGTAGGAGAGGTGTGCGTTCAGAGCGTAGGCGATCTTTTGTGATGTCCTTAGCTTTATCAAAGTTAATTACGATCATTGTTGGTACTCCCATGCGTTACGGAAAGTTCTATCTGTAGGGATGTCATCGGTATCTACGATCTTGTATGGCTTGCCTTTTGGTACATCCTTAGCTGCAACCCATGCAGCAAACTCATCGTCAGTCTCATCACGATAGACGGCTGGTTCGATGATGTTTATTTGGGTGTGCTCTGGGACATCTTCAGTAGCAGGTACAAGAACTTCTTCAGTAACCGCTTCTTTGACTAGTAGTTGTCTACGGGCATCTGGTGCTGGGATGATTACCGCTACACCACCGTCATCCGTAGGATAGATAATTCGTTTATTCATTTAGTTGTCCTTTGGTTAACGGAATACAATGCAACTAACCCAGTTTGAATCTCGGTTTACACCAGCTTCAAAGTGGACAAGCGCTATTTTTGAAGTGCTTGAAATACCGTAGTTTGCAAAAGTGTCTGAGCCGTTATTCGTAGCAGTCGGTTGCATTAGCCCACCTACTGCATAGTTCATGTCAGGCATTGCGTTAGTCAGGTTAACTTCGTAATAACCAACTCCTGTATCGGTAATGCTTGACACATTCCCACTAGCTCGAATAGCTACAGTACCAGTACCGTTAAAGTTCACCCAAGCACGACAGCCGTATGCAACGGCAGCACTTCCATATCCAGAGTTATAGAAAACATCCCCCACACTATTTATAAGTAATCGGGTTGCGTTTGCCACTCCATCATAGACAAAGAAATCTTGAGCATCTGTAGATCCAACAGATCTACCAACGGCAAAGCCAGCAGAATTATCGGCTTTGTTAAACCACATTCCGTTTTGTTGAGATCCAAATAGCTTTATATGGCCAGATAAGTTTGCCGTTGAAATACCAAGCTTAGAATTAGGGGAGGAAGTACCAACACCTAAGTTGCCACTAACAGAAGCATTACCACTACCATCCTTAGCAACAAACCCAGCATCAGCCTGTGCTCTCGTATAAGTATCAGCAACCAAGAAACTACCAAAGGCATAAACCCTTAGTTCATCCCCAGCTACAGCACCAGAAGCTAGAACAATGCTAGAGCCAGTAGTCGCTGTGTAATCAGTACCATTCTTTAAGTCGATACCATTTAAGGTCAAAATGACAGCACCAACGGTATAGGTCAGCGATTGACCGTTAATGTCATTACCTGAGAATACGGTTTGACCCGCAGTAGCCGTAAAGTTAAATACTGCGAGAGTAGCTACAGCAGCAGAACTAGCATCAATCCAGCCAGAAGTTGTATAAACACGCATCTTGCCAGTAGTGGAGTTCTCATAAAGAGCACCATCCTGTAGCGGATTGCCGTCATTATCTAAACTAGGATCAGAAGTCTTAGAGCCTAAGTAGCGATCATCAAAGTTATCGAGGAGTGCAGCAGCAGAGGCAGCGGAAGAAGCTGCGGATACGGCTGAAGCAGCAGAGTCAGATGCACTTGCAGCGGATTCGGTGGCTTTTGTTGTTGCGATTGCGGCTTTATCAGTAGAAATTACTGCTTGGGCAGTTGATACATCAGCCGAAGCACTTGAAGAAGCTGCAGAACTAGCGGAGTCTTGTGCGTGTTTCTTGGCAGAGAACTCACCACCAGCTACTGCACCAGTAGTTTTAGTTGCCCAGTCATTCGCTAAATTTGCGGAAGCAATCGCATTTGTCTCGGCGGTCTCGGCATGAACCTCGGCTAATTCCGCTGCGGTCTTTGCTGTCTCGGCAGCATTTTTATAAGTTAACGCAGATGATGCACTTGAACTTGCCTCAGCAGCTTCAGCAATCGCTACAGCCTCGGAATCGCTTGCAGACGCAGCGGCAGCCACCGCATTATTTGCGTTTGTGGTCAGCGTATCAATAATCTGATCCGGTGTAACGCTACTTGAAATATCCGTTTTTACGGATCGGCTTGCTTGCTCGGCTAATTGCTGAATTTGAATTGCTTGACGATCTAAAGCATCGTTAACCGTTTCTGGATAAAACCCACCAAGATTCGTCAAATCAAGAGTTTGGGTGTACGCCATTGAACTAGTCAGCGTAATTAAATAACCCGTAACTGGCGCACCAGTTAACATGGTGATATTGCCGCCAGGGTTACTATTTTGATCTGCGTTTAGGGATACGCTGTAATCCGTACCCATGACCAGAGTGCTTTCTACGCCATCTGGATTTGTTCTAACAACGGCCACATCGGAATTGGCAAACACTTTAAATGAGAACGGAAATACCGCTGTCGTTCCATTGCCTAAATATGGACCTGCTTTTCTGATTGTGCTATTGACGGTCATGCGCAGCGCTCCTGATGATGGCATTCATGCTATCTACAGGAAGCTGCGACACGGGAACCCTAGGGTCTAGCGTTGAAACCCAAAAAGAATAGCACCAGGGTTTTGAGTCTCCCCTTCGGATATGGCTATAACGCCATCCACGGTACGATTGATCTGGGCGCTTGGTAAGTGCAAGGCAATACCGCCGACATTGATTAAGGATCTGGCTAATGCCCTATCTAGCTCACCTTGGCCAATTTGCTTGCCTAGCTTGTCTAGCTCTTGGAAGAAGCGTAAACCCGCTGGGCCACCGTAGGCAGTATCAAACAGCTTCGTACCAGTGAGGTATTGAACTGCACCAGTCGCTTCGCGTATACCAACCATCAAGCCCATGAGATAGCTAACTTGATTGGCCGCAAGCTTTTTGGCGATCTTTTCCCAATCATCGCCATCATCACCGCTTGGTGTAAGAGCCTCTACTAATAAGGTTGAAAGCACTGATGGCACGGAATACAGCAATAGGAAGTCCCAAGCTAAACTCATCACTTCTATGGGACTCTTAAAGTTAGTTTGCTTAGTACGATCTACCCCCAAATTGTAGGCAGCGCTAAAGTAGCCATAAAACAAGGTAAAGAGCTTATGCACATTACTACCGCGCTGCACTTTGGCCAAGTCTTTAATCTGCCCACCGCCCTGAGAATCCAAGACGGCCTGATCTGCCCTAGCAATCGCAGTGGCTTCATCCACGCCATTCTCAGCATCTATCAGAGCAGGATCAGCCAAAGCCTTCTGGTACGCGCCCCACCAAGTCGGCATATCCGCTACCAGTTGAAATGATTGCATTGGTACAAACATCAACGCATCGAGCTTTTCACGGATCTCGCCTTTTCCTTGGACAATCGATTGCACCTCATTCACCTCACGGTTTAAGGTTCTGGCGCGATTGCGCATAAATTCAGACTTCTCATGCACTTGCTTTACCAAGCCGATCGGTGATTTTGCCCATTCCGCAACACCTAAAGCTACCCAGCTAGTACCAATACGCACCATTGATTGAGTCAATCCTAATGGTTGAATCAGGGTATTCATTAAATTAAACCCTAATCCCGCTACTGCAGCACCCGAGCGTAGCGGAGTTAAGACCTTAGACAGCGTATCCATATCAGGCGAATCGCCTTTAGCAACGTCAGCAATGGCCGACTTAAATTGCGCAATCACATCAGCCCCAAATCCAGTACGAATGGCGTGATCTAGGGATTCATTTTTGATAATGCGATTGGCATCAATAACCCACTCATGCCAGGTCAAATCATGGATCACATCATTCACACCCCTAAAGAGGGCATCCCAAGTCAGGATCAATGGACGGCCAGTTACTTCTTCGGCGCGATCCTTGGTAAAAGATCGGCGAGTCGTGGCGGCATTAAACGCACCACGCATCATTTGCTTGGCGGCTTCGGCATCGGCAAACTGCTCTGCCCTACCCGATTGGCGTGGATCGTACACAATCGGGAAGTAGCCGCCACGCAAATCGATCTGCTCACCATCTTTGGTGGTTACGGTCAGGCGTTGTGGCTCTATCCAGTTTGGCTCTTTGCCCATGACACGACGCTCTTTTTCGGCGATCAACGGGCGATAGGATTCAAAGAAATCCCAGATGTTCTGCACAAAATTCCAGTCGGCAGTTGTGAGGTTTTTCATTACTGGCACCAGCTGCTCAATCTGCCATCCGCGACCATCCAATAAACGTTGCATATTGCCGGCATTACCCATATTCAAAGCAATCACGATTTGTTCACCGCGATTTAAGCTCCCATTGATAGTTGGGAAGTTTTTGCCTTTACCGCCAAACTTGCCGCCTTTGAGAATCGGATCAAGTAATGCAGAGAGGCGATGAGTCGCATCAGCGCGCATCGTGGCTTCATGATCGCCAGCTTTATTCATGCCACGAATCAAATACTCCCACATGGGGCCATTCTCTTTATAGCCGTCTAACTCACGGGCAAGACTGGCCGTTTTACGATGAGCGGCAAAAAAACCTTTGAATAAGCGCATTGCACGATTACCCAAGGTATCGCGGGTACGGTTATCAATTTGACGATTATGAGAACTTTCCTCTACCGACTGGACCATCTGGTTAATGATGTCGGAGAAGCGACGCTTGTCTTGGGCAGTAAGTAATTTTTCTTTGAGGCGCCCTAAATGCTCGATTTGCTTAATTGAATCAATCAAGCCACGCAACTCTTCGACCGCCATATCCTTATAAGACTGGCGGTAGGCTTCGGCTTTCACCTTGTTTGGTAGATCGACTTCGATTCCAAGATCTTCTTGCTGAGTAATCCAAGCAGCCAGAGATTTGCGCTTATCAATGTTTTTCAGCGTGGTTCCTTTGCGCAAATCAAAGCGCTCGAGAATGGCATCGATCTGCTCTAGGTAATCAACGTCTAAAGCCTTGCGCGTGCCTTCATTGTCAAACTTAGCCAAGTAACGTAAGCCTTTTTCGACTTCATCCTGGGCATCATAAACAGCCTTGGTAGCATAGGTATTGATAATCTGGTTACGCTTATCGGCAGCAGCTTGCTCTAGATTGCCTTCTTTTAAGGCTTTCTCAGCAGCCTTGGCTGCACGCACTTCGGACGCAGCATACGGCGCTGGTTTGAGGTTGCGAATGATCAGGCGATCAATCATGTTTTTGGCAAACTCTTTGGCTGCGCTGATCAAGACTTTAGGCTTGCCAGTCGCTTTATTGAGTGCGTTCAATTCAGTCGCTACGAACTTGGCTCTAGCCTCATTGTGGATTGCCATATCCGCAGCCTTTTCCAAGGCTTCTGGGCTAGTAATATCTCCATAACGCTCTAGCATCATCTGGTCAGTCAGATTGGCAATAGCCTCTTTTGGGCTTGGCAATGTTAAGAAGGATTGCACCAGCTCATCACCTGAGCTAATACCAAATTGTTCGGCTACCAAATCAGGGTGAATCCCGTTCATCGCCACCATCTTCATGGCTTCTAATCGGTTGATCTGATCTCTAGGTACGGGTAAGCCAACTAACTCACCAAAATCTAGACGGCCAGCACCAATCTCTTCGAGGTTTAATCCTTCACCAGCACGACCTTCTTGGCCAAGCAACCTAGGGTCTACGCCAATCGCATATTGAGGTTCACCCCGTAGTTCAGCGTCGAGTTTATCTTCGAGTTCTCGGGTGTCAAATTTGCCATGCTCATCAATGGAGAGATAACCATAATTAGCAAGGATCTCGCCCATAAAGTCTAAGGACTCACCGCCGTTGCGTTTGAAGACATACTTGCCAAAAGCGGGCATGGGACTTTTCATCTTCGGATCTAAGCCCATCAGGGCATCGATCTCTTCACGCTTAAGACCGCCTAACTTGGCAATTGCCGTAAACATCGAATCGACTTCAACGGTTACGGTATCTTTATCGGATTTAGGCAGCTCATCAGGGACGATCTTTTGATCTTTGTCCATGCGATTGGTGAGGAATGTCCAGGCGCGATAAATCGGCTGCCTCAAGACTTCACGGCGCGCATCCATCATGACTTCAGCACGACGGGCGACATTTTGCTTTTGCAGCTTTTTAATGATCTTGCCCCTGGCATTATGTAGCCACTGCATATCTTTAAGGCCTTTAGCCTCTAATGAAGAAACCGCCTCCATAGATGCGTCCATGTCAAGCGCATGATAGGCGGCGAACTCTTCTGTAGTCATGCCGGCCTGATTTTCGGATTCAAACAACGGCATCATCGATCTACCTTGTTCTGCCAATTGAATTTGCTCGGTTGAGGCCAACATACGATCAAATACCTGACGGATCGAATCATCTAACTTGCCTGCTTCTGGGTATTTTTCTACAAATTCTGCGCTGGTAACAATTTTGTAAACGTGCATGAGCCATGCTCGGAAGGCTTGGAATATGCGCTGTAATTCAATCGATGGGGCTTTGCCTTCAAACAAATAGCGCTCAAAAGACTCGGCAGTACGCTCATGGTAACTACGCTTTTCTTCTGAGCTTAATGTGTACCACTGGTTTAACTGGTCATTCAAAGTGCCTTGTAATCCATGCCATTCGAGCATCTTGCTGACATCAGCCATCAATTGACGCTCACCATCGGTTAAGAAACTCGCGCCCATTTCAACGGCAGTACGATTCAAATCGGCTGCTAAGTTAATATCGCTTTCAAAGAAGAAATGGCCTGACTCATGCAAGAAAGTGGATAAGTCTGCGGATTTGAGCAGGGTAATAATGCTTGGAGATTTGCTGATGTCTGATCCAAAAGCAATCTGACCACGCTGGGCTTGGAATAAAGTCTGTCCTGACATTACGGCCTGGCGTATTTCTGGGGTAACAGTAAATCCAAGCTGGGTAATACTTTCCATTTCACCGCGAATGGACTCATCCCCATGGCCTAGCTCTTGGCGCTCCATGATGTGAGTAAGTCGCTCGGCCTCATCAAAATCACGACGGCGCTCAGCTGCTTGGATCTGGTCGTAGGTTACTTTCTTTTCTGAACCTATTTCCATAGGCTCAACTTTGCCGCCACCCACCTTTTTCAATACATCATTAACCACTTGAGGCACGATCTTATCGTAGTAATTCACCATGCCTTCACCGCCGACTTTCAAATCAGCACCCTCTAAAGTTCTAGAGTTATATTTTCCTTTTTCGGAATCAAGCAATTTTTTTGCAATGTCTTTTCCAACATGATCTTCAACCTCGCTCTCAGGCATCTTTTTACGAATAACCTCGTTGCCGTTTATATCCCAGGCATATAAAGCACCGCCTTCTGTGTACTCCAATTTATCAATATGTTTACTTAAATCATATCGATCAGCTGATTGTTCACCATTTACAAAAGCCACCTTGTCGTAACCATTTTCAGCGGCATAACGCGCAATGCGCTTGATTGCCAGCCCAGTCCAGGCTTTTGCGTCCTTGAGTGGCGCATCCGGCACTCCTTGATAGCCAGTGGTATTGGATTCGGAATCGCGCGTATCGGGGCGCAGCTTATTCATAATGTCAGCCCACTCTTGCTTTTGCTCTGGAGTGGCATTAACACCAATAGATTCAATTTCTTTGCGTCTTGCTTCTAGCTTCTCAGCATCCTTAGGCATGTATCCACGCTTGCGACCTGCTTGATGCCAGTCTGATTGGATCTCTTCTACAAACAAAATCTTATTGCCATCAGCATCAGTACGATCATTAAATCGAATGTGTGCCAGGACATTTGGTTGATCCCAGTGCGATGATCTGTACTCTGGAGTGCTTGGCGATTTTCTAGCAACGCCTGGCATCTTATTGATGACCCCTTGCTTCTCATTTCTATTAAGCGTATCCCATGATGGATCTCCACCCTTTTGTATGAAGCTTTCGTAATACTGTTTTCCAGACTGCTCAAGATTTAATATCTTGCTTGGAAGAGTAATCAACAATTCTTTGTAATTTTCCCCGCCAGGCAATGTGTACTTGCTATATTTTGTTTGACCGTTGCCATGCTGATTAGCTAATTTCTGCAACGACTCTGGCAACTCTTCAAAAGTTACTTCTTCACCATCTGGATCTGTGAAATAGACAGCATTAGTTTGACGATCATCCTCAATGTCATACCCTTGCTTATGAAATTCCTCGGTGATTTTTGATAACGGAATATTCCCCAATTCAACTTCACTAAGATGCACGCCGTTCTCATTGATAAACTGCGCAAGCTGCTCTTTAGTGAGCTTTTCCTTACCCTTTAATTCTAGGTAGTCTTTAATGCCTGACCATTCAATTTCCTCCTTTTTAACGCCTGGGAGTGAATTGATGATGGGCAGCCAGTCTTTTGCTGGCGCTGTGGCTTGTTTTGCAGACAATACCGCTTTAGCAAGCCCAGAATAAAAAATGGGATTGGACTGGTTATAGGTATTGCTTTTTGGTTCTAAGCGTTTTAGACTGGCTATGTCCTCATCGGACAGAAGCCCCGTAAACGGCTGGAGCGAGTCTTGCTTAAATGTAAGCTTTCCAGATTGCCCTGCGGGGTTTTCTATTTCGTAGTGGTCATAGTAACGATTTCCATCGTTAGCAACACGCACTACGATCTTGAGCTTTGCCTTCTCATCACCTAGATTTACAGTCGTTTCATAAAAACGAACTTCTTTAATCGTATTGCGATTTTTATCATCCGGTTCTGAATGGGTATATTTAGCACGGCTAATGATTTGATCTAAAGCAGAAAGCGCCAATGCGCTCAGTTTTGATCCGGTACCAGAAGCGCCATGCTTAATTCCTTGCTTGCTGATAATGATGTCTTTGCCGTCTGACTCATTCTTTACTATTGAATTAGCAAAATTCTTTTTAGCATAATCAGCCGCAGCCTTCTTAATCCCTTTGGTACTTTGATCTTCAGTTTTAAGAAATGATGTATCAAGCACTACATGGTGCTTCTGATTCAGAACAACATCACCAGTAGTTGATTCAAATCCATCGCCGGCTACTTTCAATAAATGTTTATTAAATAGCTCTTCCGGAGTCATACGCAGCTGAGCAGCGCGAACCGCTGTACGGGTAGCGATCAATGTTGCATCGATCTCATTCTTTTGCGCAGTAAAGCGATTGGTTTCGTTCAGATTGTCCAATACCGCCTGATAAACACGATCACGGCTGTCGTTAAAACTCTGATCTTGGTAGCTCTTACCTAATACGCGCTCGACTTCTGCCTGTAGCACTTCTCCTTGAGTTTTAATGAACTCCTGCGCTTCTGCTCGGCTCATGCCCTGCGGATCAGTTTTAAGATGTTCGATTAATTGCTGTGAATAGGTCTGACCGGCTAAATGCGTTGCAAATTCCGCAATCGGAATAGATAGATCCGTATTCGTTGCTAATGACTCTTGAAGCTGAGCGCTAACCAATGGTGAAGTTTTAGTAAATTCTTCAAGACTAATTCCGGCTTGGTCTAAAGTCTGCGCCAATGCCTTTGGCTCGATATAAATATGGTCTACTGGGCCATCCTCTAAAGCTGATTGCAAGAATGTCTGGAATGACTCGGAATCCCTAGCGCGAACCTTACTTGCCGTTGCTAATGTATTTAACTGTGTTAATAATTCTGCTGAATTTTCTGCCTGTTCAACCTGCACATCACCGCGTGCGGTAGCCAGTTGAATTCCTTTAATTAAGGCAACCTGGCCACCCCCACCGAATGCAGTAGCAAGCGCCGTTTGTATTGCAGCGCTGGGTCTATCTGACAGGTAATCCGATAACGATTTATCCTTATTTTCAGGAAGAATCGCCCAATCGTTTAAATCCTGTAGGGCAGTTGCGATCTGCTCACCGCCCTGTTCTTTCAGGAAATATTCCAATGCTTTAGTGCCGAAATGACCAGGCTTTAGCAAACTAAAGAGCGCTGGCATTCCAATCATTTCTGTACCAGCCTCGATGACCCCTTGTGAGGTTCCATAAACCAATGCAGTAGATTTATCAACGCCCTTATCTCTAGCTTCCCCATAGGCTTGCCCACCGGTAGTCAAGCCCATCGATGTCAATATAGGCGCCATTTTTCCGGTAATACCCAATGGGAGTTGCAATACATTCAACCCAAGAGACTGCATTCCGGAATACCAAGATTGCTCCAATAAACTATCAGGCTTTGCCATTAAGTCATTTTTGATCGATCTGGACTTTTGACCCATTTCTGCTGAGAACTCAGTTAATGGCTTGCCGACAGCATCAGGTAAAAATTCAGACCCAGCCCTCAGTAATCCCCACGCACCTTCATTAAACGCTGGAGCGCCAGACAAAATAGCGCTTCCGGTGTTCTTAGCAAAACCACCAGCTTTCTCAAGAAATGGTTTCATTTGCTTAATTCTTGGAGTCTCGTTGTTAAACAAAGACTCAATGCTGCTTAAATTAGCAACATCATCATGGGCTATATTGGCATTTTGCTGATTGCTTAGATACGTTGATGTTTTTGGGAATCGATCAGCCAACATTCCAAAATCGGTTTGCTGCATTTGAATCTGCTGCTGAGCCTCTGGTAGGTTATCGCGCACAGCATCAACCGGAATTTTTAAAGTGCTTGCTACGCGTCTTGCCTCAGCCTC
>JACCDH010775246.1_pt1 | contig 13108 bp, 12 predicted proteins | sample 7442481 | NCBI WGS metagenome assembly JACCDH01 (sample SAMN15323433, study PRJNA562643) | freshwater metagenome | isolation source: river surface water | place: USA:Blue River Watershed | collected 2017-08-15
GGTCTCAATATTGGACACAAAGTAATGCTGCCAATCAATACAAGCAAATTGACAACTATTCTATCAGTACTTCAGACTACAATGGTGCTTGGAATGGTATGTTTGATGGCTTAGGCGATATCAGAAATGTAAAAAGAAGAGCATTAGCTCTAGGAAATTGGAACTATTATTTAATCGCTACTACTCTAGAAGTTCAAGCTTCACAAATTCTAACAGATTTTTATGGTAGCATTCCATATAAAGAAGCTAACAATTCTTCTATATTAGAACCGAAATTCAATACAGGAGAAGAAGTTTACACGTATATGATAGAAGATTTGAATGATGCCCTATCAAAATCTTTAGCAGCTTCTAAAGGCGATGTGCCTGGTAAAGACGATCTAATATTTGGAGGTAATATGGCAAATTGGACAAAATTTGCCAATACTTTGAAATTGAAAATTTATATGCGTCAAACATTGAGTTCAAGAGCAGCGATTGCTAGTGCTGGTATTACTCAAATGATTGCTGCTGGAACCCAATTCTTAACTGTTGATGCAGGAATGAATCAATTTACTGATGCACCTGATCAAAGTAATCCTTTGTATGAGTACAACAACAGAAAATTAAATGTTGCTACAAACTTAAGAATGAGTACTACTTTAGCTTCTTTCTTTGATGCCAATTTGGACACAAGAAAAGCAAAATACTACCTAGCTGGAAATTCATTAAATCAAGGTGACTATAATAGCACTGCAGGTGCCGGAACAATTGCTGTAGTAAGTTTAGCTGCAACCACTCCTGCCCTCTTGATGAGTAAAGAAGAAAGTTTATTCTTGCAAGCTGAAGCTATGGAAAGATTTAATTCGGGCACTGGAGCAAAAGCATTATATGATGCAGCTGTAAACGCTAATTTCGCAAGATACGGTTTATCTGGTGCAGCATTTGTAGCAGGACCTTATGCTTATCCAACAGGATCTCTTGAAAGCAAAATTGAAGCTATCATTGTTCAAAAATGGATTGCAAGTTTCCCAGGCAATGGTTTTGAGGCATTTTTTGAAAAAAATAGAACTGGTTACCCTAAAACATCACCAGTAGCTCAAAGCGTTGCTGGTTATGTTCCTGGACAAATAGTTTATGCAAAAAATGGAACTACTGGCGGTCTCTTCCCAAAAAGAATACCCTATCCTTTATCTGAGAGAAATGCAAATCCAAATGTACCAGCATTAGTACCAATAACAACCCCAGTTTGGTGGGATTAACACATAATATTATGAAGAAAATAATTATAGCCCTTTTAATTGCAAGTTCGTTTTTAACAGCTTGTACTACGGATGATACTGCAAATGTATCCAAAGTGACCTATTTCCCAATATTCACTATATTAGGATCAAATCCATATTTTGTAGCTGCAGGAACTCCATACACAGACCCAGGAGCAGTAGCAAAAGCGGGTTCAACTATAATTCCTCATACAACTTCTGCTTTAGGAAAATATAGAGGTACAGCAACTTTAGACACCAGCAAATCTGACGAATATTCGGTGACTTATAGCGCTACAAACTCTGATGGCTTTGTTGGTACAGGAACAAGAAAAGTAATAGTTTGGAAAAACGGTGACTTAGTTACTAGCATTGAAGGTCTTTATACTTGTACAATTTCAAGAAATGGAGTAACTCCTAGTGCAGCTTATAAAGACATTAAATATATTTATATATGGAAAAACACTGATGGAAGTTATCAAGTTTCTGATGCTTTTGGAGGATGGTATGAATATGGAAGAGCATTAGGAGTAGGCTATATAACCCCTAGTGGGAAAATAAATGCAGTAAATATTCCAACGAATTCATTTACTTTTCCAGGAACATTAACTAACTCAGGCTTTGGAGGTACAGCCAAAATAACTGATTTAACTGTTAATGCCGCTACAAAAACTGTAGTACTAACGTCTAGTTGGCTGGTAAGTGGTACAGCTTACACATTTATTGCAACAATGAAACAAGTTCAACCTTAAAACAATAAAGATGAAATTAATAAAAAATAATATAATAAAAATACTTTTTGGTATACTTATTTTGTCTACTGTCTCATCTTGTGATGAGGCCGGTGATCCAAATTCAGGAGGAACAACCACAAAAGATTTTTCTGGGGATTGGTTCATATCTCTAAAAGATACCGATGGTGCAGATATAGGTGGAGGTGATTTTTTCCTACATCACACCTACAATACTGCTGATAATGACAACACCTTGTGGATCGATGACGAAAAACACGGCTATTTGATTAAATGTAAAGTTACTATGAATTTAGCTGACGGAACATTTACAGCCACTGATGCAGATAATGCAAATGACCCTGGAACTAAGGTAACCATCACAAATGGTAAAATTGAAAAAGGAGCAGGAGTTTCTAAAGCAGGCCACAAAGTAGATAAAATTACTTTTACAGCTCACTTCAGTTATGATCCAGCAGGATATAACATTATACATACTGGTCACAAAAGAACTGGGTTTATAGAAGACGAATATTAATTTTCTATATAATAATATTATTAAAAACCATCACGATTTGCGTGATGGTTTTTTTTTACAAAATGATAAATTTAACTATTGTCATTTAATCATAATAACTTACATTTGAGAAGACAATAAAAATAATTAATTTCAGTATGAAAAAATTAATACTTACCAAAATCCTTAGTTTAGTTTCTTTTATAATTCAGGCACAAGAGTCCAACTTTTGGAAAAAAATAAATCAAAACGACGTGTCTTCAATAGAAAAAAATAAAATTGAAAAAATATCAGAAGATATGCTACTATTTCAACTAAATGAAATAGGGATGAAAAGCACCTTATCCAAAATAAATGATAAAACAGCATCTGAGGATAGTGTTACAATTAGCATTCCCAATGCAGATGGAACTTTAGAACAATTTACTGTTCGTGAATCTTCCAATTTTGCACCTGAATTACAAACAAAATATCCGAACATAAGATCATATAAAGGTGTAGGGATTACAGATCGAAGTGCAACTATCTATTTCAGCTTCTCACCACGAGGAATTCAAACTATGGTAGTTAGACCTGATCATGACTCAGAATTTATAGAATCGTATTCAAAATCCAAAGCCATATATAAAATAATTAGTTCAAAAAATCGATCTACTGATAATTTTTCAACTGCTTGTTCTACTGAAGATTTGGAATTAAACACACTATTAAAAAATAAAGTAAGTAAAATTAAGGCTAACGATAAAGTATTCAGAACTTTTAGATTAGCCTTATCTTGTAATGGAGAATACTCCAACTATTATGGAGGCACTTTAACAGGAGCATTAGCGGGTATGAATGCTTCTATGACAAGAATAAATGGAATTCTTGGAAAAGATTTAGCTGTGAAGTTTGAAATTATAGCGAATAATGATTTGTTAGTATTCTTAGACCCTCTTACCGATCCTTACTCAGATTCGGCAACAGGTGCAGATAACGCAAATGGAGCAACTTGGAATTTAGAATTACAAAATACATTAACATCATACATTGGAAACAGTAGCTATGATGTCGGACATCTATTAAGCGGATCCGGGGGTGGTGGAAATGCAGGATGCATAGGCTGTATATGCACTAACCCAACTCCTTCTGTTCCAAGAGGAAAAGGAAGCGGATGGTCAGCTCCATATAGAAACACTCCCGAAGGTCCAGATTTTGATATTGATGTTGTTGCCCACGAAATGGGGCATCAATTGGGAGGGAATCATACATTTTCATTCAAAGTTGAAGGTAGAGGTGCTAATATTGAGCCAGGAAGCGGTTCTACAATAATGGGATATGCAGGATTTGTGATCCCAACTAATCTAAATATACAAGCACATTCGGACGACTATTACAGCGTAAATAGTGTACAGCAAATTCAAAGTAATCTATCCTCTAAAACTTGTTCTGTAAACACAGTTATAAACAATAGCCCTCCTATCATTAATGCTGGATTAGACTATACTATTCCTAAAGGTACTGCCTTTATTTTAAAAGGATTGGGTTCAGACCCAAATGGAGATATTGTAACCTACACTTGGGAACAAAGCGACAATGCTGTCACTTCAATTGATGCCAATAGTATATGCTTTCCTACCAAAGCAGACGGACCTCTTTTCAGATCCTTAAAACCTAGTGCAACTGCCACACGATATATGCCTGCTTTGAAAGACGTTTTAGCCAATACCTTAACAACACAATGGGAATCTGTGTCGAACATCGAAAGAACGCTAAGCTTCTTTTTAACAGGCAGGGATAATGCAGCAACCGGAACATCACAAACCAATTCTGATGACATGAATGTAAATGTTAGTGGTACAGTGGGTCCATTTTCAGTAACTTCACAAAATGTAGAAGATATTGGATGGAATCAAGGTAGTAGCCAAAACATAACTTGGAGTGTAAATGGGTCTGAAACATTATCTGGAGCAGCCAATGTAAATATAAAATTATCAACAGATGGAGGCTTAACCTTTCCAATTACTTTAGCTTCAAATACACTAAACGATGGTTCAGAAACCATTACAGTACCTAACATTATGTCAACAAACTGTAGATTATTAATCGAACCTACCGCTAATATATTTTATGCAGTAAATAGCAAAGTTTTTGCAGTAGGCTATTCCGTAACATCCGATTGCAACACCTACACCTTTTCAACACCAGTTTCTATACCAGACAATTCTCAAACCTATACTACAAGAACAATTAATGTCTCTTCTACTGCTTCAACAATTGTAGATGTAAATGTTACTATCGGAGTTGAACACACCTTTATGCCTGATGTTCAAATAGAAATTGTCAGCCCTCAAGGAACAACGGTTATTCTTCAAAAAAATAGTTGCGGAACTAAACTAATTGCCAATTATGATGATTTAGGAACAGCACTAAATTGTAACTTAACTACATTACAAAATGCAATTCCTTTTCAATCTTTAAATGTATTTAACGGTCAAGACCCTGCAAATACTTGGACACTTAAATTCCGTGATATTAGCGGTGGAGATATAGGTACATTAAATTCGGCCTCTATAACCATTTGTACTAAAACATATACCCCATTGAGAACAAATCATTTGAATTTATCGAATTTTGCACTGTATCCAAATCCAAGCAAAGGCCAATTTAACATTCAATTCTCTAGTCAATCAGAAAATGACGTTACCATCTTTGTACACGATTTATTAGGCAGAAAAGTATTTGAAAACAATTACAATAAAACCAGTTCCAACTTTAATAAAGATATCCAATTAAAAAATGTAACCTCTGGCGTTTATCTGCTGACTATTGTAGATGGAAATAGAAAAGAAGAGAAAAAGATTATAATTGAATAATCACTTTTACTAAATTTTTCAATCTGTAACTGGATAATGCTACCCTCATTTGTAGAAAATAGAAAATTTACATTATCCAAAACGATAAACTACCTTTGCAAAATTGAAAAAGAACATATAATATTCGGAATAAGAGCCATTATTGAGGCACTACAATCAGGTAAAAAAGTACACAAAGTATTTATACAAAAGGAAATATCTTGAGAATAAAAGTTAGTATTATAAATCTAAATATAGTATAAAAAAACAGGACAAATATGGAATTATATTCCATATTTGTCCTGTTTTTATTTCATATAGTTGTAAAACATCAAATGAAAAAAAGCTACAATAGTTAGAAATTAGAAAACTTACCAGAATTAATTTTTAAATTAACACTAAAAAAAACAAGGTGTTTATTATACTTTTGCCCCATGGAAAAAGAACATTTAATATTCGGAATTCGAGCCATTATTGAGGTGATACAAGCAGGAAAGAAAGTAGGCAAATTGTTTAGAAAAAGGGAATTTCTATTTTTTAACAAAATTAAACATCTGTAATTACATCAAACCCTTTAAAACTGCCTACAATAGCTAATCCAGTAATTTTTTTTCCAACTTTTTTTGCTTTAAGTTTTTCAGCTATCATATTTAAAGTTGCACCAGAGCCGACTGCATCATCTATTAAAATAATATGATTATAAACATTTTTCTCCGGAACAGAAAAGGTGTTTTCAGCATTTACAATTCTTTCTTCCAATTTATTTAATGATTTTTGTGGAACAGGAATAATACCAGAAATCTTATTCAACTTAACGATTGGTAAATGAATTTTGAAATGTGTTTCCAAAAATTTCATTATTTGAACTTCACGCCTAATTGTTGGTGGGACAAAAGCTATAGCATCAGCTCTAGAATTCTTAACAAAATTTGAAATTTTTAATTGTATCTCATCTACAATAATTTTCATTAACATTTTATTTTGACCTTGTTTGGCAAAATGAAGTAATGTACCCAATCTAGTTTTTCCAAATCTTTCAATGGCATAAAAATCTATATAAAATAACTCGTCAAGCCATATTTTTTCATAACCTTTTGTGCTTTTTATTTTTTCTAAACCATCAATCAAACCTTCTGAATTAACGTAATTGAGGTATTTATTTTTAGTGGTTTTGAACTCTTCAAGTGTTTTCAAAGTAGGCAACTTTCTTTGATGACACCAATAACCAAAAGCCTCAATACCCTGCAACAAAAGCCCTGTGTCAGAAATTAAAAGAAAATTTTGAAGAAGGAATTCTTGATCCTCTAATGAAACTTCAATGGTTGGCAGTACACCTTTTAATCTATTTTGATTTATCTTACGATAAATTGTTTTAGGTGTTCTTCCTAACTTTTCAATTATTTTCTCCTCTAAAAGCTGATTTATCACATAATGAACAGCTTGTTTAGAAACAAACAAGATATCAACCAAATCCTTTATACTCCATTCGTTAGACTCTTCAAAAAGTAAAATTATTCGTTCTTTAATTTTCATTTTTTTTACTATTTACTATCAATAGTTAAATATACAAAAATAATTACAAAAAACAAATTTTTTGACTATTTACTATCAATAGTCAAAAAAAAAATGAAATAAAGTCATTCAGTTTTTTATATCTTTGCACTATGAAAAAAGAACATTTAATATTCGGAATAAGAGCTATTATAGAGGCGATACAAGCAGGGGCGGCAGTCGATAAAGTATTCATTCAAAAAGAAATATCTGGTGAATTGATGAAAGACTTGATGAAAGTGATGAAACGTGCCAACGTGAATTTCTCTTATGTTCCTGTCGAAAAATTAAATCGTTTAACCCCAAATAACCATCAAGGTGCAGTGGCTTCTATTTCACCCATTGGTTTTATTGATTTGGAACATTTAGTAGAGGCTACTGTTGCATCTGGAAAAATACCTCTGTTCTTAATTTTAGATCAAATATCGGATGCTCGAAATTTTGGAGCTATCATCAGAACTGCCGAATGTACTGGTGTCAACGGAATTATTGTTCAAAAAGCAGGTTCTGCACCTGTAAATGGAGATACCGTAAAAACTTCCGCTGGTGCCGTTTTTAATGTACCCATTTGCAAAGTGGAACATATTAAAGACGCTATTTTCTACCTGCAAGGTTCAGGCATAAAAACCGTTGCCGCCACAGAAAAAACAGACCAAAACATTTATGACTTCGATTTAAAAGAAGGTGTTGCCATCATTATGGGCTCAGAAGATAGAGGGATCAATCCTTCGGTACTTAAAATTGTGGATGAAAAAGCAAAACTACCTATGTTTGGAACAATCGGTTCGCTAAATGTTTCCGTAGCTTGTGGTGCGTTTTTATACGAAGCCGTTAGACAGAGAAGTTAAACTTTAAAAATAGATTTAACAAAAAATTTTAATTCAGGGAAAGTAGGACTTTCTAATTTACTATTTTCAACAATTGGTTTTAATCCACTGAATTTATTGTCTTTCAGTACATAAATTAATATTGTTTTTTCAGACTGATTTACAATCCAATACTCTTTCACCCCATTTTCTTCATACAAATCAAATTTAATAGTCATTTCACGATTTGAATTTCCTGGTGAAAGAATTTCGATTATCAAGTCAGGGGCACCTATACACCCTTTTTCGTCTAGCTTTTCTATATCACAAATTACGCACAAATCGGGCTGGACAACAGAAGTAATTTGATTATCAACAGTACTTTCTTTAAAATTAATTAAACGTACATCAAAAGGCGCTGCATACATTTTACAAGATTTTTTATGGAATACTTTGTCTAATTGACGCGCCAAAACCCAGGAGATTTCTTGATGAGACCTACTTGGAGCAGGAGACATTTTAAAAATTTTCCCTTTAATTAATTCGACTCTATCTTTAAAATTCCATAGTAAATAATCTGCATAAGTATAACTTGCTTTTAAATCGAGTTGTTTAATATTTGTGATAATTTCTCCCATTTATTACTCTATTATTATTACAAAACTACAAAATAAATCCATTCGATTCTTCAAAATTACTATTCTCGATTTCTTCCGCCTGAGGAAGATTTACAAAATTCCCACTTTCGTCAAAGCGCTGCATAAATTTATCTTCCAATGGATTAAAATCGGGATGTTCCCAATCGTATTTAATTACTTTTTTATATTCAGGTGTTTTGTAAATAAGTGAAAGTACAAAACCCTTAATTAAACCCGCCAAATGTCCTTCCCAAGAAATTTTTTCATCCACTTTTGGAAAAATATACCAAACCATACCACCATAAACAAAAACTACCACTAACGATAACGCAATCAAACGATAATACTTAGTTTGAATTCCTTTAAAAAAAATAAAACTGACCAAGACATAAATCAAACTACTGGCGCCAATGTGATAACTATTTCTGCCTATCAACCAAGTTATCAATCCCGATAATAGAATCCCATAACCAATTACAGCAAAAGTTTGTCTGGAATAAAAATATTTCAATGCGGCCAACAAAATCAATAATGGAATTGAATTATTGTACAAATGCTCTAAATCTGAGTGAATAAAAGGACTAAAAACAACCCCTTTCAAACCAAAAAACGTTCTTGGATAAATTCCATTTTCAAAAAAATCGAAATCAAATTTGATTTGCAGCCAATACACAAACCACAAAAACCACACAAAAAAAAGAGGCAGTGCTATAACAGAATTAGAATATTTAAATTGATTGTCGTGCATATTGCCCGTTTTTAGTTTTGGATTTATTGTACTATAAACTAAATTTAGTCAAAAATGTAACCAAAAACAATTTTGTGCTAATTTGTCATATTCAAAGAAAAAAGAGAAAGGATGATAGAATATAGACTTAATAAGTTTGCAAAAAATCTAGAGATATATTAATACAAAATCATAAATTTGAATGTTATAAAATTCGATTAAACAATTAACCGATTAAACGAATAATCCAAAAATGGAAGCACCACTAGCAGAACGGATACGCCCGCAAAAATTAGAAGACTATATCAGTCAGTTGCATTTAGTGGGACCAAATGGGTCTTTGACACAACAAATTGCTAAAGGAATTATTCCATCCTTACTGTTTTGGGGGCCACCAGGTACAGGAAAAACAACTTTGGCACAAATCATTGCGCAGGAATCGAAACGCCCTTTTTATATTTTGAGTGCCATCAATTCGGGAGTGAAGGACATTCGTGAAGTGATTGAAAAAGCCAAGCAAAGCGGCGGACTTTTTACAGCCAAAAACCCAATACTTTTTATAGACGAAATTCATCGTTTTAGCAAATCACAGCAAGATTCCTTATTGGCAGCTGTCGAAAAAGGCTGGATAACATTAATTGGAGCTACAACCGAAAACCCAAGTTTTGAAGTAATTCCCGCATTATTGTCTCGTTGTCAAGTCTATATTTTGAATGCTTTCACCAAAGAGGATTTAGAAACTTTGCTACAACGCGCTTTGAAAACGGACACTATTTTGGTAACAAAAAATATTAAATTAACTGAAACTGAAGCCTTGTTAAGACTTTCGGGTGGCGATGGACGCAAACTATTGAATATTTTTGAATTGGTTGTAAACGCTTCGGATGCTGACGAAATTGAAATCACAAACGAAAGGGTTTTTAAATTGGTTCAACAAAATACCGTTTTGTATGACAAAAGTGGCGAACAACATTATGATATTGTATCGGCTTTCATCAAATCAATTCGAGGCAGTGATCCTAACGGTGCTGTTTATTGGCTTGCCCGAATGATTGAAGGTGGTGAAGATGTAAAATTCATTGCCAGACGAATGCTTATTTTATCTAGTGAAGATATAGGAAATGCGAATCCAACCGCTTTTATTATGGCCAACAATACTTTTCAAGCTGTTGCCACCATTGGATATCCCGAAAGCAGAATTATTTTGAGCCAATGTGCAGTTTATTTGGCAACTTCCCCTAAAAGCAATGCGTCTTATTTAGCCATAGGAACCGCTCAACAATTGGTCAAACAAACTGGCGATTTACCTGTTCCGATTCATTTGCGCAATGCGCCAACTAAATTGATGAAGGAATTGGGTTATGGAGACGAATATAAATATTCTCACGATTATGCCAATAATTTTGCCGAACAAGAATTCCTACCCAATGAAATTTCAGAAACGGTTTTATATAATCCTGGAAACAATTCAAGAGAAAATTCTACAAGAGAGTTCTTGAAAAATCGTTGGAAAGATAAATATGGTTATTGAAGAGGTTAATAGTTAGTAATTAAAAAACATATTTTATACTAGATGTTTTACATTCTTAATCTGAAATATGAACTAAAACTTAACGTCTATTTTTTCTGAAACTAATTTATCATTTTGATAATACTCAAAAAACCATTGATTATCTTTTGAAACTAAAGCACCTTGAATATCCCCTTTTTTGGCCATATAACTGGCTTGATTAGATGTTTTATACACTTTCATAACTACTTTCGGCTCACTATCAATCAGTTGATAACCATAAGAAGTTGGTTGGGCATAAAGTAAATTCGTACTTGCACTATTGTTTTCAGAAATTTTAGGTTCGTTTTTTGGTGTTGAAGCCGCTACAACTGGAACCGCAACCGCTGGAATTACAGCTAAAGCAGGAGTTGATGCAACTACCATAGGAGCTGCCACAACAGGAAGTGATTGAGCCGTATTACCCGCTTTTGGAGCAAAGTTAGTGTTTCCATTATAAGCATAATTCAAGGTGTAAACAGTACTAAATGCATTGTTTAAAGCCTCTGCATAGGCAGCTTCAAACTCTTTTTCCCTACTTTTCCCAATGGGTGATTTATAAACTTCCGTTCCATAGCAATCCTTAAAAGTGATAAAAACTTTGGTTAATAAAAAGGCATTCTCCTTTTTGATGTCAATATAAAGGAGACTGCATCTATCCGTAATTTCGGCTGGGATTCTTTCCGTTGCATAAAAAGCCTTAAATCCAGCTTTTTCCAGATCCATTTTTGTAATAGTTTGAAGTCGGTACTGATTTTCGGTTTTCTGAAAATCATATTTCAATGGAATAATCACTGCTTTATAATCATTTACCGATTGAGCAAAACTGTAATTTGCAATCAAAATCAGCAATATCAAAATATTCTTTTTCATAATTATAGGTGTTTTTTAAGTTCTAATAAATGTTTTATTTGTTTAATAGTTTCGGGTACTGAAATACCATTTTCATTAAAAAAAATAGCATCCAAACCCGCGTCCAAAGCCCCTTGAATATCCGCCTCTATGCAGTCTCCAATCATAATACTATTTTCCTTTTTAGTCTTAGCTAAATTTATAGCATAGTCAAAGATAAGGGAATTTGGCTTTTTAACACCCGCCATTTCCGAATTGGTGATGCTTTTAAAATAATGTGTAATGTACGAATTGTTCAATTTGTTTTCTTGAATTTCTGCAAAACCATTCGTGATAATATGCAAATTATATTTTGGCTTCAGATAATCCAATATTTCAATTGTACCTTCGAATAAATGGTTGAATTTTGGCAAATAATGAATGTATTCTAAAGATAATAATTCAACTAATTCATCTGAAACGGTATAGTGTATCAGTTCAAAAGTATCTTTCAATCTACCATAACGCAATTGTTTTTGGGAAATTTCATCTTTGCGATACCTTTCCCAATATTCTCTGTTTATGGGCACATAAAATTGGAGAAATTCAGACATGCTGATTTCTAAATCCTGCATCTTGAAAACCGTTTCAAATGCCAGTGCCGAGTTTTTTTCAAAATCCCAAAGTGTGTGATCCAAATCAAAAAAAACGTCGGTTATATTATTGTTTGTTGCGTTCATTTTTTAAAAAATTCCTTCATCATTAAAACTGTAATAGCCATTCTCGGCAACAATAACGTGATCCAAAACCTGAATATCCATATTTTGGCCAGCCGCTTTCAACTTTCGGGTAATTTGTTTGTCTGCATCACTTGGCGTCAATGTTCCCGAAGGATGGTTGTGGCACAAAATTAAAGCCGTTGCACCCAATTCGAGAGCCATTTTAAAAACCAAACGAACATCAACCATAGTGCTTGTAATCCCGCCCTTTCCTTGTTGTGATTTCGAAAGTACCTTATTCGAATTGTTTAAATATAAAACCCAAAATTCCTCGTGTGGCAACTCGCCAATGATGGGTTGCATCAATTCGAAAATCATTTTGCTGGAGGTAATTTTCGTTAATTCGACCGCATCTTCTGCTCGTCTTCTTCTTCCCAATTCCATTGCAGCCAAAATCGAAATGGCTTTAGCCTCCCCTATTCCCTTGAAATTCATCAACTGTTGAATGGTTAATTTTCCCAAAGCATTCAAATTGTTGTCCACGCTTGCCAAAATCCTCTTGCTCAATCCCACCGCAGATTCGTTTCGACTTCCTGAACCAATCAAAATGGCAATCAATTCGGCATCGCTCAAAGCACTTTTGCCTTTAAGCATCAGTTTCTCACGCGGTTTGTCGTCTTCGTGCCAGTTGGTTATGGGAAAATTTGTTTGTTCCATTTATTGCAAAAAAATATTAAAAAAAATAAAATTTGAGATTACTAAGGAATGAAAAGTTTACGCATAGTTTGTCATACCGTAGGAATCTTTATTTAATGATGTGTCTTTCTTCTAGTTTTTAAAAAACAAAAATGAGATTCCTACGGAATGACAAAATGCTGTTGTTTTTACTTCAATTTTTACCTACCAACATCAACGCCATCGTTGTCATTCCGTAGGAATCTTTTATTTAAAATGATTATTCCAA